>Ga0209671_1000404_pt1 | contig 27745 bp, 14 predicted proteins | sample WorMetHERISLAND2_2_FD_187401 | JGI IMG/M metagenome (GOLD analysis project Ga0209671, IMG submission 187401) | Marine gutless worms symbiont microbial communities from Max Planck institute for Marine Microbiology, Germany - Olavius geniculatus... | ecosystem: Host-associated > Annelida >...
GGATACAAAATTTTGGGCCAATAATTCCCCACTACGATAAAACTTAGAAGCAAAATTTAGACTTCAACCACCCACAATCTCCATCGTCCAAAATTTACAACTGTCTGTTCAAAAACTGCAACTTTTTGCAACACAAAACATGGTGCTGAGTACAAAATTTTTACAGCAAACATTTGTTTCAAGATCAACAAACAAAAAATTTGAGCTAATGCTCACGAGATGCACGAAAACCTATAGCAGTTCCGGTTCAGTAGTTTAGCTAAAAAATTAGGGCGTTCACGCTAAGTTAATATATACAAATACCAAATTCTCTATCTGGATCGCATAACGATAGTAGCATGGCGCCACCTTGTGAATGATATAGACTTGTGTCGCAGCTGAAATCGCCAAAAAATCCATAAAACCCCCTATTTTGGCGTTCAAGGTTATTCAAGGTCACTGAATTCGGCGCCAATCGAGAGCCAGTGTACGACTTCCTATTAGTGATTACAAAGGCCCTATATTGCACCGTTACTAAGATATAGCGACTTATTGATCAAAAATCACAAATTTTGCCCACCCCCTCTCATTTAGCACCCTTGTTCGAGGTGACCCCTTCGAATTTATGGAAAAGCTTTATGGTTCCTGAAACTAGAGTCTTCCAGGCAGTCGACGGTGAAGATTTGGTGATCCTAGCTTGCACCGTTTTTGACTGATCCACCCGTGTGACGGACAAACAGACGGACACACAGAATTGTGATGGCTAAGACACGCTGAAAGCAGTAGCTGCTTTCGCGCGTAAAAACAACTGACTTTGAGTTCTGGTCGATTCCTGTCAGGAAACAATCGACACATCAGTGAAAAGTCCGTTCCAATGCGACTCAGCAAGCTGTAGAACTTCTTCGTTTCTACACAGAAATAAACCAACAATACAAACAGACTGGCCAGTCAGTCCCCAGCAATGTGAAATTCCCCACAAACATTTCCATGACACTTCACAGTGGCACTGTTTCTAGACTGCAAAACTTTACAAATGTCTTGCATACTGAGAGTTTTCACTCCTTGCAGAATCCAGCCTGGCAAAACTGGTCTCAATCGACTTAGCCACTGCATATGACAACCATTTAGTTCCTGGATGGGGCAGGATGGGCAAACTGTGGAGAGCCGACACAGAGTAGAGCAGATCATCAAAGTTCTAAACCATCTCGGCATACAACCGTGGTAGTGCTATTTTGGCTTACCATACCAGGCCTGAATCCACTTCAACTTATGACATTAGCTGAGCGAAAACATGGCGACTATTTACAGTCCTATACATATGGACATTTTAGTAAATTAAAGCAGTCTTGTATCAAAAATAAATGCTGTAATAACTTTACAATGATGTAAGATGTTACGTAACACGACGTAGGCATGCATAGTGCAATTAAGTAAGCAATTCTAAGCGTAACTGGTTGACTTATTTTCCGTTAGGCCTATTTTTCTGCCATTTTAAATCGTTTTAGTCTAAACTTTGGTCCAAGTCTATAGACCAAAATTTAGTTGAACTTTGACTTTAGCATTCAACTTTAGCTTTGGCTTAGCAAAAGTCTAAGTCAACAAGTGAAGTTGCCCACTGTGTGATCTCAAACGGCAGATGACACACTGTAGCTCTGTTTTGGTTTCACATGTAAAGCTGTAATGCCCATTTAACAATTAGTGTGACAAAACAAGTTTTCCGCAGGCCATCGCAAAAACATCACGCTGCCCGCTTCACTTATGATCCAAAACACCAACTGGTACCCTGAGCAACGTGCATGTTTTTTTGACCTGTGACAGATCTAATACTACTACTGCTACTGCTGCCAGCACTGCCACCGCCATCGCCACCACCACTACTAACATCACTACTACTAATACGACTACAAACCTTTGCTGGTCCAAGCACGACCCCGTGTCTTGCGTACATAGCCCCGGCGTACAATGTCAGTCTCATCAACCACTTCTGACTTTTCCAACTTCACCGGCTTCTTGTTCTCAATCACCACACTAACAATACAACGTCACACTACTACAACAACAAGTACAACAACAAGTACTGCTAGTACCACTACAACATGACATGTCACACCAACCACTGACACACTGGTTTCAATCACCGCATTAGCAACACTTGGTCATCCCCACCACGACATTGTCAGAACACTGTCAAGATGGTTGACTTCTCAACAAAACACAGAGCTGCCACAAAAACATCTATGCATAGACTCAGTCTATGCTCAGAACTCTTTGTAGCACTTTAACTTAGTACCAGTTAAACCCAATTAAACAAGCACACAGTCCTATTCAGCCAGATGCCCAGCTCCATTCACATCCGGCGCTTAGAACCGACTGTGCCAATACACCGCAGCTCTGGTAACAGAGCCTACTGTTCCGCCGAACTTGCCATTTCTTCCCATGTGACAGAATCTGCAATTCCGTAAGTCAATGTACTCACCAACAGATGGAAGGCATAGAGAACAAGAAATATTAGATTGTGGCCAATCTAATGTATCCCTCGCGCGCACTATTTTCTCGTGTATTCCCCGAAGTGCTTTTTCATTCCTTTCAACTTGTATTAGAGACCTGGCATCAATTTGAGACTGGACTGGTATTATACTAATCAGAGCAAAAAATTTCAACAGTTTACAAGGCTATGTAAGGGCGATATGAGTCAAAACTCGAAAACAGCAAAAATGATTTTGGGGCGATATTATCGCGTGTTGAATTCCAGACTGGCCCTTAGAAGACTAGCCATTCTAAGCACTTGAAAAATATTACTGTAGGCCTATATCCTAAACAACGGGGGTCGGCAGGGGAGAAATTTAAGTGACACCATTGGATAGCCCGAGCCCAAAATAGGGGGTAGGTGCAAAGAGCGTGCAATTATCTCTTATGGGGACCGAGTTATACCGGTTTGAACTCTCCATTGGCTGTATTGCAAAATTTTGCAACTTTTGAATGGTTGCTATGGCAACAAGGGTCGTTGGGGGGTACATTTAAATGACGCCGTTAGATTTCCCGACCCCCAAAATAGGGGGGTAGGTGCAAACAGCACGCAATTATCTCTTACAGGGACCGAGTTATACCACTTTGAAGTCCCCACAGGCCGTAATACAAAATTTTAAAAATTGGGGCATAAAAAGGGGTAAATTTTCAAAATTTTAATCACAAACATATAAGGAATGTGTTCGGCGTCAGGACGCTTCGTTTGAGCCATTAGCGGAGTCAGTCGGTCCAACGGGCTGGTCTGTAGCCGTGCACAAGAAAAAAAGGAAAAAATAGACGCCTAATGACGAATTTCGCGCATGCGCAGCCACGCCCCCTGTGAACCGATTGTAACCAAAGTTTGCATGTGGGGTCGGGTGGGCAATATGATCACTGATGCCAAGTTTTATGAAAATCGGTTAAGGGGTTTTGGAGTTACAGGACCCCCTCCCCAAACGCCATTTCCTATACTTAACGTTCATCGCCCTTACGACAGTGTCAGCACTACTGTGCTGCACTGTGATAGTAACTGGTGTTGTATTAGAAATTGTCTCCCCATCTATCTAGCACCGTTATGAAAATATGGTGCCTCAAAGATAATCGGGTCATGACCTTGACCTTTTGGGTCACGTGACGTCATTGGTCACGTGACCATTCGACTCACAGCGGTTGACTTCCTATGGGTGGTCCATTGCGACTGTGCATCTATCTGGCACTGTTATGGAGATATGGCCATTTGAAGTACTTCCAAGAAGGCTCTTCCAGGAACAGAGGTCAGTCGTCGGTCGGTCAGTCCTCAATATTACACTGATCCCACATACTCCTCTTCGCTACGTTAAGAACGTAGCGTGCAAGAAGTAAAAAGATGAAACATACAGAAAGAATGTAGTTGTCAAGACATGGTGAAAGACCTGACACAGTTAAATACCATGTTGCATTACCTGAAGCACCTTACTGCTAGTGCTGCTCCTACTACTACTACTACTACTATTAAGTACTACCACCACCACCACAGCTACAGACCTGCCAGGGTTGACTATGATGTTTCCGTCTGGTCCAACCATCACCTGAGGCACTGTGCTAAGGCCATCATTCTCATCATCATCATCATTGTGATCATCGTTGTATGGCTGAGTGGCACTTGGCTGTTGTTCAGCCAGACTAGCTGGCACTGGACTGCGGACTGAAAGAGCAGGACTGTAGCCAGAACGTGTGAGACTCCGCATGGAATCTACGGGACTGTGGATTGATTCTGGTGGCCGGACGGCAGTGGTGCTGGTCGAGAGACTTGTCGATGACTTCACCGCGGAAACATCTGTACGTGACGGCGACCTTCAATCCAGACACAGTACATCCATTTTTCAACAAATACGCAACCATACAACACTGGCAAAGAAGAATTAAGCTTTGCTTTACCTCCATCCCAATCTCCTTGCTGTGGTCCGCTGACGTCAAGATGTCTGAGTAGTATCGGTATTGGATGTGACAGCCAATAAAAACATCACCCAGTACCTACACTGTGTCCAGAAAAAAATAACCCCAAGACATCGTACAACAGATGTGTCAAATCTAAATGAACCTGAATAAAATTTTGTACACTTCATCCCCAATAAATTGCTGAAAAGGATTACTTTTTTCTGAGCACACATAGTTCTATCAATACTGGCAAAGATTGGGTAGTGCCCAATACCCAAATACAGATACTGTTCTAAACCTAGTTAACCCTCAAGCCAACGTCATATGATTCATAAAACAGTACAAACTTCTGATGACAGCAACACTGTAGAACTACTTAGGGCACATTTCACCAACATCGTTCATGACCGCGGTTCAGTTTTTTGGACAGAATAAGATTCATATCGGACAACTTTTTGCAGCAATAGTATCCTGGCATTCATCACTTGAACCGAGATCAAAATCTGATCGGTGGTCAGATGACGGTTCAGAATTGAACGAAGATCAATGCTTGAACCACTTTGGTGCAACGCAAATACCGGCTGAACTAGGATCAAATTCAAATATGAACCGAGTTCAAAGTTGAACAACGTTGGTGCAACATGCCCTTAGACTACAGTTACAGTAAGCTTAGACTTGAAGGAATGATACTTTGTAAATTTTATCGTCCAACATTTTCGAGCATGATTCAGCTGACTGACAAACTGGCCGATAAAATCTGTGAATCATAATACACGATCAGTTTCATCATTCTGATACACAATGGCAGACAGTAAAGATGACAACTGCATTATTTTTCTCCATCTAATGAATGAATGTTAATATTACACAATAAACAAAATTGGCTGACTGACATAAATACTTGGTCGATTTTTATCGTCGAGAATACAACTGGCAAATGTTGTCCAACATGAAATTAGCCCATTTTTGCACGATATCACAGATTGTTGCCAGATGATAAATCAAACGTCAAAATCAACCACTCCATCAATCATAATGCAAAACCACACAATACGAATTCTCAGAGCAGATGCACAAAAGCAAACCATGAAGCAGCTGGTATCGTGGGTCCCCCATGTCCTCTCCAAGTTGTACAGGTGCCTAACTGAACAACAAGTTAAATCTTAAAACTGCAAGAGGAACCAATGTGCCAAACTTTCAGCTCAAAGATCAAGAAAGAAAGTCTTCGAACAACAAACACCTCCCTAGAATGACACGTCTCACAAAGTTGTGGTTACATCCGCCCGAAGTCTGCATGCAAGAGACATTCACTGCCAGAATTTTAGCGAAGTCTACATATCCAATGTTGGACGTTCACAAGTGCAAATTCAATACAGATTGCCACATACTACACTAAGGATGTAACGCGATTATCACCAGTTGATGTCAAGACTAATAGGTCGATTACAAGCTGGCAGTATCATCTGCTGCTACCATTACTACTAGTTACAGCTGCTGCTAAAGATATGACCACTACTACTACTCACATCAGTGTTCTATTACTCTGCTGCTGCTGCTCCTACTACTACTACTACTATCAATGCTACTACTCACATCATGGGATTGTTGACAGGGTTCATGTAGATGAGATCGCGCATGCAGACTTTACTCCGGTCCACTGGACCCTCCACACTTTCCAGCTGTCGACGTTTCTTCTTCATCTACACACATACACAGTAGTAGTAGTAGTAGTAGTAGCAGTAGCAGTGAGCTGCAGTAGTAGTAGTCGATGGACAAGTAGAGCCGATGTGAAGAACCTCCTGAAGCTAAGACTTGACATATGCTTAGTGTATATCATAAGCCACGTACTGAGGTGCCTAGCCAGACAAAGACAAGAGGACAAAGCATACCAGTTTAAAATCAAGTGTAACTGGCGGTGAGGTTGAACTGTTGAGATTTGGGGGATGGGGGCATTTAAGACTGACTTAACTTTCTGAGTAAGGCTGTGAAACAAACACCAACTGGGAAGCTGTGATATAGAGCTAAAACCGATAATTTTTTAAAACCATAAATCTCCAAGAATTAATCAAAATTAATAGACTGATTGCAATTAATTTTTGTAGCCAGGAAAAAACCGAAAACCGCAGAATTCAATTACCGATTGCTGTTATCTTTTGTGAACTGAAGCAAAAATGATGATGATAATGTAGTACACAAACTATAGTCAAGACTGACAGAGTGCAAACAGTTGAACTAACACTATAAAGTACAAATCTTGACTACATGTCCTATGTGAAATAAGCGCCTGCCATTGTTGTCTACTGTAGTTACAATCGATGTGCAGATTAGTGACGTTTGTGATGTTACTGGTCAAAAATTTCGATCAAATTTTTATCTATTAAAAAATTTGAATCGAATAATTCTTCTAAAACGATCGATCAATGAATTAATTAATTGTCAATTTCTGCAGCTCTACTGTGGTACAAAACTGAGATAAAACAGACCTGTAATCTTCGTTCAATCATTTTCTCGGCAGCTCTCTCTGCTGTAAGCTCCTCGCCCGGCTCCACACACGCATCAGTTGTAGTGTCTGCCACGACGACCTCTTCACCCGCAATGCTATCACCTTCATCAGCATCAACTCCAGCTGCTGCAAAAAAATAACAATTAATCATGTGACTGAAGATATTAACGGTTAATAAAATGTTGTTCGAACTTTGACAAAAGTTCCAACGCAAATTACGCAAATAAAAATAATTAGAAATCGAATCAAATCAGCACTTATCCAATGACACTTATGGCATCTGGATGTGTGCATTAGCTTAAATGATCACGACGTCATTTGATGCCAGTAATGTCGTAAAAGCAACCCCTATGACATGCGCCACACTCAGCTGTCATGCTGGCGACCGTCATCAGGGAGTCATGGTAAAGACACCTGGTTAGATGTGTCAAAAAATTGGCAGCAACCTGATCCTTCCAAAAGTCACGTCAACAAAAACATTATAAAGTACGTGTAGATATGATGACATCATTAATATCAGATATAATAATCTCGGTCATCTGCTTTCCCGAAGAGAAGTTAAAAAGTTTTCGTCTACACACAAAACTGGGTTAAGAAAACATGCAGTGATTGTGTCATGAAGCATCTGTGCTAGCTTATCATAGTAAGATCCAAGATCTGCATTTGAGGGCACCAGAGAATCAAGTCGATGCACTAAAGGTACCTACGGGCTGGGGTGTGAGGAAAGGTTCAGCACAAGGAGAAAGCACTAAATTTTTTATATTTTAATGTTGAAATGGTACGTTTTTTGCGGAACCTCTAGCGCCAAATTTTGTTTTTCTCTATGACCAAAAACAGTAAAAATACATCCAGAGTGCATGGACTGCCATGGAATCTGATGCAGATTGACTTGGAATGGACAAAATAAAGAGCACCATTTATTGTTTATTATTACTTACTTTTACATAGCTGTAGCCAGAAATTGGGGCTGGGGTGGCCAAAAATCAAGGCTGATAGCCAAGAACCGAAATGGGCTTCTTAGGAGAGGGTGTGGTGCGTACTGGTGCCAGTGATTAGTACACACTAAAGTCGCTGGGGAGTACCCGGTACTTTAACTTCTGCAAGTGTCACACAGTTGCAAACACTTTTTGGGCGAAAAAAGCCCCCAAAAATGCATGTTGTGGTAGAGGGTATAAATTTTGTTAGCTTTACTGCCCAGAACTGCAAAGGCAAAGTAAAGCAAAGGGCAACTTTTGGCATCTTGGAAGCCATAGGCTTATAGCCAACTTTAACCTGAATCCACCTAAAGCTTATAGCTCAATAATGGTAAAGACTGCTATATACAAAAAATGCATTTCCTGTGGAAATTACCACTGCTAGCTTGTAATCAAAATTAACGATTAATTAACCATTAAACTTCGTAAAGTTAACTATAAAAACCTGATCATTACCAGCTCGATCATCAGTGTGAGGTCTCAGAATTGGAGAACCAACGGCAAGTAGCATATCATTGGTGATGGCAGGTGTCATGCAGGGCGGAGGTATGAATGCCTCTTCCTCACTGGACGACTGTACCACTGGTATTGTTGCCACGGTAACATCACTATTAACATAAACAACCAAAAATGTTCAACTTAATGCTGTCATACAAATAATATTAACAGTAGGGGTGGTAGGATTGAAGCAGTGGAGAAACTCTACTTCTCTTCTCGTTTCCCATTCCTTTCCCTCTTTCTCTTTTTCCTTTTTCCTCTTTCCTATTCCCATTCCTTTCCCCTTCCCTTCCCTCCCACTTTGCCTTAAAAGTAGACTACTTTAAATACAGCCAGAAGTATAGGAAAGTACTGCAAGCCCCTCCAGCAAGGTCTGATGCAAAGCCTCAGCAAAAATCAAATTAAGTGCATTTTAACCTTAAAATCTGGCATCTGCTAGTCACTGATTTTACTAATTTTCCCGAGAGTTGCTTGACCACATCTGAGGGAACTATACAGGGTGAAAACAGGAGACGGTTGATTATAGCAGCAGCAGCAGCAGCATTTCCAGTAACATTTCTACAATCCATGGTAACATCACCTACCGGTAACATTCACTCTCTGTTTATCAACACAGATATCATGCATAAGATTAAGATCAGCACTGACAAAGCTTGGATTTGTACGTTGAAACATACTGCCACCAAAATGTGACTGGTCGGTCCTTGGGCCACTGCCCAGACCTCCATAAAATACATCCAAAGGTAGCTGAGATAAAATGCAAATTGCCACTTTATCCCTAACTTCCTAACTGTAAACAGTTCTGGATAATGAATGATACAAAATGCACAAAGAACAAAAATCTAACCAGGAGCCCAATTGACAAACATTGTCATAAGACATGTCATAAGACGTCATTTCATAAAACAAGTAATTTGAGCAAAGCTCACGTGAAGCGCGATAGCAGCAGTCCTGACACTTTGGCAATCAGTGTAGGCCCAGAGCAATAAGATATTAATGCACCTTGAAAGAGTACTTAAATTTGAAGCCTCCGTACAGAAGACTTCTTGAATTTAAGAGATCAAAACTTGAATTTTTACAAATGTACAATTTCTATGCTAAAAATGCCATACGCAGGTTGTCCAGGTCCATCTGCAGCCATTTCAGCGCAATTCACTCTTAAAATGTGTGTCACAGCCGGAAATTGCAAAAAAATTCATGAAAAACCCCAATTTTGGGGATTTAAGGTCATCAACGTTGACACCAATAAAAAGCTTGTCACCAGTGCATGTTATGATAAGCAGCATGTCTGTACCTATCTGCAACCATTTTCTCGCTACACAAGATAATTGCGGTAAAATAACCACTTTTCAGAGGGGTAGCCATCTTTCACGCCCACCTGCGCTGGACTCCTTAAACCTAGGGGGTCGGGACTTGAGCTGCTACAATCTACGTTTAGTGCTGAAAATTTCATATGCAGGTTGTTTTGGTCTATCTCCAGCCATTTCGTCACAATTCACTGTTGAAATGTGCGATGCTGCCAAAAATTGCGAAAAATTCACTAAACAAGGTCGTTCAAGGTCATCAATGTTGATAAATCTAAAAAGCCTGTCACCAGTGCTTGTTATGATAAGCAACAAGTGTGTACCTATCTGCAGCCGTTTTCACACTAGAAGAGCCAATAGGGTCAAAATAGCACTTTTAGAGGGGGTACCCCTATTTGACACCCTCGTTAGATGGGAACCCCTATACCCAGGGGCATGAAATTTTATCACGAAAAACTAGAGACCGTGAGGCAGCCCATGGTAAAGATTTTGTGATTTTAGCTTGCACCGTTTTGATACAGTGCAAGGGTGTGATGGACAAATAGACGGACAGACTGACAAACAGACAGACGGATGCCTAGACAATGGCTAAGATGCACGAATCAATCAATCAGCAAGTAAAAGCGGTCGTTTAGAGTTAAATTGGTAATGTTTAAATTTAGAAATTTTTAATATTGTGACTATATAATTCCAAGTATGCCTACATGGTGTTAACGCAGGTATTTATTTATTTTTTTATTTGTTTTGATTTTTATTTATTGAATGTTTAAACTCTATTTTTATTTTTTATTGTTTATTAATATTTGGTAGTTTTTTTAAAGACAGTAGGCCTATTGAAAGCTGTACGAGGGTGGGAGAGGCGAAGTATTTGAAGCATTTCTTGGCTGTGGCATGCTCTGCTGCACTGCCTAGACAGCACATGGTAGCAATTAGCTTACTCGCGAGTAGTAGTGATAAATGCATTTCTTTCAGATGCATTAGCTATTTAGCTACTACAGTAAATAGTTGTATAAGCCTACAACGAACGAAAAACAGCCAGCACCAATCACCAGTGGACATGCAGCGGTGGACTATGCATTTCAGTATTGTACTACTACTCTAGTGGCACACTACTACGACTCATACTATGAGTACTACAATGACAACAACAACTGTAGTTGTACATCAAAGCCACTAAAAATCCCAAACTGACTGAATGATTTACACTACTACTATGGCTACGACTATTACTTCTAGTACTGTACTGCAATGCAATGTCTTGTAACAAGATGAACCTGGTTGCAGTCAGTGAAGCAGAACTTGTGGCAGGCTTAGCAGCAGCAACATTTGACAACACTGCAGTAGCTGATGACGATGCCTGTAGATCACCCCTCACACCTTCACCCTTTTCACTCGTCGACAGCTGCCTACAGTCCGTACATGTACATGCACATACAGTAGAGTAGTGGTGGTGGTGGCAGCATTAGTAGTAGTAGTAGTAGTAGTAGTAGTAGTAGCAGTAGCAGTATACACACATACCCACACACAGAGTGGCCAGGTAGGCCAAAAACCAAACTATGTTCAGGCACGGACAATGCTTAGCATCAGAAAGGCATGTGATATGTCAAATGTTTTTAAATTTTTTCTCAAAAAAATGTGTCACATCTGCTTGTTTGCATATTCTTTGCTAATCTGCACGAATCTTTAGCACCCATAAAAAACAGCAAATTTTTGACATTGGCACATAAATTTAACCAAATTTTCATTCAACTTTCAGCCACATGTGTTACCTGTAGCCTCCAACACAAAACAATCTGATATTAATGACTGTCTGGAGGATAACATAGAAGATTATTAAAACTGTCATTACTGTTACATATGCATGCCCATAATAGCTGATGACGATGCCTGTAGATCACCCCTGTCATTCACCATCGGCTGCCTGGAAGACTTTAGTTTCAGGAACAAGTTTAGACTCCTGGTCAGTTTTTAGGGTTTTTTTTGTGAAGATTAAACTTTCTGTTTCATTATTATGTGTCTGTATACATTGACTGGAAAAGCCATCACTGAAATGACATATAATGTGTTGGGCGGGATGTTGAACCCTACTCACTCACTGTCTTACAATTAGCCATAAGCAAACAAAAACCAAACAATTTGGCAAAAAATGGGATTTCTCCTTGTTTTTATAGTTTGCCAAATAGTAGCACAGGACTGACCGTTTGGATGCAATTTGCAAATTGCATGTTTCGGCATGAGGATTAAACCACGAAATCTCACTTTCCCCAGAAAATCTATGGATCCCCAATGTAACAAGAAAAGCCCAGCTAACGCAAAGAGGAATGCACAACAGCGATGCATGTTTGAAAGCCCAGTAAAACAAAATCAGTCACCAGAGGGCGCCAGACTACCGGCGGCTAATTATCTATAGTGTTCTACTTGTACTCACTAGAAGGTGTGACCTGTCTCGCTCTGCCAACACCGTATCGGCTGGAAATCACAAATTTTCCCTACCCCCCTCTCATTTAGCACCTTCATTCGGGGTGACCCCCTTCAAATTTATGGAAAAGCTTTACGGTTCCTGAAACTAGAGTCTATCAGGCAGCTGATGGTGAAGATATGGTGATCATAGCTTGCACCTTTGTGACTGATTCACTCGTGTAATGGACAGACGAATGGACAGACAGACTGAATTGCAATGGCTAAAACGTGCTACAGCAGTAGCTTCAGCTGCGCATAAAAATGTGACTATACTCACCAAATGGCACGTGAATCAGTCGAACAGTTTAAGAAGCCTGCATGAATGCGACAGACAATAAACAGCAGACCACGCTACGAAGAAATGTGTATGAGAAGACGAAATCACTTCCAAGAATATTCCACTTAAAAACATGTCGACAGTGACACCCAGCAAATGTTTGGTCCTGACCACCACATATGTTAAAAACTTACAAAATAATACATAAATTAAATACACACTATCAGACCACGTTATTTGCCGAAGTTACCTGGTTCGAGCATTCTTCGAAATGTTTGGCTTCGCTTGAAAGCGGACACGTCGAGTGACAACATTCACTGGTCCAGATTTCTGCGATGCTTGCTTTTGAATGACAGCATCTGCTGCCGATGCTTCAGTTTGCTTTTCACTGCAGCCTGTAACCAATGATGCTGATAAATGTACAAAACATCAGTTTATACACTTGTTAAGGGCAACATTAAAAAACTCGCACATCGAAAACAGCAAAAAATCACAAAAGGTGATATTATTTAGCAGCACACTGACACACAGTCAGTTTTGCACATTTATATATGCGGTTTTATTACTAAAATACTGTTTTCCTACTGGTGATCAGTTAGAAAAAATATTGCACCTCAGATATTTTTTACAGTAGCCAAGCTGCTTATAACTGTTACTTACTAACTAATGGCGTGACTAAACAAAACAGACAACATGGGTCAGGCATGACGTCACCGCTGGCCTGCATTGCTGACAATATTGAACAAAATTCCTTTTATATTCACATAATGGCCATATAAATAAATGAGCTAGTATTGCATGCATCACCCATTTAATATAGGCCTGGAAAACATTTCAATAATGCTAATTTAACTAATCGTATTATTGCAGTTATTGGACTGTTGCGTAAAATTCCCATTGCATTCCCCATGCAACAAGTCAGTCAGAGTAAAATGTGCGATTTAATGGCAGCATTTAATGGCCCATCCCACAACCCCCCTATAGACGCAAAAATCTCACAGATATCCCCCACACAAGCCGAGTTATAGCCATTTTTGTCCCAAATTTCGTTGCCATGGCAACCAGGGAGGCTCCAAGGTAAAATTAAATGACATCATTAGATTGGCCATCCCCGAAAACCATATTCTATAACCAAAAATTACGACTCTATCTTATACACAGCTAAAGTTATGACCGTTTAAAAAATTGTTTAATTTTCCCTATAAGCGCCATTGTAATTTTTTTTGATTTTTGCAAATAAATACGTTAAATATTAAATTGTAATTTTGTAAACCAAAAAGGCACTTCCTTGCGCTGAACCGCATCGTTTGACGTATTAAGCGTAAAAATCCCTTAAGAGGTCTGACCTGTAGGTGCGTTGAAAAAAAAAGCATATGTAAATAAAATTTTTTGCGTATATTTCACCCATTTGCGAGAAGCCCCCCTTGGAGGGATTTGCATAAAATGTTGCATGATGGGTCCCCTTGCCAACCATGCCAAATTTTATCTCAATCGGTTTGGAGGTTCTGATTCTGTGGGGGTCGAATTTTTGGCTTCTCCATAGGAAAGAGAAGTCGCCGTTAACACAGGGCTTGAACTACCGTTCAGCCTCTGATTAAGCTAACATAAAAATGAAATTGGTATATGTTAAACCACGGTCCTGACTTGAGCGAGAAAACTGAAAGTTAAGCAAATGTATACATTCCAGACCACGCTTCAGCACTTATTCCATGGCTATCAAGTTACAAACAGTCAGTCCTGTAGCCTATACTGTTGCATGCTTGGCTGCACCCACAAATTTGTCAACCCACTAACCACTGCAGACATAGTGAATGATAGAGATAAAAAGTATGAGTGCTAAGCTAGAACCGAATAAAATGAAAGGTAAGATAAGCTAAGACAAAAACATTAGAATTAGTGCTGTCAAATGACTAATTTTTTCAATCTCATTAATGCATTAGATTAATTATTTTAATCATGCATTAACCCATCAATTATTTATGCTGCAGGTTGCCATAAGCGAATAACTATACGTTTCATCCATAAGATGTGACCACTCTCAAAATTGTCTTATTTTATTAGCTTGTCAACTGAAGATTATTAGTGTAGTGATGAAACCACAACAGAAATTACTAAATATCATTCTATCGTCAAATAACCACAGTTTAATTGAATACTGGAATTCCTTCTTCATAGAAGTTATGTATGTGCGTTAACTTGTTAGAGATGTTAATTTTTTTAATCATAATTAATTCCTTAATGCATTAATTTATCAGCACTAATGAGAATGCCATCACAAAGGTAATTGACATTTCACAGATGAAAGATGATACAACAGTGAAACTGTGAAGTGGTGTCAGACCCACCATGGTCAACTGACAGATGATTCTTACCGGGCGACGCAGCAACAGGAACAACAATCTTCTGAGACGATGAGCTGTGAAGAGTTATAACCTGCACTGCGGCAGGTGATTTTGGTTGGCATGATGCAGAAATCACTTTATCACTGACTGTGTCACTACTTGATGACAACATGGCTCGCGACAGTTCTCTGATAACGACAAACCAAAAAACAAAGTACGTTAATGTCCAGTGGCACGTAGCAACGACAGCAAAGCACAAGTAGTAAAAACATGCCACAAACTCCAGCATGCTGAATATTTTTGTTAAACTTTAAGGAAAAATGATAAAAAAACAGATTATATAGCTATTTAGAGCAGCGATGCCATATACAGATGAAATGTATACTCGTTCATCCGCATGTGCCTTCTGTATAAGTTCTTAACTAGTCTGAATGCGGACAATGGTAAAACAAATGATCCACAAATGTGTGAATGCTGCACAGGGTTGCCAACTAGCTTTAGTGCCTTACGGCCAAATGCAGCTTACTGAAAGCCAAATAGCCTCAAAAAAGGCCAAATTTTCCATGAATACGTAGCATACTCCCATCTGTGATACACAAATGTCTGTGTAGCATTATACAAAAAAAACTACAGACATATTACTGACGTCGTATCATGTCTCTGGACACTACAGGGTTCCCACTCTTTTACTAACAAAAAAATCCGGGACCTTTCCAAGACCTTATAGGACCACCATCTTAATTACAATGTTACCCTCTGCGACATCTGCAGATCTGCGATTGGACGGAATCCGCTTTTATTACCAGTACCCTCTGAATGCCACATTAGCGATAGCAGGCCTAGATCTAGCCATACTAGATACGGCTGTGATTATCCATACTGGATTCTATGACACAGGTTAGAACTAGAGATGTTAGTTTTCAAGAATTCTATTTCTCAATATCAGAATTTCTTTTCCCGGGACTCAACGAGTACTTGACCGACCTTAGCGTATGTGCAAAGGTGACGCCTGCCGCCGCTGCTGCCTGAATGTCCCAGGCATCACAGGTGTCTGCCTGCAGGCATGCACTTGATGCTCCGAGCACTGGGCAGTGGGGGAGAAAGGGAAGATGTACACGTGAAGGGTCACCTGCTGCATGAAGGACATGGACGGCAGCGGGTGCGGGTGGCCATGTCAAGGCACTCACCAACGATTAAATGTCACTTAAAAGAAGCAGATTCTTTCATTCTTTCCAACAGAGGACTGGACAATGCTTGTTGCAAAGCTTGCTATGCACCTTCCTGCTGCTTAATGTAATTTGTTCATTTCAGCCATCAGTCACTGGTGAGTAATTGACTATTAAACGGAAATGGTATTTTTATTAGAAGCAGCATGTGCACGTGCCACAGCGTGCAACTTAGTAGGCATTAGGCAGTGACCTGTGGCGCAGACCGATGAAGGCAAAGAAACCTGAGCAGCTATTCTGGGCTGGTCAAGATACGTGGGCGCTATAGGTGAGTAGTCTTCACAGCTAGCGCTGTCCGTTTATCTTAGATCAGATTAATCAGAAACGTCTGCGGCTTTGAAAACCGGTACGTGCTCAGTCCAACAAACACCCTGTGGAACATCTGTGCTTGTGGGGACTGGCGGTGGGTGGCAGCCCTCTTCAATTATGGCTTTTTCACTTTTTTGCCGTTTCCCCCCTGGCTTGTTCACCCCCTGGCGTGTTTGCCCCCAAGCTTGTTCTCCCTCTGTCTGATTCGCTCCCTCATCCAAAATGATTCGCCCCCACTTCCGCTGAATATACCAGTGATTCACTACTGAAGCTGGTGTTGCAATTTACAGAATGGCAACAAGTAAGTCTATCATCACACCACTGATTAATAGTTACTTCAATTAATGTTATATGTGACAAACTGCATAAAAAGTGATAACAGTTCACAAAGTCAGTTATCTTTGGTTTCACTGCCTACAGGTAGGTTTAGATAATCGTGTTTTATAAGCTACAGGCCACTGCTTATAGTCATAACAATAAATCCAGCTCAACTGCGTTTGATGTGTGACATTCCAGATAATTAGTGGGCCTATTGTGTCTACACAATTCTCATCATCATGCATAAACTGTCTAGACCTAAAGGCAAATATTATGTATAAACCTCGATGTCGAATTACCAGTATTCAACGGGAGCGAACCGTCCATAGTGAGGGGGCAAATCAGCCAAAGGGCGAACAAGCCAGGGGGTGAACGCGCCAGGAAGCGAATCAGCCAGGAGGTGAACAATCTAGGGGCGAGCGAGAAATATAATTCTCGAGCACGAGAATTTTTTTGCAAGTCTCGGGCCAGTCGAGTCTCGTTAACATCCCTAGTTAGTTAGAACTAGGCTAGCGTAGATCGCATTGCCTCAGTACAGCACTGTATAGCGGCGAGCAGCAAAAGTGCAGTAAGACGCACCAAAAACAAACTCTCAGCATCAGTTTATAGTTCTCAGTAGTGCAAGTTTAATTACACACGCTACAAATTCAATTATTATGCAATATCATAAAGTGCCATATATCAACCATAAACAAAACCTGTACTTCACAAAGAATATATAATCTGTGTAAATATTTGTTGCTCAGATTATTTTGCCGTACGACAACATAATATGCTATAGCGCGCATATGCTACGGCAATTCCGTCTGTCCGTCCTTGTGATTGCAATCACGTGATTCATTTCTTAATTCCGGAATTTAGGATTAGGAATTTCTAATCTCGGGATCCCGTTTTCGAGATCAGGCGTACAGATTAGTTGTTACATAGCATCACTACAGTAGCTTTACTAGACATAAATGTACAAAACATCAGTTTACACACTTGTTTACTGCAACATTTAAGGATTTGCACATCGAAAACAGCAAAAATTATAAAAGGTAATATTGCCCGCATCACACTGACCGTGTGTCAGTGTGCTGCTGAATAATATCAGATTTATATGAAATTTTGCATGAGGGGTCATCTAGCCGACGTAATCAACCGTGCCAAATTTTATCTCAAAAATCAGATCAGGGGTTTTAATTCTGTGAGGGGTCGAATTTTTGACTTTCCCATAAGAAAGAAGTCGCCGTTAACACATGGCTTGAACTACCATTCAGCCTGTGATACTACATGCACACAATGCAGCAGGTCCTTACCCGTACGTCTGAACTGTAAGAACTAACTGTCAAATGCAAATTACAGTGCATAGCAAGCACTCTTTTTGACAGCTAAAATTGTTTATCATCTAACACTTGAAAAAAGTAATATTTCATGGAATTTTTGTAATCCTAAAATCCCAGCATTGGGATGCTAGCAATCCTGGGGTAAAAGTGCATAAAACAGCCGCCACTTTTTTGCGGGTCTAGTCCAGCACAATTTTCACTCTCAGATCACTAGAAGATTCTAGTTTCAGAATGTGTAAAGCTTTTTCATAGATTCAATCGAGGAGACTCCACGTGAGGGATAGGAAAAATTTGCGATTTCCTCATCAGTCTGTCTGCAAGTCCTATACTGTGTCGTCATTTCAGTGAATCTTTGGGGGGGGTCTCAGTAATCACTCGGGGCCCTTGGGGTCTCAGTCTACGTAACGTATTGTTCTTGCAGTAGTAACAGTTTCAAACGTATGATTTAGTGAAAAAATTGAAGCATAAATCCCTGTGGGGTCCGTAGACTCCTCCAGCTCCCTCTTAAATGACGCCCCTGGCCCCTACAGCCTTCTAGATTGCCCCTGGTGCCCTTGTTGGTGTTACACAGTGGAAAAGAAATGCCCTTTTGCAACGTCACTAAACGGTGGTGTCATGCGTAAAAAAGTAAGTGGGACAGAAAGTTGCGATTTTCCGAGAGAAATTGCAAATTTCCAACAGAATTTTGACAGACAGCCCCAAATCTCCGACAGATATTAAATTAGAAATGCTCAAAATTTTTGTTTTGCCACTAAATTTCCCCAAAATGTTTCCAATTCAGCACCAAATGGACAAATATTCTTCAACAAGAAGAAGATTTCTCCAATAACCCAAAACTTAGGAGGAAGGGCAGTTACGCCCAGGCCATGACACCACTGCCCTCAAGCTAGTCAAGTACAAGGCTGTCCCCTGCCCTTTGTGGTCTCAGGCGCCCCTGCACATAAGCAGAACAGAATAAGTCTGTCATGAACAGTACTGGTAAGCCTACAGAATGTATTAGGCCTATACGTAAATGTATTAACGCAATTATACGCATGCACAACAGAGTGTGTATTGAGCAACTGAGAGACTATATAGTAAACAAAAACCAGTGTCAGTGTCAATTTGTTTACACAATACAAACTATACAAAATGCAAGTTATGATTTCGTATACATAAAACAGGTAACTGGACTTTTCATACCATTAATATTACCTGTGGCGTGTAAATTGCAACAAAGAACCACCCAAAATTAAACCATCAGTATTTGACATGATTATTCTATTGTGGTTGCAACACTAGAGCACTACTCCAATTTTTCAGTTAGCAAGCTTATAAACTTGATATTATGGTTACTTCTGGTGACATGGTCACACTCAGAAATCAAACTACATCTTAAACATTGTAATTTTTTAAACAAGATAAGAATTAAGCTACTTAACTTTGGACTCTGAAGCCTCAACGCGGTTTGGGAGATATCAGCTTCTGCAGGCTGCAAATAAACTCTTAAAAGTATATGGCACAGGCATAAATGGAAGAAATTGGAATAGTAAATGGTATGAAAAGTCCATAATCCCATACAACGTATGAAAGATACAAAAGAAAACGCCTGCCAGAACTAGCAAATGCCATAAGTATCTTACACTGTGTCCAACAAAAAGTAAACCCCTAGACAGTGTAGTATAAGAATGTGAAATATGAACAAATTTGAATAAAATTTCATGCACTAAAACCCAATAAAATGCTAGTGATCGTAAAATTTTGTTAAAAAATATTATTTTCAGCAGAGTTATTAATAATTAAATATCGATAACAAAATGTTTCTGTTACCAATATGGCATTACATAAGTAAACCCTTCAAAGTCATCAGTTGTACTGCTGTAAAAATAATATTTTTCAACAAAATCTGGTGACTGTGTCAGCAATTTATAGGGAATATAGTTTATGAAATTTTACTCAAATTCGTTCAGATTTGACATTTCTGTAGAACAATGTCTAGGGGTTTACTTTTTTTATTGAACCACGTTAGTCTTCTATTGCACTGAAACAACAGTTCGATCTGTCATAGAGAGTTGCTGGGCTGGAGTTTTTGTCAGATAACTGCACATTTTAATGCAACAGTCGCTATAGCTGTTGTCTCGGCAAAAGTCGTCACTATGCACAGACATATGCGGACAATCTGGAGATGCCAAGTATCTAGTTGACTACCAAAATGAATAAATGATGCTAAAATCAATCTCTCTGATACATCCATTTAACAGCAGGTACTGCACAGCAGTGCCGTGGGTTGAAAAAGTGGGCAGGACAAGAAGTTGCAGCTTGTTAACAGACACTGCAAACTTCCAGCAAAATTTCAACAAAAGAGTTGCAAATTTAAGACAAAGAAGATTATGGGTGCTCGAAATTCTAATTTCACCCCTCACCTAAATTCTCCCAAAATTGGGGTTTTTAGCCAACAATTATCCTGAATTTCTAGACACAACGTTTTTTCAACAATTTTCCGACAGTTAGAGACTCAGGGTGTGTAATTCCCCCTTCTGCCATGATACCACTGTATTGCTTATCTAGCAATCCAAGTCATCTTCAAATTATAAAGGAAACACAGTCGTATAGTACTGTAAGAATGGAAACGGGCCAACAACTGAAGTCTGTTCGCACACTGTCTGAGTTTGCAGCTACTCGCTGCTACTCTTGTTGATCAACCTCTGTCTCAGTCAATGGTCCATCAAACAGCAGGTACTGCTTAAGGACATCTGGTATTTCAAGTTGCTCAACCGCCGGAAGTATAGTCTTAAAATGAGCAGTAGCTGATAACTGTCGTCTGATGGCGATGTGACACTGACGTAGCAGACTTGGTACTTGTTGACTGTCTTCAGATAGCCAATTCAACAGCTCCCGAAGCAGTTTGTCTAACAAGTTTTTATTCTGTCCAGCTGCTGATAACTGTTCACGTAAACTGTGCAGTTCTTCAGCACTATCTCTGTATCCTGCCAGGACGCCCAACTGACAGAGACGAATGGATTTAACTCTCAATTTCCAAGGAATTGTCACTCTCAAATAAATTTTGGCACCAGCACGAATCAAATTTAGTATGGATTTGTGATCAACTTCATCCAGAAGACTTTCAATACATTTCACATCTGCTCCTGCATTTATGAGCATGTTGATTAGCTCGATATTGCCACCCCGACAAGCAACAAGCAGAGGATGAGATCTGTAACAAAACAGATTGGCATCCATGCCAGCTTCCAGCAAGATCTGAGCAACCTCCAACTGCTGAGTTGAACAAGCATAATACAGAGATGTATATCCACCACTGTTTGCATTTACATCCACTCCTTGACACAGTAACAATCTAACAACTGATGACACACGTTCCACATATTTTGCTTTTCCTTCTTCATCACCAGTCTTCCAATTTGCAGCAACTTGACAAGATGACAAAGCGACGGCAGGAAGACATGTATTACCGTATAAATCTTTACAACCCACATCTGCTCCTGCTTTTACAAGAAGACTGATAATCTTAACATTGCCAGTGTTACATGCAGCAATGAGAGGATAAAGATCATTTCCTGTCAGATTAACATCAGCTCCAGCTTTCAGCAAGATCTCAACGATCTTCAACTGTCCACTTTCACAGGCACAGTACAGGGCTGTGTCGCCGTTATCAGAAACTGCATTTACATCTATTCCTTGCTGCAGTAACAATCTAACAACTGACGACACAAATTCTGCATTATTTGTTTCTTCTTCTTCGCCTGCACTCTTAGAGCTGGCAGTAATACGACCAGATGATGAAGCAATAGCATGAAGACACGTTTCATTGTCACGAGTTACACATTTCACATCTGCTCCTGCTTTCAAAAGCAGGTTGATAATCTTAACATTGCGGGTTCTACAGGCAGCAATGAGAGGATAACATCTGTCTGACGTCAGAGTGACATCAGCTCCAGCTTCCAGTAAGACCTGAACAAGCTCCAAATGTTGCATGTAACAGGCCAGATACAAAGCTGTGCTTCCACCATCGGAAACTGCATTAATGTTCACTCCTTGCTGCAAAAACAGTCTGACAAGTGATGACATGCTTTCCACACATTCTTTTTTCGTTTTTCCGTATTCACTCTTCCTCTCAGCAACACTACTATCAGATACAGAAGCAATGACATGAAGACATGTCATATTCCATGTTATTCTGCACTTCACATCAGCGCCTGCTGTCACAAGCAAACTGATCATTTCAACATTGCCAGTCTCACATGCAGCAACAAGAGGAAAATAGAAATAGGTTTCGGTCAGACTGACATCAGCTCCAGCTTCCAGCAAGATCTTGACAGCTTCCAACTGGTCACTTTTACAAGCACGATGCAGAGCTGTGTCTCCTTCATAAACACAGTTCACGTCCGCTCCTTGCTGCAGCAGCAGTCAGTCTGATAGCACACATCGTGTTTCTGCATCTGTATCTGTAGTCTTTCGCAAATCAGCAAAAAAATCAGTACAAGCAATGTGCAACAAAGGTTCTCCAGGAGGATTCAATGATGCACCCTTTTCAAGCAGCATATCAACAATCATCGCATTTCTAAACTGAAGAGCAGCCTGAAGAGGTGAAGGAATATCGCTGTACTTGCAATTTTCAATATTGGGATCGGCACCGTTGTTGAGCAACAAGCTCACAACAGATTCGTGTCCTTCTTCACAAGCAGCGTACAGTGGAGTTTTATTGTCAACAACATCCAGTTTATTAATATCAAGTCTTTTTTCTATCAGTTCTGACAGAATATCGGGCCAGTTGTTCCCTGCAGCAAAGTACAAAATCTAGATAATATTCGGTGCAGTACGGTAAAAGAAGCTTCACGCAATCATGGCGGTTGTATGAAAGTGCATCAAAAACTGGATTGGGTTCGAGGTCAGCAAAAGCGCCATGGTCCAGCAGGTACTGTGCTATATCAGTATGTCCGTTTGCACATGCTAAGAACAGAGCGGTTGTGAATTCGCTGTCCATTGAATTAACAGAAGCACCATTTTCCACCAGGTATTTTGCCACTTTGATGCATCCGTACCGAGACGCTAAGTGCAAAGCAGTCTCATTATGCTCATCTGTTGTATTGACATCAACGCCATGCTCTATCAGAATCTTTACTCCTTCTAGATCATTATGACGAATAGCTTGTTTCAACAGTTCCATGGTGCTGTCATTTCACTCTGACCTACAAAAAAATAACAACTCATAAACAACAGCACACAAAAAACCAACAATAGGCCTATTCAATTAGCGTCCAGTTTATGGTATGCGTCTGAGTCAATACATGATTTGCGCACTGCAGTTTACATATGCTTTAAAAATTTTTCGTGCTTTCAGCTGCAACTGGAGAAAAATAAAACATGGGGGAAAGGTCAAAAATTTTTTCATATTTCTATTTTTACATCACCACATCATATAATATTATACAACAACATTAAAAAACAAGTTGACACATTAGACAGTATTCTAAGTAAGAATACTGCAGCATAAAATACTAAATGAAAACAGTTTTTACGTGCAATAGCAAAATGCTTTGCACGTCTTAGCCACGGCCTGGGCGTCTGTCTGTCCACCATGCCCTGGCAATGTATCAAAACGGCGACACCTAGAATCACAAAGTCTTCACTGTGGGTTGCCTCAAAGTCTCTAATTTTTCATGACAAAACTTCGTGCCCCTGGGTTCGGGGGTTCCACTCGAATGAGGGCATCAGAGGGGTACCCCCCTAAAAAGACGTTATTTCGCCATTATTGGCTCATTTAGTGTAAAAACGGTTGCAGATAGGTACAGAAATGCTGCTCATCATAACAAGAACTGGTGACAGGCTTTTTAGATTTATCAACACCGATGACCTTGAACGACCTTGAACCCCCCCAAAGGGGTTTTTAGTTAATTTTTCACAATTTTTGGATGCAGCGCACATTTCAACACTGAATTACAATGAAACGGCTGGAGATAGACTACGACAACCAGCGTATGAAATTTTCAGCATTCAACGTAGATTTTAGCAGTTCAAGTCCCGACCCCCAGGTTCAAGGAGGCCGGCGCAGGCAGGCGTCAAAGACAGCTACCCCTCTAAAAAGTGGTTATTTTACTGCAATTATCGTGTGTAGCGTGAAAATGGTTGCAGATAGGTACAGACATGCTGCTTATAATAACAAGTAGGCTACTGGTGACAGGCTTTTTAGATTTATCAACATCGATGACCTTGAACCCTCAAAAAAGGGGTTTTTAGTGAATTTTTCGCAATTTTTGGATGCAGCACACATTTCAACACTGAATTAAGATGAAATGGCTGGAGATAGACCAAGACAACCTGCATATAAAATTTTTAGCATTAAACGTAGATTTTAGCAGTCCAAGTCCCGACCCCCTAAGTTCAAGGAGGCCAGCGCAGGCGGGCGTCAAAGACGACTACCCCCTAAAAAGTGGTTATTTTAGCGCAATTATCTCGTGTAGCGTGAAAACGGTTGCAGATAGGCATAGACATGCTGCTCATTATAACAATCAATAGTGGCAAGCTTTTTATTGGTGTCAACGTCGATGACCTTGAATGACCTTGAACCCCCAAAATAAGGGTTTTTAGTGAATTTTTTTCTGCGATTTTCGGCTGCGACACACATTTTAAGAGTAAATTGTGCCAAAATGGCTGGAGATGGACCTGGACAACCTGCGTATGACATTTTTAGCATAGAATGTACATTTTTAGAAATCTAAGTGTCGATCTCTTAAATTCAAGGAGTCATCCGTATGTTGTCCTGAAATTTAAGTACTCTTTCAAGATGCATTAATATCTTATTGCTGTAGGTCTACACTGATTGCCAAAGTGGAAGGACCGCTGCTATCGCGCCTCATGTGAGCTTTGCTCAAATTACTTGTTTATTCAATAAAACTTTGAACAGAAACTGAAAACTGCGAAATATTCTTCAGAATACAATAAAAATTTTAAAGATGCAAAGCTTTTAGAGACGGAAGGCAACCAAAACAGAAATTTTTGTTGGGCCTTATGGACATTTAATGCAAAAGAAACGTGCACACTATAGGGTTGCCAGTTGTCTGGAATTTAACCGAACATTACTGGTATGATATTTTGGCAATCTGTCCGGTTGTAAAACGAAGGCCAAACCAGACAAGCATTTTCCGCTATTTTTTTGTGTCTGTCTCAGTAATACACTGTGTTCGGGAAAAAACACTATATAATTACCTCCGCCAAGGAGGTAATGTTTTTGCCGGTTTTTGTTTGTTTGTTTGCTTGTTTGTTTCTTTGTCTGTCTGTGAGTCAGCAAGATAACTCAAAAAGTTATGGACGGATTTTTCTGAAATTTTGAGGGTATGTCGGGCATGGCATAAACTACCAGTGATTCAATTTTTGGCGTGATCCGGCAGGAATCCTGGATTCTGGATCACTTTGAAATTTTCGTTACCATTGCGTTAAAGGCGACATAAGGGAACCGCTGGCAAAGCGAAGATGGTGACGCCACCTGGCGAATAGCTTTGCCTTGGCGGAGGTACCTGCTGGCTGTGACTGCTTTTTAGTTGTACATATCTTCTCCAAAAGTTAATGGATTTTTACGCACGTAAAAGCTATGGTAATTCTGTCCGTCTGTCACAACCCAGTACTGTTTCAAAACAAGTTGAGACAGAGACTTTGGTATTCACCGTTTGATAGCCTAGTGTCTCTAGTATTTCGTGACAAAATTTCATGCCACTGGGTGAAAAGGGTCCACATGAATGAGGGGGCGAAAGAGGGGCACCCTCCTAAAAAGACATTATACCGCTATTGCATTCGCACGGTGGCGCCACGCAACTAATCGTTATGCTATCACCGATGTACACCGTGTCCAGAAAAAAACATCCTGAACATTATCGATTGTCACTTAAAAAAGAGATATCTAATTTTAATATCCTTTGGTACAAATATTTCTGGCACAACTGGCCATGAAATGACAGTTCAATATTTCATTTCACCCAATGTCTGCTTCTGCACTACCTGGGGAAAAAGAACCAACGAAATATGAGTTGAAATGAACAGAAATACGTCAAAAAGCATCCCCAACATTACGGACTGTGACTTGAAAAAAATTGTGAGATTTTAATATTTTAATAATTTTTGGTGCAAAATTTTTTGACACTACTTGCCATCAAATGATTGTTTTAGTTCCCACCTCACCAAATGTCACCAAACGTACTAAAGAGGCTGAGTTCGCGTGGCGTAAGCAGTTTATGTTGCAGCGCACTGTATTTCAACAATGACATGCAGAGTACTGGTCAGAAGCTGTCCGAGAGAGTGCAGTGCTGATACAAAGTCACTCTGGTGCAGACTCAACAGTCTACTACAACCATCCAGCCAGTTTCTCAATCCATTTTCACCCAGTGATATTGCATCATATTTTAACAATAAATTTTAACAATAAAATTGACACAATTAGACAGTCAACAGCTGCTGCGTCTAAACCGGTAGTGTCTGCATGGTCCGTTCCTGCACTTGGTAAGTTCGATCTCGTAACAGAAGACGAGGTAATGAAACTTCTGCGCTCCATTTCAGCGAAGCAGTGTGCACTTGACCCTGTTCCAACTTGGCTTGTAAAGCAGTGTGCGGACGTTCTGGTTCCAGTGATTACATCTATGGCTAATACATCACTGTCAACTGCAGTTTTTCCATCCAGTGAGAAGCATGCCATCATCAAACAGATTCTCAAGAAGCCAAACCTTGACCTGTTTGACCTAAAGCCATACCGGAGGGTCTCCAACCTCAGCTTCATCAGCAAGTTCTTGGAGCGTCTGGTGGCGCGTCGTCTGCTCAGTCACTGCAACGAACATCAGCTACTACCAAAGTGTCAATCCGCTTACCGACCATACCATTCAACCGAAACAGCGCTTGTCTGTGTTATAAACCAGATTTTGTGCTCCATCGACAATGGCGATGTCTGCGTTCTGGTCTTATTGGATTTAAGTGCAGCTTGTGACACTGTTGATCACCAGCATCTACTGAATGTTATGCACGAACGTTTTGGATTCACGGATCAGTCTACAACTGGTTTGCATCCTATATCTCTGCTCGGTCACAGGCTGTTACCGTTAACTCGCTGTGCTCACTTCCATCGGATTTGAGCTGCGGAGTTTCACAGAGTTCAGTCCTTGGACCGGTTGATTTTATCATCTATACCGAAGACCTGGTTTCAGTGATTGACAAAGCGCCATCCGTCTTACCGCACTTCTTCGCTGATGACACTCAGCTGTCGGGGACTGCAAACCCAGGAACGTTACCGCTGTCTGTCGTGTGCTTGAGTACTGTGTTGATGATGTTCAGGTCTGGTGTTCTAGTCGTCGTCTTCAGTTAAACCCAGACAAGTCTGAACTGATGGTGTTTGGGTCTCAAGTCAACCTGGAGCGTTTGGCGTCAACTGATGTCTCTGTTCGTGTTGGTCAAGCGGTCATCCAGCCAGGTGATCGGGTACGTGACCTTGGCGTCATTCTTGACAGTTCGTTGTCCATGCGTCAACACATCGCCAAGGTCGCGTCGACTTGTTTCTTTCATCTTCGGAAACTCCGTAAGATTGGCAACTTACTTGACCGAGACAGTCGAAATCGTCTAGTGTGCGCTTTCATCTTAACACGCATTGACTACTGCAACGCCGTGTTTGCTGGACTGCCAGACTCCACACTTGCGCCGTTGCAACGCGTTCTTCATGCCGCTGCTCGTTTTGTTGACGATCTTCGACCACGCGACTACGTCACAGAAACATTGATGTCATTACACTGGCTGCCAGTGCGAGAACGTATCACATATAAACTGTGCAGCTTAATGC
>Ga0209671_1000407_pt1 | contig 27708 bp, 19 predicted proteins | sample WorMetHERISLAND2_2_FD_187401 | JGI IMG/M metagenome (GOLD analysis project Ga0209671, IMG submission 187401) | Marine gutless worms symbiont microbial communities from Max Planck institute for Marine Microbiology, Germany - Olavius geniculatus... | ecosystem: Host-associated > Annelida >...
ACACGAGACAGTTTCAGCACCACTGCATGTGTGAATAACAATGACGTCAGATTTACGTAATGTCCCGGATGAAAGCAGAGCTGCAAAGTGTAAAGGTAATTCGCTGAGTTCGTCGGGCAGTGAGACTACATAATGAAGGCAGCGGCTGAAACCTATATGAAGGCGCGTACAGAGCGACGTGTACTGAACTAAACTGAACTGACACTGTTTAGCTTTTGACCAATGGGCATGCAGTAATGCATTACAGTAGGTATAGTCTAACGGCGTCGGTGACTACATGACTACGGACACGTACGCGTCAGCCAATGACCAATGGGTTTGCACTGCTTGCTTGATAACTTTCAAAAACTTTTAAAACGCATTAGCCCAGTTCAGTCCAGTTACGTCGCTCTGTACGCGCCTTAACTTGCTGCCGTGGGCCTGCGGGAGCGCCATTGTATTTTCAGTTATTGTCTCACCGTTGCCTGATATGGATCGTGTCCGAGGATTTAGATTTTCTTTAATTCCCGGAGTGTCTTAAAATGCTAGTTAGCGACAATGACGCGTGTGGGTGGGATGTGTCGGTGAACGGAGCTAAGTAACCTAGAGAGTCTGGTGATAACTGACAAATACAGAATCACGCACGCACGAAATGCTTGATAGGTTTAAACATTGGTATAGAAAACCTGCATTCCGTGACAACCCAGGTAGACAGTGGCGTAGCCAGAAACGTATATTGCGGGCCTCGCGTCCCTTTTCCTTCTTTTTCCCTCTTTTCTTTTCCCTTTTTTTCTTCATCCTTTTCCTTCTTCCTTTGTCCTTTCTTAGAATTTGGACCCCTAAAATTTAACTACAGGTATGGGAGAGCGCTGTAAACTTCCCCAGCCAAGATCGAATTTGGTGCATTATAGCTGTAACATATGAGATCTGGTGGCAACAATTTTCAATATTTCCCTTAATAGAAAGATAAACCTGCTAAATTTAATGCTTATGTCTTGTCTGGGAAATTGAGGTGAGGGCGTGAGATTGGACCCTCTGGGCCCCACCCCTTGTCTACGCCACTGCAGGCAGGTGTGAAACCACAATTTCAACACAGTGTTGCGATCAATTCCAAGGTTACACGTCTCTTGGTCTTCGCTGCTGCTGCTGCTGCTAAGTTGCGTATTTTCTACGTCAGCTCTGACGTCATCGCTGACATCATTACAAGTGAATTACTGCATGCGTGACGACGGCACGCTCGTTGCATCTTTCAGCTCTCAGCAGAAATCGTTAAATCTCATTTTCGCCGTTGGAATGCGGAAGCAGTAACCTTGACACAGAGGAATGTTGGCACGATAACTGCTTTAAACCAGTATTGCGTTTTTAAATTCTTGCAGTTAGAACTGTGTGAAGATATGTCTGTATTTACGTTTTAATGTTAGTTGTTATTACGTCGATTTAGTGCTATTGAACTGTACTGCTGTTGCTACTATAGTACCTGCGTTAGCACTGCTGTATTACTTTTTATTTCACGCGCAGCTGGCATTTGTATGTGTCGTTTTGTCTCAATAACTTACGGGTGCAGTCATGCGTGATCAAACAAACGACAGTGACCGAGCGTGGAATAAGTATGTTAAACCACTGTCTGAAGTGGGATATGCTCGCACTGCGCACTCAGGACCGTGGTTTAACCTGTACAAACCTTTCTTTGTTTTGCGTTACTCAAGAGTCAAATGAAACTGCTTTAGTACAATGCAGTACTGTCGACAACATTGTCGCTGTGAAACCAGAAAAAAAACTGTTAGTATTTTCAGTCTTAGAGACTGCCGTTGATCTAAGAACTTGATGGTCGTACCAGCAACCCTGCGACCGTTCGGCTGATGAAAAGGTAAAAAGGTAAAAAAAAGTAATTGTCTCGTCTGGTACTCACTATACCGCTTCTTACGATCGCTGGGCATAATCTAATGATATATACCGCAGCGCACTATGCGGCCATCCATTGCCCGCGTCAACGAACAATTGGACCCGCGTTTTGCAGGTAGCAGACATACCACTGCCCCATTCAGCCACACTCTATAGGCTTTTACCCGGTATCCCGTAAGTTATACTACTCATTTCTCGTCTCACCGAGGGCAGGAGGCTGAGTTGACCTAAAGTTCCGAAATTACTGCATTCATGAGCTGAAGGAAACGCTCTAGGCTCCAGGCCAGTGCACGCATAAACTAGGTAACTGCGACGATCGCCCCTGGCCACGCAGAGCCACACGTTGCGGTTTGCCTCCCGCGCACCTCATTGCTGAGTGAGTTTGCTGCTGCTGCTGCTGCTGCTGCAACTGCCTTCAATCGAATCAGCCACCTCTAGCGGGCCGCAAAATGCACTGCAGACAGCGCCATAATACTGTGTGGTAGAGATGTGCAAAGGAATAGAAAGGACCGGGATGCCATACAATTTCCACGGAAATGGGAATATGATCATCCACGTTATGGGAATGGGATGAGGATGAGAATTGAATGTGAAAAACTTGGGAAAAATCACTGCATGCTGTAACTAGCAGCACTTTGCAACAGTTCGTGTTGGCGTTGTTGCATAACCTAACGCTTGTTGTCTTTAGTTTGTTTAACACTGTTGGTTGGGGATGGGGTCAGCACAGACATGCCACCCGCAGAAAAAAAATACAAATACGCAGTTGTCTCGGTTGAGCCGCCGAATGTGAATGGGAATTGGATATTACTCAATGAGGAAAAACGGAAATGGGATTTAAATTTCAAATGGGAATGGGAATAGGAATGAAAACGAAGTTATTGAAATGGGAGTGATTTGGTACGATAAATATATTCGCGCACATCTCTACTGTGCGGAGGCGGTCAAGAAGCGGTTCCAAAGTTCTGCGATACGCCAGACGCACTCTGCCAGGCAAGAGTGCCAGGTCCGACCGCAGTTTTTCGATGCTAGACTTTTTTTTACTGCGCGCCGTCTGTCTGCCCGTCTCATGTGTGCCTCCTGCTTGCCCTACTTATGCAAGCCGCACGCCACATATATATCCGAGAAGCTTTTTAAATTCGCGCTTCGTCCTCCGTCTGATGATTTTTTATGCAATTTCTGCGGAACTATACCGTCTTCAGCGGCGGTTTGGCTTAGCTGTTAAGGTCGTTGGTCGCGACAACGAAGTTAGTCAACACCGGGCCCATTTAGTACTTGGATAAGTGACCGTCGGCAGGCGGGTCAACTCAGCCTGCCCATCCTTCCGTGGTAATGAGTACATGCGAAAGCTAGCACGTAAAGAGGCACACCGCTCGATGCACTCGCCTTGCATCCGTGTTCTCGCAGTGTAAACTGGCGTCTGGGTGAAAGCTAAGAAAAGGGAGATCAGCGTCGTTATGTTGGCCTTATGGCTAGGGAGGGCTTTACGTCTACTTTTTACGCACGTCTATGCGAGTTGCTGTCGATCGCATACAATCTGCGGCGGGCGACATTATCAGCGGAATAGAGAGGACGTGACGTCCGCGTAGTAAAACAACTGGCAGACTGTGACTACAATCGTCTGTAAACTATTTGGCCGCAGAACAGGCCTATACTAGATATCGAAATATCCTGTACTAAGTAAGATGCTACATTAGGGGGCCTACTCGACGTCTTCGCACATCTGTTCGTTTGTAGCATACGGGCTCCTCGAAAGTACAAAGCAGTAGAAATGCGTCCGAATTGGTGTGAACGTTCCATAGGCCTTAAGGTAGGACTAACCGGCGTTTCAGCTTAAAAAGTCATAGGTCAGAGTCGCCAGACGTGAAACAAAGTCAAGAAATTGATTGCCGCATATTTGGCATATGGTTAAGCCTACTTACAAGTGTCGGATCAGGCATTGGGCGACTGAAAACTAATAAGGACTAACCATTGTTAGACCTAATTTGCCGTCAACGCTTGAGGCATTGTTGTGTCCAGGAGAATTTTCGTTGAACGAAAAGACAGAATGTGGTTCTAGGACAGCGGACGACTGTGCTGCGTCATCCACAAATATCAGCCAAGCACGTGCTATTATTCGTAGAACATTCAGCGAACTCTGACGGGAATTAACGTATCGACTAATTTAGCAGTCAGCGCGCGAGTTGGTCGACGCTCCAATTGACTGGAAGGAAGCCTTGTCATCGCAAGCATTGTTGCTTACACGTTGCATATATTTATATCTCGCAATCAACCTGCAGCTATAGAAGCTAGAACGTGAATGTTGCTGCTACAGTGGTACACAACGCACAGTCTCTCGGTTATACCATTTTGGCGCATCACAGCACATCGAATGGCCATGATGGGTAGTGGTTGGACTTGACTCCCAGCAAGTTGTTACTACTTGGATGGATGGCTGTTTGTGGACAGGTATAAACAATCTCGATGTATAACCAACCACTAAGGTCAGCTCAGCCTTCCATTCCTCCGGGGTAGGTAAATCTGATTAGAGTTGAGGCGATAGATAATGCACTGTATTACATTATATAACTAAACTGAATTAAACTGAAATGGTTTAGTTTTTGGCGAACTGACCAATAGGTAAGCAAGGCGAACTTATTGGTCATTGGTTGACGCGTACGTGAGCGTAGTCACGCATACCACCGACGACGGTAGACGGTGCGTACTGTAATGCATTAGTGCTTGCTCATTTGTCAGTTCGTCAAAAACTAAACCGTGTCAGTTCAGTTCAATTCACTTACTTTGCTCTGTACCGTACGGGCCTTTAGAGTTCGCAGCTTGTTAGTTTTTTGCATTTTAGTGTTATTTTTCGACCCGATAGTGCACAAATTTCTTAACAAAATGTAACAAAATTTATCATCTACAACTTTTTGAGTAATACTTGTCGCAAGTATACAGCTAGGCAAACGTACATGCGAGGTCGAATACATAATTTCCTCGGGGACAAAGATTATTTGTATAGAATATTTCATTGCTAGCTACCTATAAACCATGGACAAAGCTCTTGTGCATATGCGAGTTGTCTGTTGCTGCTGCAGACGCCTTGACATTCGATTAGTGGCAGTTTATGTATCGTGGCCTTCGCGCTGCAACTGTGCGGTTGCCGGCGGCGGCTTTTCGTCTTATTTACTCGTCAAGCGTCGCAACTGTGAGAGCTACTTAACACCGACCGTGCCACGATTAACGACCCACTAACGGGACAGATGGACCGAAACCCTCCGTGAAAGTTATTCTATCGAACACATTGCAACAAACAATTTCTTCATATTTTAAAATACAGTTTAGGCGGTGTCGCTCTTACGTGGTCTGTCCGTCTGTCTGTCTGTCTGTTCTTTGTCTGTCACATTTGTGCACTCCACTTAAACCGTTCGACGGACTGAGATGCAATTTGGCACATACACATGCGGGGTCCGATGGCACATTTTATTAGACGGACGTCTCTGATTCACCAGGATATTTTGGGCTTCAACGCCCAGCTAAAACATGCAATTGCAAATGGCAGCCACCTGGCGAATGCAAAGGAGGACAACGCAATTACGCCTTTTTCCAAATTACTTTGGTTTTTGTTTGACATCATCGACAAAACTTTCGATCGGTCAAATGTTAATGCGTCATTTTTATTTGATGACAGAAAGCAAGTGAAAGAAACCAGGAGTGGAAACGAGCATCGTTAGTAGGCCTACATGTGTCATGATCATTCAATATACGTCAAGCCAAAAAATCTGTACTAAATTGCAGCGCGCAAAGAGGTAATAAGAAAGCGAGATGCTAAATATCTGGTCATTTAAAATTGTAATCACGACTCATTGGCTTTTTTGGAATCAGGCGCAAGGTTCACTTCATTTACGAATTGTTTTCTGCACACGTAGTTAAATACGTCCTTTGGTGGGTTTTCGACCATCGTTTGGCGGGCTTTGGTCGGGCGGGGTTTTGATGATGCGGGAGCATGGGTGTCATATGATGAGCGGATGATGGAGTTCTCGTTGTAGGCTGATAAACGACCTGTAGACCTACACGTCTTAGCAGCCGCCGCAACCGATCAAAGAATATCATACGCACATCTGCTACCAAGCGCATCGCCTGTAGGCTGCCGATATGTTTTATAAGCTTATCAATGGTCGGCAGTGAACTGCTGCCGGTATATTACAGTTTTGATGGATTCGTTGCATGCTATAACTGCGCCTTCACGCAGGGGCTGCGCCGTTTCTTGCACAAATCTACTCGTAACTAACTCGTTGTGCTTCAGACCTGCGTCTTAAAGCCAAGGCTAAAAAATAGTTCGAAAAAACTTGGTTGTTAGGTTTTTATAAACAATCTTTAAAAACCTGAGAAGTTAATATGGAGAACGGTTCATTCTTTTTGGGTTTCAATTAAGTTTGTCTCCCGTCTTTTTGTATACTAAAATCTAGTAGCCTAAACACTATTCCAAACAAGGAATTTGAGTAAAGTTCACGTTACGTGCGACATCATCGATTCTGCCACCTGAAAAAAATCAGTTTACATCGTACAATAGAATAATAATGCGTCCTGAAGGAGTACCCAAATTTGAGGCATCCGTATGGAAGACTGCTTGAACCCAGGAGTTCGAATGTCAGATGGCTAAAAACGTGCGTTCTATGCTAAAAAAATCCATACGCAAGTTATCTGGGTCTATCTCCAGTAACTTCGGCGAAAGTCACTCTTGAAACGTGCGCCGCAGCTGAAAATTGCAAAAAAAAATACAAACTACCTATATTGGGGTTCAAGGTCATTCAAGGTAATCGACGTTGACACCGCTAAAAAGCTCGTTACTAGTGCTCGCTATGATAAGCAGCATGTCTGTACCTGTCTGCAACCGTTTTCACACTACACAAGCCAACAGCGGTAAAATAACCACTTTTAGGAGGGTACCCCTTTTTGACGCTAATCTGCGCAAGTCTTCTTAAACTTTGGGGGTCGGGACTTAGATTGCTAAAATCTACGTTTAATGGTGAAAATTTCACGTAGAAGTTGTCTTGGTTTATCTTCAGCCATTTCGACGCAATTAACTTCTATAATGTTTCGCAGCCCAAAATCGCGAAAAAATTATTAACACTTTTTATTCAAGTCAAGCTCAAGTCGTTCAAGGTCATTGATGTTGATAGCCCTAAAAACATGTCACCAGTACTTGGTATGATAAGCAGGATATCAGTGCCTATCTGCACGCTAGGCGAGCCAATAGCGACAAAATAAGAAGTTTTAGGGGGTACCCCTCTTTAAAGCTTTAATTCGAAGGAAACCCCAACAACCAGGGTCTTGAAATTTTGTCACAAAAAACTAGAGTTTTGGGGCAGTCCGCAATGAAGATTTCGTGATTCTAGGTGTCGCCGTTTTGATATAGTGCCAGGGGGTGACAGACACACACACACACACAAACACACAGACGCCAAGGTCATAGCTAAAACGCGCGAAGCATTCTGCTGTCGCGCGTAAAAACCTAGGTTTTATTCAGCCTTGGTCAAAGCTGGGTCTTTGTTTTAGTTCACGGTTTGGTGTTCGGTTCTACTTGTTTATTGTTGTGTTAACTTATTAGCAGTGTTGCAATTCTTGGCCTGCTTTTAGCAGAGTTTTGGGTATTAAGCCGGTTCTAAAGAAGTAAACTTCTGGGAATGGACTCGCTGGGAAAGGCCAATATCCTCGATTCGCTAAAATGACCGGACGTTAGTGCATGTTTCGTCGAGAAAAAAAGTTGATCAATTTTGATGTTAATCTGTAACGCAGTGTCTCTGATTAACTTTTTTTCCAGTAAGCCAGAGATTGACAAAGTTAACTGAAAATTGATTAGAAAATTTCCAGTCCCTAAGGATGAAGTAAATGCCTATTCATTTGCATTCCAAATGTCTACTGTTAATCGGTAAGCCTAATCTTCGGATTAGGTCTATTTTTGTTTGCGTTAACTGCTGTTTCCGATTATCTTTTTTCCTTATTTGTTATATGATCGCAAATGGCACTTGTTGTAGTAAAAACTTGTTAACTATAATGTTTAACTTTTTTTCTGACGAAACATGCATTCGTTTAATGATGTTTATAAACGAATCGTTAGCTGTCACTTTGACCCATCTGCCCGTCTGTCGGGGCCTAATATCGCATCTTAATCATTGAAACCAATTACCGTTTTGATTTTTGACCGACCATACTAACGGCTGTGCCTATGGTATAAGGTTGTGTCCGTCCGTCTGTCTGTAGTCTGTCGTCTGTAATCTATGTATTGTGGTTAAAAAATATGTCTTACCGCTAAAATGTCCAAAGTTGCAGATAGGGTTGTAGTGTTTTAACTATGTCGCCATCTGCAGCGGTTTGGCCGCAATATGCAACAAAAGTTACTGCCTGCATAGGCTATGTGTCCATCAAAAAAGTTATGTATTTACTGTAACCGGAAATAGTAAAGTTATGATCAATTGAAATTACGATCTCTATCAAATAAGTAAATAAATAGTACGGTCAGCCTTCCCTAGCGACAGCTGGGTTCTTGTTCATTTAAACGTCGCCGCTCTTAAAGCGTAGCTGCTGCTGATCAGTAGGCCTAAGCTAGAGTGCTGCAAGTGAAGAACTTACAACGCATGCGGACCGCAGCCATGGCACTACGCTAGACACTAGACTAACTACTGTAGTAGTGTTGTTCTTGACTCAACGTTCCGGGTCATTTGCACCGTTCAGCTGTACCTCCTAGAATGTCGATAAGCTGCTGTACAACACTATACATGCAGTGGCGTTGTGGCAGAGGTGTAGCGGGGGCACCTTAAATTTTTGGCTGTCGGAAAATTTTCGTATAAAAATGCAAAATTCTGCGCTGACAAATCCATTTGGTAAAAATTCAGCGACAAAATTGGAATCTTAAGCACTCATAATCTCTTCTATCGAAAATTTGCTCTATATGACGGAAAAATTGCAACTTTTTGCCCCGTCTACTCTTTTGACTCTCAAGCTTGACGAGGCTGGATATACAATGTATCTGTCATATTGGCATTTCACAACCATGTTTGTTTATGTTTTTAACCATTTAAGGTTAAGCAGAAAATTATGTAAGAAGTTTTGTATAGCCTGGATGTATGCGCAGTTTTTTAATGTTTGGATTTCATCTGCAGCTGTACGATTTATTTGCTGCTTATTATTTCATGCACAATGTTTAAAGCTTGTTGCAGTATTACACATTTTTGTTCGGTTATAACCACCTACTGGTGACCAACGGACAGGCAAGTTGAGCCGTAGTTTATGTCGGCATTTGGAACAATATGTGTTCTTGTTTTTGCGCGACTCGTGTTTTAGTACCTAGTACTTATTTTATTCTTTTGTCCTTGATTCAAGCCTTATCGACGTAATAGTACAGTAATAATAAACACAGTCGTGCAGTTGTCGAGTCTCTGACATAAACTAAGGAACATTTTTTCAGTCAGCTTGTGATATTTTGCCGTTACTGTTATCGCGTGTTGCTTTTGTTGTCTTATTAACTGATTATTAGGCCTAGGCATATTGATGTAATATTTTTGTTCTGACGGTGAACTAAAAAATCGAGATGCAAAAATTAGATTATTGCATTGATGAAAACCATGGTCCGTGACGCAGTAACAATGTTCTATATCTTGTGTTTGATGTTGCTGTAAAACTTTTAGCAATCTCTGTCATGCAGCATACTGTGCTGCACAACACCTACCTCTAGAGCAGAATTGTCCATGGGTCCATTTAATCGACCCAGGTACAACTCAACCCACCAAATAACTGACTCGACCAAACCCAACCCATACCAATCCAACCCCTATACAACGAACAACAATCGGCCAAACGTAAAAAGATAAGCTGATGCACGTCATCACCATAGACAACATCATCATAATCACCACCTCATCACCAGTAGCAGTACAGTCATCATATGAGCCCTGCACGCAACCCCCAACAAATAAGTTTAGCCGATTCCACTTTCTTGCTCGACAATCTAGATTTAATGTCAGTGACAATGTAGCCAGCTCATTAAAAATCACCTTCTGACTGCGCAAATCTGCCATTATAGACCCATGATCCAACTCAACCCACTATAAACAAAAATTCTCGACCCACAACCAACCCAACCCGTGGATCAACCCAACCCATGGACAACTCTGTTCTAGAGTACTAACAAAAAGCCCAGCTGTCGCCAGGATATCCGACCGTTGGCCTACTGGTTGTTAGTGATTTTCAAGGTCATTCAAGGTCGGGTGCCACTTCCTATTAGTGAGTGGCTAACTTTCGCCGTATCTCTCACCGTTTTCGAGATATGGTCAGTTTTCTGTTGATGCATGCATTGTTTTATGACACATGGCTAATTATTTGTGTAAAAAGTTTTTTTCTACGACTTACGTCTCACAATACATCATGTGTAACAGACGACGACGGACGGACAGACGGACGACAACCGTAACGAAAGCTCGACCGTTACTTGAGTACGGTCTGCTAAAAATTGTGTACCATCTATCAAAAATGTTATAGTAATAACATCTAGTAATTTTTGTAGGCAGTATCATTTACTGGAAACCTTTTTGGAAATAGTATCTTTAAAAATGCAGCGTGTTCACATTACGAGTACTCTGATTAAAAGTCATATTCTAGCTACTGTTATTTTTACGTTTTGACTTAAAAACGGTTTACGGTCATTTGCGGTCACGTAAGCTTAAAATTCATAAACAAATGCTTTTGTCAAACAATATAGATGCTGCAAATCACTGATGTGTTTTTTTAGATTCAAATTTTGATAAATCAAGTTGACGCAGGTTAACTCAGCTTTCCATCCCTGCGGGGTAGATGAATCGAGTATCGGCCTGCCTGGCTGAAGCGAAGGTTGCGACATCTGTCGAGAAAACAGTGTCGAATGTCTCAGATTTAAGATGCTGCTGAACATTGTTATGTTGTGTGCTTTCTGCCGGTGAGAATCATTGTCTTGCTTCATAGCACTATCTTTGTGTGCCTGACCAGCCGAACAAGTGTTTACAGTAGCATTAGCAATATAATGCGACCTTCTTTCCCCGAGACTGTGTTTCGTCTTTGCACGGGTCTTCTTGAAGTGCAATGACAATATTTGACGTAGATGTTGCATTATCTTTGCTTTGCTTAATTTCGATATCAGCAGTCTTGGTTCTGTTCTAGAGTTTTACAATATTACACGTTTGCTATCGAATAGAGTCGTTGTAAAACGCTTTACTCTTTGTTTCGTTATAGTACTGTTTAACACCAGGCCTATCGCATCTGTTTTCGGCATTTAGGTTTTAGCCGACCGTACTTACGTAACGATCGAGCTTATGGTACGGTTGTCGTCTGTCGTTTGTCTGTCAGTCTGTCACGGATGTATTGTGACTAAACGATGCGAGATAGGGCCTGTGTTGCTGTTGATCACTAATAGAAAGTCCCATATAGACTTTCAAATGACATGAAAATCGTTGACCTTGAATGACTTTAAAGGATCATAACGCACTACTTTATGCCAGTCGTGCGGTATTGTGGCTAAACGGTAAGTCATAGGGGGTCAGCGATAGGGCGATGGCAAATCCCTATATATTGTCAATAGTAACCATGTATCAATCTGCAGCTGTTTGGCCGCAATTTTCAATGGAAAGTTTCAAGCTATATGTGGCCGTATCTCGGAAATGGTGAGACTGTGAGAGTTAAGGCCAAAATTAATATTAATCGCTAAAAGAAAGTAACGTAGGCCCTACGTTTTTTAGATTACATGAGAGTCATTAATTTTAGACGACCTTGAAGGTCATGCACTGACAACCAGTACGGTCGGGCCGGGTCAGCTATCCTAGCAACAGCTGGGCTTCTTGTATAAAAATACAGCTCAAAGCAGATAACGTGTACAGCCTGGATTTCACTGTCTGGAGGATGAATGAATGTTTGTTTTCACTGCCAGTGTAGAGCTGCAAATTGCTTTGTTACAATGACTACACTGGCCGATAAAATCCCGCGATCCCACCCTCTGTTTTCGGATGTATGAAATTTTCTCAATCCATCTAACTAACCAGGCCGAACCATGCCACCGGCTCGTCAACCGTTTGCTGTCTAACCGTGCCGTCACTTGACTAGACCATTCGTCATAGTGCGAGAAAATAAACAGGTACATGTAGCTTGAAGATAAATTGCTGGTGCCCAGGTGGGCAGCAAACTGCAGCGATGGTTGCGAGCGTCTGACACGTGGTGACAAGATTGAAGATACCGCATGCTTCCCCGCCGTGTCCTCATGCATCTATAGGCTATAAGCCATGCAATCATCAGCAAATGTGTCTTACTTTTTAGGCGGAATCGCTCTTGTGGCGGCAAGCGATTTCGTCTATTCCGACAAATTCTGCTTGTCTGTCTGTCGTCTGTCACATTTGTGCACACTACTTAAACCGTTCGAAGGATTTAGAATTTTTTAAAATGTCATTTGGCAGGTACGCTTGTGGGGTCCACGAACACATTGTGTTAGATAGGGGTCTTTCAGCCATATCAGAAAGAAAGATTTTAGGGTTGAACTTTCAACCAAAACATGCAATTGCAAATTTCAGCCAAACCGCCAGTTCTATGCTGCTATCTGGCGAATATAAATGAGGAGATGCGTGAACAGCGATTCCGCTTTTTGCCAAATCACTTCATTTTTGTTGTTTTTACTGTGCGATGCACGTAATGCAGAGCGCGCTATTGCCGCCGTTAGTTGTGCGTCCGTTCGTCCGTCTGTCTGTCCGTCTGTTTGCAACGTCGATGTCTTATGGCAATAGATATCATTAATCGGAAAGTAATTACATGAATAATTAGCTTTGAGTTCGATGACCTTTCCTAAGCAAACATTTTCAAATTTCCGGCAAAATACATTGCCTGCAACGTAATTTATTTGTCTTATATACTTATTTATTCGTCAACAGCGTAGCGTGTGACGTCATCCGGAAGCAGGATTGTAAACATAAGTAAACGCATCGCGCGATCCGTTCACTGCGACAGTACGGCGCTCTCGTTTGATGCTGGAACAGTTATTTAGACTATAAGAGATCTTAGCGTTATGTGACTTAAGCCCATCTAATGTGCTCCGACTTCACAACATGTCATAGTCGACATACTGCGTCGTAGATTTTCACAATGTAGTAGAAAATGTACAGGATGGGCAAAAAAGTCACGCCGCTGTTTTCTTGTTAACAGCTATCCAGTGCACTGGCTTCTTTGATCTTTGTATGCATGAACATTCCACTGTAGTCGTATGTCATCAACAAAGCGTCGGATGGTTAAAAACATTATTTTACGGTGTTTACCTGCCAGGTGCACTTGCCTTAACAATACGATACACTGTAGAGAAGTTTTAGTTTTTTTTTCTCCGAAAAAGTTGGTCACAACATTTATTTTCATTACGTTATATGGCGCAGTTAAAAACAATGATTAAATTCGTCGAAAAAAAGAAAACTACATAATCTTTTGCGCCCATATTTGTCCGTCCGCAAATTTGCTGAAAAAAATCATCGTATAAACATTTTGATAAAATTTTTGGAGGGATGATAAACGTAAAAAGTGACTGGTTAGATTCGGTGACCGCGCCTCAACTTTCGAGATGATTTAGCTTAAGGGATTCGTTGAATAAAATGTTTTGGAGGGTGGGTTAGATTTTGCTAGTAATCAGTGACCACGTTCTTGAAACTTTTCCAAGAATTTCTTTTTGTCTTTCTTAAGATTTTCTTAAGTTAAGTCACTTCGGATTTCTTACATTTTCTATCTAAATACTCGACGGACGACGGCGTTTTTTGCATGTATCACATGACATTTTTATAAAACCTTTTTACGATCTTTTCCTAATGTGCTTCGAAAATGTGTATTTGTTCTTATGCATTTCCTAAGAAAATAAATATTTCTAAGATCCTCCGAAGAAGTTTAGAAAATATGGTCTCAAATTCAATCAGCTGTTACTTTCAAGATCTCCAAGCACTTCTAGTCGTGAAACTGACTCGTATAAGAAGCGCTGTAGCAAGTACCGGACCCTAACCTTTTTTACGCGCGACGTACTATGCGCTAAGCGCGTATTAGCTATCGTATCTGTCCGTTCGTCCGTCTGTCTGTCACGACTCGGTACCGATTTAAGCTTGAATGAGATAGAAACTCGGGGGTTTCGCCATAAGATACCGACTACCGAGTGCTTCTAGTTTCTGTGAGAAAATTTCTTGCCGCTGGGTGAAGGGATTCCCTTGAAACGGGGGTTTCAAATAAGGGTACCCCTACTGAAAAGTCGTTATTTTAGGGATAATGACTCTTCTAGCGTGAAAAAGTTGCAGATATGCACGGACTTGCTGCTTATCATAGCAAGCACTGCTGACGAGCTTTCTGGGTGTACTAACATCGATGTCCTTGAAACACAAAAAGGGCATTTTAGGGAATTTTTCACGACTTCATGCTGTTACGCACATTTAAAGAAGGAATTTTGGTCCCCAAATTACTGGAGCTAGACGAAGACAGCCTGCGTCGTGCGTCTCGTGCGCATTAGCTCAGATTTCTTGTTTACCTTTGCACTAATGTCGTTGTGTATTACAGGTGACATGATGTCAACGCCGAGAGAGGATATCAGGGATGCTGAACACAGCAGCAGCAACAGCAGCGGTGGTGGTGGTAGTGGTGGACAGAAGCGAAGTCGACGACGAAAACGCTCTCACTCCAGGGAGAGACATGTCGAGGCTTTGGTGGCTGTGGACGTCGAAATGCGACGGTATCATGGACACAACCTCGAACACTACATTCTCACGCTCATGGCCATCGTAATTATCACCGTCAATTGCTATCCTCTTTTTATTGGTGGAGTTGCTATTAATGTATGAAACATGTTGCCATGTGCCCCTGGAGTCTTAGGACTTACGTATATGAAGTACATTTGTTCATCGTCATTATCTACGGTTAATTTTAATTCTCTCATTTTTCTGTCAATTTTTTACGCGCGAAAGCAGCTACTGCTTTCAGCGCGTCTTAGCCATCGCAATTCTGTCCGTCCGTCCGTCTGTCCGTCCGTCCATCACACAGGTGGATCAGTCAAAATCGGTGCAAGCTAGGATCATCAAATCTTCACCGTCGGCAGCCTGGAATAGGCTAGTTTTAGGAACCGTAAAACTTTTCCATAACTTCGAAGGGGGTCACCCCGAACGAGGGCACTAAATGAGAGGGGGTGGGAAAAATTTGCGATTTTTAGCCAATAAGTCGCTGTATCTCAATAACGCCTATTGGTATTTCAGGTGATGCTATGAGCCTATAAGTATGTCTTGCCAGCTGTATTTTCATGAGTTTTTCTGTACTTGCATTTTTAAAGAATAAATGATGATGATAATCTCTCTGTATTCTCACTTTAGCTTTATTACAGTTCACTTATACTTAGTTATAAGGCAAGAAGCAACCACACGCTATTTCTGTCACACAAACCACATAACCACAAAGTTTACTATCGGAGTTAAGGTTTGCAAAATTGTTTTGCATTTAAGTCTTAATTTTTCGTTTACACGTGCTACAGTAACTACATACATTTTGTTCGTATGTTTTAGTTCGTTTCTGCTGCATTTAACAGGTAGCAAGTATATATCGTGATGCGAGCATTGGTAACGCTGTCAACATTGTTGTCGTCAAAATCGTCGTACTGGAATCAGATCAGGTAGCCCATATTTTGTACATGTATTTCAGTTTAATGCATTTTACACGTCGCCATGTATTGTATTTTAAATAATTTGATTTATTATAAACTGACGGCGTGAAATAAAATGGCTGGCGTTGATGCAGGCAAGACGGATGATATCAAAAAACGCAGCGTCGACGCTACGTAACTTCTGTCATTGGCAGCACGAAGTAAACGTCGACGATGACTCTGACTCCAGGCATCACGACACCGCACTACTGCTCACCAGGTGACAGCAGTCAAATTCACCTGTCTGCTTCAGCAAATGTATTTAAAGAAAGAAATTTAGAAAGTGTAGGTATGCAAGAGAAAGTGAAACCCGTCTCAAAGCAACGGAGCGTCACCTGCCGTATGGGATCACACAGTGTTATCTGCCACCGGACACAGGTGAACGTGCCCTGCCTTAACCCCAGCCAGATACTCGATTTACCTACCCCGGAGTTGATCTTGGTGTTGGTTATACACCGAGATGGTTCACCTGTCCACGGACAGTCGTCTAGTCAAGAAGTAGGCCTACTATCTATTTAACATTTGATAGCAACCCGATCAGGAGTCGAACCAACGACCTGACGATCGCAAGTGCAACGTTTTAACCGTTACCCTACAAGCCGTAGTTCTCAGCGAGGCTTTATTGTGCAGTATTCTAATAGGCTGCATTATGGATCTTGCCTGTTCACTCCTCCGTTTTTTGTCACGTATAGGGGCTCCTAATTCGAAAACAAACTGGCGTAGGTAAATAAAAATTGGTATGGGCGTTTCCCAGGGCAAGAGTAACAGGTATGCAATTTGCCAACTTGGTTAAGGTTAGTGTGGCGCAGTGCATTTGGCGAGTCACATAGCCAGACGGACGGCCGTATATAATGTCCGCATAGGGCTGACAGTTTCGGTTGTTTAAGTAAGTAAATAAGTTTGTAAGAAAGTAAGTAGTTCATTTGCAGTACATGTCAAATGCACGCACAACCACAAATTTATGGACTGGGTTTAATTGTTGCTTCGCTGAGGACTTTTTGTTGCAGCTTTTTTGTGCTGTGCGTTTCTGATATAACTGAAGCAAGTACATGTAATGCAAGATACCGTTAATTACTTCAAATGCATGATGCGAACAAAGAGGACAAGGAAACGGCGTACACGACTGGCTGTCGCACGTGCACCGCGTGGCGCTCTGTCTGTTAAACGTCATGTAGTCGGGTGAATTAACGGACTACGTGTGCGTAGCAGAGTAAGTGCAAAGTTAATTACAGTCGCGCGCCCTCTGAAGTCTTGTTGAGTATGCGCTGTGTGTACGTTGTGTCCGTTACGTACGTCGGTGTGCAAGCAGACTATTGGACAGGTGTACTGCAGGCCTCAGCCGCCGCAACCATTGAGTTATAGCCTATTGGCCGCAACCCAATGCGAGCACGTGCAGCGACGAGCAACGAAACTAGTACAGGGGTTGCAGAATGTACGGTATGAGGACAGGTTGAAGAAACTTGGGCTAAACTCGTTAGAAACACGACGCTTGAAAGGAGATTTAATTGAGATGTTTAAAATCCTTACAGGCAAGAAAGATATTAACTATACAGACAGTTCTTCACTTTAGCTCCATCTCACCACGACACTAGAGGGCAGTGCAGAGCCTGCGTCTGTTAGTACTACGTCTTAGGAAGCAATCTACGAGTTCGTCAGAAATTCTTTAGCCAGAGGTCAGTCCGTGATTGGAATCAGCTCCCCCAGACAGTCGTTGACGCTACATCTGTCAACATGTTTAAAAAATCACCTGGATACATACTGAAGGGATATGGGCACTTAAAGCGACAGCTTGCCAGCTCATCAATGAACAAGTAAGTAAGTACAAGTAAGTAGCAAGCATTTCAGCATCTGCCGAGCAGCAGTAAAATAACATCGACGTGATGGCCAGCTGAGTTGGTCACTCATCGATGAAATTCAGGGAATCTGCCTCCTGGAAGTGACTGATGGTAGCAGACTGCAACGTTGACCAGTCAGTGGCTGTGTGACTGGACACTGTGTGACTGGACACGGGGCAGCGTGCACCAAGTGAGTCAGCACAAGTTTTTACGCGCGAAAGCAGCTACTTAGCCATCGCAATTCTGTCTGTCCGTCCGTCCATCTGTCACACGGGTGGATCAGTCAAAAACGGTACAAGCTAGAATCACCAAATCTTCACCGTCGGCTGCCCGGAAGACTCTAATTTCAGGAACCGTAAAGCTTTTCCATAAATTCGAAGGGGGTCACCTCGAACGAGGGCACTAAATGAGAGAAGGGTGAGCAAAATTTGCGATTTTTGGCCAATAAGTCGCTGTATCTCAGTAGCGGTGCGAGATAGGGCCTAGGTTACTATTAATCACTAATAAAAAGTCGTACGCTGGCTTTCGATTGGCGCCGAATTCAATGACCTTGGATGATCTTGAACGCCAAAATAGGGGGTTTTATGGATTTTTTTGGCGATTTTGGGCTGCGACACAAGTCTATATCATTCACAAGGTGGCGCCACGGAACTATCGTTATGCGATTCAGATAGAGAATTTGGTATTTGTATATTAACTTAGCGTGAACACTCCAATTTTCAGCTAAACTACTGAACCGGAAGTGCTATAGGCTTTCGCGCGTCTCGTGAGCATTAGCTCAAATTTCTTGTATATAATAGCAGGACTCCACGGTCACTCGGTCAGCATGTCGTACGTCACTAATGCATCGCATTGGCGCGGCGTAATTGATTCGTCATCAGTCAGAATTAACAGATCATTCACTGCAGCCAGCTTCCATTTGCTCGGCGGACGGTATTAAGACGATCCGTGCATCTACTTTGATGCACTGGTCCAATCTAATGCTGCCTTTTGCGAAGGATAGACAAAGGCAGAAAATATACTGTCGGCCTTGGTTCTCGTCACATACGTCGCCAGTGAGTTCTAACTTCTAACGTATTTTGCAAGCTTTGTTAGTTCAACGAGATTCAACGAGAAACTGTCTGAAGAGAGCCAAACGGCCTCAGTAAGTTAGTCTACTTTGCACTTTTAGTCATCCAAGTGGCTACAAGAATTAATCAACAGAACAGCACTCGTGGCATTCACTGTTTTGTCCTCCCCGTGCCCACTGCGCAGTTCTACTAGAGCCACCAAAGGGACTGCACAAATCGTTTTATAATCCAGCCGAACAGCAGACCGACATAAGTCTGCAGGTTTCTCTCTGAGTCATATAGACACAGCAGAATGACATCTGCTGACCGGTGGTGGTCCATATACGTCTGTACCAGCCAGTATTATAGTTTCTAGTATAATATAGCTCAGCTGGCGGCGGCGCCGGTCAAAACGCTGCGGGAAGGGAACTCGGTGCAGATCGCCAGTCAGTTTAACGACGTCTTTATGGATGACTGACCTCCGACCTCGTAGGTCTATAATGACTTTTGCGTTCCTCCGCTAGGAAACACCAGAGAGCCAGACGTCGCAGCCCAGCGAAAAATATTTATCGTCCAGATAAATATGTCGCTTTGTTTTGTAGCCGGTGTGACGCCGGCAATGATATCTAAATGTAAAGGTATAGGTGGTGAACAGCTCTTAATAAGAAACCAATCACGGTGCTACGGAGTGTATGGGATCACTCAATGAAGCTGCGTCACAGGTGAACGCGTCCCGCCATAACCCCAGCCAGACAGCCAGTTTACCTAACTCGGAGGGATGAAAAGCTGAGTTGACTTTGGTGTTACCGTGTTGGTTATGGTTACCTGTTCGTCGACAGTTACCCATCCCAGTAATAACCGCTTGATGCATGGTGACCCGACTGAAAGTCGAATTCACGACCTTTCGATCTCAAGTCCGACACCCTATTGTTACACCGCCAAGCCACCTAACGTCATTTCATGCATTATTGTCGCAATAATGTCCATATTTTATTCAATGTGGATATCAGTCTTTTTAAAAGAGATCAGACATTAAAGCAGGTGGTCATAGTAAAACGAGTTTTATATTGAAACGTCAGTGTCGTGTCAGTGCGTTTGCAGATGGATGCCAGTCCATCGTTATTTAGCGTTGCTGGGTAAACGTTCCGTAGTCGCATCGAATCCTCGCCGAAAAAAATGACGTCATCCGTAAGAGTATGATAAGGTTATGGCATGTTTCATGTGGCATGTGAGAAAAAACTCGACAATTATAAGCGCAAGTGATGCCCTCTGCCGAGTTCTCTCCATGCAGTTCTCTTCTGGTCGATTTTATATATTACTGTTATTATTATTAAGCGAAATAGGCTAGCTTTTTGCAGGGCAAGCAATTTTGCCTATAGATTCACATTTCTTTACAGCGTGGTTTGTCGCCTGTCGTCTGTCTCTCTGTCGTCTGTCACATGTTGCTTAAACCGTTGCGCTGATTTAGCTGTCATTTGTCAGTTGTAAACTTTAATGATACATTGTGTTGAATGGGGGTTGCTGACCGTTTAAGGAAAGGGACGATTCGGGGGTTGAACCCAAAGCATGCAATTGCAATTTTTTTGTTACTTGGAGAATAAAAACGAGAAGTTGCGTACACTAGGGATAGCGATTCCATCTCTGTTCCAAATTACTTTGTGCGTGCTATTATTAAGGCTACCTCTAGTTATTACTGTTATTATTTCTAATTTACTGTATCATTATCGAACCTGCTACAAAAGGGCGTGATGACTTTACGTACGATGGTACTACCAGCAGTTTTGCCGTAACTTTGGTGCAATCGCAGAGACTGGTAACGCCAGGTACTAGGCAGTGAGTAATAAGACGCGCAGATTGCGAGTACGTAGGGGTTAAAATAGGTGGTCATTGGCGACCTTTATACTGCAGTTTTCAATGAGAAGTATACCAAGATAATCAGATACGGCAGCCAATAGGCTATATCTTTCTTTCGAAAACTTTCTTTTTTTGAACTTGTTCATTTGTTTGCATAATGCTTGCACGTTTTGTACGGTGTGTATGCAGGCATGATATATGCAGATCTAGCGAAAAGTGTGATACACTGGGTCGGTACATTTGCCTACACTGTTCGTTAGTCGTTGTTATTCAGGCATGTTATAATATAATGGTTTAGATCTGAACTAGCGTAGAATAGGGTGTATTTATACTGAAACTCAATTTAGATATTTGGACTTTTGCGAACTGACGATTACGATCGCTAGAGGAAAAAACGCCAACAATGACTAGAAGGCGCTCGTGAGAGTGCATGTCTCCGCCAAGTGAAGTGATTTTAAAAACATTACTACTGTAAAATGTAGAAGTTTTCACAGGAGGCGCCACCGTTCCTGCCGGTTGTGTATGACATGTGGAAATGATGAGTCATCGTGTCACACACGTACAGAACGACGGACAGAACGACCAATCTCTTAATCTCTTCCAATGTTCACTACGTTCACCTTAGCAGAGATAATAATAAAGATGAGTGTTATAATTTTTACTGTAATAGTGTATTTAGTATCTGTTATTAAAATTAATTGCTGACATAAATTATTGATACTAGTATTAGCAGTACTGACTGTATTAGTTAAAGTACAAATTGTTTGCTTGATGAAATAAAGATATTATCAAATTGTTTTACTGAAATATATGGAATACTTATCAACTATGTAGGAAACGTTACATGTCGTAAGCGAACTTTCATTCCAGTTTGTCAGTACAATATTTTATTAGTTATTCTGGCGTTTAATACTTTTCAGCATTAACTTGCTGGCCGAATGACAGGAACGGCATGCGGTCTGCATAATTTTTATTTAAATCATTTCCAAAATTTACTTATGGAAGCTAGCCTAAGTTACAGTTACAGGTTACACTCTTCAACAACGTTCTCAGAGGAATCATGCAGTGTAGACTTGTCTGAAAAGATAGGTTTTCAGCTTAGGTCGGAACTGTTGTGCGGTGAACGTAACCTGGAGTAATAAGATTCTTGGATTTTTTTGCCATCGCTTCGGGATTTACTCTAAGCGATAAGCGTTATCCATCAAGTTATTGGTTTAATTATAAATTTTCCGTTTTAATCAGAGTGTAATTTTTAAACTCAGCTTGGCCGTCTATCTATGGGTTGGCACAATAAATACCAGCGAAAGCTGGGACTTAAACAGGCACACTGCGTGATGCACTAGTTTCGTAACCTTGGTTTCGCAGTGTAAAGTGGTGTCTAGCTGAGGGCTAAGGAAACGGAGATCAGCTCCGCCGTATGTGGGCTTTCTGGCTCGGGATGCACTTCAGATAGGCTGCATAATATTTAAACACGCGTTTGGCCACGTCTTGGCGTATTAAAAGATGTCTGCGTATGTTGCTGATATGCTGCAGGTTTAGCGGAGCTGGGGACGATGTGTGATCGACAGCGAAGTTGTTCAATCATCAAAGACAGCGGGCTGAGTGCAGCGTTCACAGTCGCTCACGAGCTCGGACACGTGTCAGTCACTTACGATCTCTCACGCGACGCCACAGAATTGCACGCACGCGGCAAGAATAGGAAGGGGCAGTCGCCCCTTTCCCTTATTTCTTTCCCTTTTTCCCTAAATTTTAGATTATCCGAAAATTTATTTCAAAATACAAACTTTTGGCCTAAAATTGCCCGTTCAGGGAAATTTATGAGCTAATTTGATATTTGAGCACCCATTATCTCCTCTGTCCAAAATTTGCGGCTGTCTGTCGGAAGATTGAAACTTCATGCCTTGCACTTTTTAGGCCGTTGATGCAATCAATGTTTCTTCTGTTGCTAAACTGTTTAGCTGCCAGCGTGACGGACCTGTGGTAGTAAGTAAGTAATACTATACAGTATTCGTTTAATGAAAGCATTTGCAAATGACGCCAACATTGCTAACAGAAATTAATGGCCAAACAACAAATGAGAAAAAAAGATGTGTATAAAATTACTTTGCAGCGACATCGGACGATTTTCGTCAGTCGTCACTGAAAAAAGATGCGTTTTCAGTTCTTTGCTGAAAGTATTCAGAGAAAAGAAATTACTGTCACTTAAAAAAGACGACAGACTGCTATTTTCGGCTCAGGAAACGTAAGACTTCGCTAACTTCGCTGACCTGATGATGTATGTGCAGTTGGCAACTGGAACCGATTTAGTGGAAGCTACAGCAGGTTAATCACAAAGCAAATCGCTCTTGCAACGCAAGCGATTACGCCTATTTCTACATAGTTCTTCGTAGCGTGGTCTGTCTGCCTGTCGTCTGTCGCCTGTCACATTCGTGCATAATAGATCGTTTAACGGATTTAGATGCTTGTAGGCAGGTACAGTTGTTGGGTCCAATGACACATTGTGTTAGATGGGGGTCCCTGACCCCAAAGGGGAACGGGAGATTTTAGGGTCGAACTAAATGCTATTGCAACTTGTGGCCAAACCATCAGTCCTTTGCTGTCACCTGGCGAATACAAACGAGGAGTTGTGTGAAGTTGCCACAGCGATTTCACTTTTTCGAACTTAGGCCTACCTTGGTTTTTGTTTTATGTAGTAATTCACAATATTTGGTTATGTCTAGCTCGTATATCGTACTTGTGATTGCGGCAGCCACATCAATAGCCCACAGGCTATTAATCCGGCTGCCGGATATATAGTCACCGCGTAAAATAAGAGTGGTTGTGGTGTTATTTTGAACAAACGCCACTACACCGTCGGTGTTGGCTTGCTGGTTGTGTTTAGCTTCAGTTTACGACACGACGATGAGTGCAACGGTACGAAGACCGAATCCTATCACATCATGGCTCCAACACTCGACTACGAGACCAAGCCTTGGTCATGGTCACAGTGCAGTCGGGACAAGCTCACCGAATTCCTTGAGTATATTTATCTGATATTTTCTCGTGTAACAAAAATTGACAGGAAAACAACAAATGAGAAAAAGGTGTGTATAGCTCTTTACGGGAACTTGTCGCAAAGCTACGGAGCGTCACCTCCCATATGGGAACCTGCCACTCGACCGAAGTGAACGCGGCCCGCCTTAGCCCTAGGTAGATAAGCCCGTACTCGATTTACCCACCCCGGAGGGATAAAAGGTTGAGTTGACCTTGGTGTTGGCTATATACCAAGATGGTTTACCTGGCTACAGATAGTCATCCATCTAAGCAGTAGCCTAAACAATTGATGGTGACCCGACCGGGAGTCGAACCCGCGACCACTCCATTGTTACGCCATTGTGCCACCATAGAACAGCAGTTCGTAAGAATCCGTACAGTCAGTGGAAGTCGGCGATCTGTGATAGTAAAGCCCTGCGATGCCGATGCTATGCCAAATGACCATCTTTGTGGTAACACAGTAACACAGTATTTTATCAATAAATGCCAGCATAAGCAAATAACCAAGAAAACATTACTACTATTGTTAATAGTTTTTTTTTGCTTAAGACGTTTGCAAATGCTGTTAGTTTTAACATAAAGTCATTTATTTCGACGGTGACTAAAATATGTGCTTTACTTAAATTTGCTAAAAATACCACAATTTTTTAACGTTGAAAGGCCTCGTATTGCACCACGTTGTTCAAACGTTTTCTTTGATCGTAGATTTTATTGTTAAAATTAAGTTTTTGTTTTTACTTTGCTGTTATATAATAAAATGGAGTTTTCATATTTGGCGTTGTTCATATTAAGTAACACAATCAATCCACTCCTACCGTAGCAATTGGCATTGCATTATTTACGAAAATAATGTTTTTTTTTGTATAAACTAAGTAGCTATTCTATATCTGTTTATAATGTGTTTTAAGCTACGGTTTGTTTGGTTTTTATGAGTTTACCAGATCGTGCTTAGCTTATTCCGTTTGTAGACACTCAGGTGGACATTTGAGACTATTACACCAGCATTTTTATGTTTTTATATCTTAGATTTTTTTTCTATATTGTCCGACTCTCTAACATTCTGTTCATCTGTCTTTGTCTGTCTCATTTCTACACATTTACTTGTGTGAAAAGCAGTGTTTGAATTGCTGGGGGAGGGGTTGGGGGGTTGAACTCCCCAACTGTTTTTCCAACCCCCCTAGCACACTGTCAGATTATATCCTGGGGTTCAGCAATGTACTATATACAATATACGTACGATTTATGTCACAGTTTTGGTCGGACCTCCGACCGTCGAACAGTTCAACCCCTAGCTAATTTTTCACAATTCAAACACTGGTGAAAAGAGATTTTTATTGCATTTTCTGTAGCACGGGGTTGGGCGAATGTTTGAACGACGAGCCCAGTCAAAACCTGGCCTACCAGTATCAGTTCTCCGACTACCCACCAACGATCGACCGCCGGCGTAGTGCAAACCTTTACACGAAGGGACCCATCTACCAGAAACTACCCGGCAACGCCTACACGGCGGACGAACAATGCGCACAGACCTTTGAACATGAAACCCGCAGATGTCCGTACATGGTAAATAGCTGCGTGTCTATCGTTGCCGTTTATCCAACGCAACGTAAGCCTACGCCACAAAGGCAATGCAAGAATAGACACCGATTTTAACATTGCGTTTTGGTCGTTGCGTCGCTTGCGTCAATTGCGTCCGTTGCGTTTGTCGCGTGCATTTTTTAGCATCGCTTCCATCAGTTGCGCCAAAAACTAGGCAAGTGTCTTGTGCTGTGGGTACGTTTGACAAGCTTTTCTTTGGTAGCTCTTCGCAGCATCTTTGCGAAAAAAATGCTCAAATGCGTGTCGTTTTTAGCTTTTTGTGTTGTGTCACTGTCTTCGATTTCTGAAGGATGATAATTCCAGTTTCCGGTTATGTGTGTTTGTTATATTTCCTGCTTTCTACTGTGGCGTTGTCGATACGGCAGTTTGATTATCGTTTTTTTTATCTTGTTGACTTAATAGTTGTGATTATACACTGTATACACTGTATGGAAATATGGCAATTGGCAAATTGTTATTATTTTACTCCCTAACTCTTATACAGAATGTAGTCGGATTTAAATTTGGTTTCAGGAAAGTCTTTGTTTTATGTTTTGCTATTTAATGGAGCCTGGCAGATCTTGCAGATCTCACGTAAACATTATTGCTGAAGTTTTTTTATTAGCAAATTGTTATGTTTGACTGAGCAAATAAAATGACAAGCTCATAGCTTAGAATGAGCTGTCGCCGACGACAATAGAAATGAATGAATGAATAAATAAATAAACAAGATCGCAGATTATAGATAGACTAGGCCTATAAAACACACGACGCGACAACGCGAGCGTTAAACGAACTCCGATGTTTGCTAATTTGGATCCGTTAGTGGGCTGATCGGTCGTTGCAGTGAGACAGGGCGTGCATAAAGTGCAAACCGCGAAATGCGTCAGCGTGAAATCTGTCCTAGAGTAAAGTACGAAAGTGAACTTGCGAAAACTGCAGTGCGAAGACGTGTATATAAAGGGCGAATAAGAAAAGTTATGTCCTGGAACCATTTGCATTTTCTGTTTCGCCTTATATACGTACGCAATATATACGCTATAATGCAATGCGAAATTCGCATTTTGTTTCGCACTTTACAATTGGACATATTTCGCGCTTTCGCATTTCGCAGTTGGCAGCGAACGAGGTAGCAAGCAGGAGCTGGATGCTGCTCGTCAGATAACACGGAGCTATAAATAATTATTTTTACTTCCATGGTCAGAAATGTGCGTTGCATCCAAAAATTGCGAAAATTTACTAAAAAACCCCTTTTGTGGAGTTCAGGGTCGTTCAAGGTCATCGATGTTGATAAATTTAAAAAACCTGTCACCAGTGCTTGTTATGATAGGCAGCATGTCTGCATCTATCTGCAACCGTTTTCACACTAAACGAGTCAATACGGTCAAAATAACGTATTTTAGAGGGGGTACCCATCTTTGACGCTTTCGTTCGAAGGGAACCCCCGCACCCAAGGGCACGAAATTTTGTCACGAAAAGCTAGAGACCTTAGGGCAGCCCACGGTGAAGATTTTGTGATTTTAGCTTGCACCATTTTGATACAGTGCTGGGGTGTGACGGACAGACGAACAGACAGACGGACACCTAGACGATGGCTAAGACGCGCGAAGCATTCTGCTGTCGCGCGTAGAAATCGAGACAGCCTATAAGAAGTCGCCAGCACCCTATCCGATAGTACCATCGCCGACTCCTTACGACTTACCGTTTAGCCACAATGCATCTGTGACAGACAGACGACGGACAGACGGGCAACAGAGGACAACTGCCCCATAGACGAGCTATACAGCATAGCTGTAGCACGTAAAAACCGACTGTGGGTAAGTATAACGCTATCAAAGAAGAGTTTACACACAGTAAGTGTCGTGTGGAACAACTGCTTTAGACGGATTTTTACGCGCGAAAGCAGTATGCTTCGCGCGTCTTTGCCATCGTCTGGGCGTCCGTCCGTCCGTCTGTCCGTCCGTCCGTCCGTCCGTCACACTCGTGAGCTGTATCAAAACGGTGCAAGCTAGAATCACGAAATCTTCACCGTGGACTGCCCCAAGGTCTCTAGTTTGTCGTGACAAAATTTCGTGCCACTGGGTGCAGGGGTTCCCCTCGAACGAAGGCGTCGAAGAGGGGTACCCCCCTTAAAAAGACGTCATTTTGCCGTTATTGGCTCGAATAATGTGAAAACGGTTGCAGATAGGTGCATACATGCTGCTTATCATAACAAGCACTGGTGACAGGCTTTTGGGATTTATCAACATCGATGACCTTGAACGACCTTGAACCCCTCAAAAAGAGGTTTTAAGTGAATTTTTCGCAGTTTTTGGATGCAGCGCACATTTCAACACCAAATTGCGACGAAATGGCTGGAGACAGACCAAGACAACCTGCGTATGAAATTTTCAGCATCCAACGTAGATTTTAGCAGTCCAAGTCCCGACCCCCTAGGTTCAAGGAGGCCGGCGCAGGCGGGCGTCAAAGACAGCTGTTCCCCTAAAAAGTGGTTATTTTACCGGTATTATCGCGTCTAGCATGAACCTGGTTGCAGATAGGCACAGACATGCTGCTTATCATAACAAGCACTGGTGACAGGTTTTTAAATTTATCAACATCGATGACCTTGAATGACCTTGAACCCTAAAAATATTGATTTAACGTGATTTTTTGGCGATTTCTGGCTGCAAGAGAGTGAATTACGACGAAATGGATGGACATAGACTAAGATTACCTGCGAACACGAACTGCTATAGGCTTTCGTGCGTCTCGTGAGCTTTGCTAAAATTACTTGTCCTTCTCC
>Ga0209671_1000408_pt1 | contig 27704 bp, 21 predicted proteins | sample WorMetHERISLAND2_2_FD_187401 | JGI IMG/M metagenome (GOLD analysis project Ga0209671, IMG submission 187401) | Marine gutless worms symbiont microbial communities from Max Planck institute for Marine Microbiology, Germany - Olavius geniculatus... | ecosystem: Host-associated > Annelida >...
CCAGGGGCTCTGCCCCTGGACCCCGCTGGGGGCTCCGCCCCCAGACCCCCGTTATAGGCTCGCGCTCCACGCGCTCGCCATGGCCAGGGCCACTCCTTGCTCCCCCAACTTTCAAACACTTCCAACGCCCATGGTCATCGCCTTGTGAACATGTGATCACTTATGCGAAATCATGTACGGGTAAAATTATAGCAGACAGACAGGGGACAGAGAACAGCGAGTAATGCTCCCGTCCCCTACTTTTCTGATAAGCTAGTCATTGCTTTAGCCTTCGAAGTGGATATGGATTTGAGCCATACACTTCATTTTTGTTCTGGTCCAATCCGCGATGACTTTTTGGCTGCGTCGAGACCAGAGGCTGCATGACTGCTTCTATATAACTCAGCTGATAGTAAACTGATTTAAAATGTTGTTAGGAATCGATAAACTGCATATACGCCGTGTACACAGCTACATCAGGGAACAATTATTCCGTTTATAAAATACGTCTTAACTTGTTGAGACTGTGTACACATAAAACCCGGTAGGCCCCTACTTAGGATAATGTGTACCGGGCTTAATGGTATAAAGTATAAACCATTGTATCACGGTGGCCGCATAATGTTTATGGCACACAGTCCAGATATCGCCGCTGAAAATCGGAGCATCACCTACCATAGGGGATCGCTGTGCTACTGGCGGTCCGGCGCCGGTTTCTGTGGCGTCTTGCATTTCTGGCGCCGATATTTCGAATGTGTCATGGGCATAAGATCTTGGAAAGTGAAGCTGTTTTGGCGAAAAGGCAAGAAAGAAAGACGGACGGCAACAGACGGAGTCTTGAGTGCGTTGAGGGCGTTGCATATTGATATATCTCGGTACAGTCGGTCGGCCTGTAGGCTCTCTGTGATATAATTATGTTAGTGTTGTGTTAGTCGGCGACTGGACTGCTGCAGTACGGGTGAAAGTGAGCCACCATGCAGTGAGAGAGAGTGACTGGATGTTGTTGATTTCTACCGGTGCGCACTGCGGCGGAGTGTTTCGACGAAACGACCGACCGACCGATCGACATCATGCATGCTAATGAACGCGTTTTGCTGGGGCTACAATCCCTCCGTGAACACGGTGCGTGCAGCTTACGCCCGCTGGGGGAGCTTACAGCGCTCCCCCGGACTCACTACTGGACTATCTTCCCCGGTAAGGGGGAGGGGAAGGAGAAGGGGAAAGGGAAGAAGGAGAAGGAGAACGGGAAAAAGAGGAGAGAAAGGAGAGAGGTAAGGGGGAATATATCATCATCGTTTATTACGCCAAAAGGCAGCAGTGAAGGAAAAAGGGAAATAAAGAATACGGGAGGGGAAAGGGAGGAAAGGATGGAAGGGAAAGGAGCTGAGAAAGGGGGCAGTAGTGAGGGGACTGATGTTGATTGTGGATTTGGGAGATAAACGCTCCTGGCGTTCTGTGCAGTGCCGTGAGCAATTCTCAGTGCGTTTACCCGGCATCGCCGCCCGGCCACTCCACACCACGCCAGGGCGCCGTGGCGGGTCTACCGGGCGTGCTGTGTGACTTACCGGCCGATAGCCTTCCATGCTGTTGAAACACCGGACAAAGTTTCGATCCTTTGTGGAGTCTGGACCCAATGGCGGATTCAGTGGGAGAGAGGCGCCACTCACCTTATATAATGACTGGATGCGTTGTTATAACCGAGTGAAAATTTTGCACAAAAGCGCATTATTTCCACATAAACTTTTGGGAGGTGCACTTTCCCCTCCTAAACCCCACTCCCTCAACCCTATGTCTCGACGCCCCTCTCGACCCCCTCGGCGTTTGCCGTATACTGTTAGCGCTCACAGTCTAGTAATTTATGTCTCATTGCGTCAGTGCCTGTGGCAAAAGGTACGAAACATATTTTTATTCGCTGCAGTTTCAGGCTGCAGACTATGTTGGTGGATAAACGGTAAAGGAAAGCCGTCGCAGTGCTACGGAGCGTCACCCGCCATGTGGAGCACATTTGCCACTCGACACAGGTGAACGCGCCCCACGGTAACGCCAGCCAGACAGGCTGGTACTCGATTTACCTACCACGGAGGGATGGAAGGCTGAGTTGACTTTGCTGGTTGGTTATACAGTGAGAAGGTTCACCTGCCCTCGGTCAGTCACCCATCCAGGTGGCAAGAACTTGATGGCGGTCTAACCAGTATTGGAACCCACGATCTTCTGCTGGTAAGTCTAACATCCTAGCCATTGCACCACCGCCAAGGCACCGCATGCACGATTGCTAAAAGATTTCTGTGGTTATTGGTTACGCAATGCATTTGCACAGCTGTCCGTTTTGTTTGTATAGCGTGTGCTTATTGCACTTAGTGGCGCGGCATTTCGGTCATCACAATAGTTCGCTCGTGCATAGTAGTGCTCACACGGCCGCAGCTGATGACTTGTGAAAGCCGCTGCTATAAGCAATGCCAAGCAATCGCCGCCACTGGGTATAGCCATAGCGCAGTGAACTGCTTTTCACTGGCGGATCCAGGACCAGGGTTTTCTTACCAGTGGACCCTAATCTTTTAACCTAACCCTAAAAATAACTTAGCTCTAACTTCAACGTCACGTTTGAAGATATATACCATAGATGTACCGTGATGAATAATACCCCGTTTACACGATCGAGCAAACATCGAGCTAGCTCGACGAGCTATGGTAATTAGCATGCTAATTAAGAGGGCGGGTGGGTTGTAATTGGAAGGCCTATATAACACGTGATCAGCTGTGGGCTATAAGCCTATGCCTGCATTTGAGTCAGGGGGCGGGGTTTCATCAGGCCTGCTTGATGTTTGCTCGACGTTTGCTCGATGTCTGCTCGACGTTTGCTATGCTTTTTGCATGCTTCATATTTGCTCGATGTTTGCTCGATCGTATAAACGGGTATAATGCATAATTTTTACAAAAGAACCACGCAAACGCTGGATCGACAACATCCAAGAGGCTGTACACCGCTTCGTAGACAGGCGTTTGACCTATACCTTAATCGACCCACCTGTACAGCGGTGGCACCGGCGATCGACCCTGGCGAGCGCGGAGTGGCAGTTGAGCCCTTAGTGGCGGCGGGTCAGGGTGCAAAGCTTCCCCCTCCGAAGCTGAAAGCTTTTTGTCCATTTTTCGTACGAAAGCATGGCCAAAAGTTGGAAGATTTAAACGACAAAAACTGTCATAGACTGCATGCCGTAGCAACGACCAGCTAGCGGCGTATAGGAACTGCATATATCCCATCCCCTAAAAACGCAGTACAAGTAAACTTGTTGTTGTATAACAATGACGTAAGAATGGTTATTGAACTAATTTTATACTTTCTCAATATTGTATACTTCCCAAAACATATTTCTGGCTACGCCCCTGCGACCTGCCTCTATTTTTGGTCAGTGGGGTGGGATGCGTTCATCTGTGTCTGTGGTGTGTTTCCATATGGCAGTTGACGCTTCGTAGTTCTAAGAAGGGTTTCCCACGAAGAGTTCTATACCATTTTAAGTGGGAAGGGCGGCCGCCCTGTCTTCGCATACCTGGGTGCGCCATTGGAGTGGATATTGTGCAATACCCCGCACGCTTAAGTGCTTGCATTCACCCCCCCCCCCCCCCCGGCTTACATCAGGCCGTGCCTGGGCCGCAGTGTGTGCTGAGCCGCGATGGTGGTGTATAGTCACGCTTGGCTGCCTTGTGTTCATGCCCAGGCTCGTATATATACTATAGCGGCGTCGCCACGGCGGTGTCAACGCTATATGCGATATATATGTGCACTGCTTGGCTTAGACTAATTGTCAGTTTTGAAGCTTTGCAGAAAGACGTACGTATATAAGGCCTGCGTCGTACGTCACTCCGTGAGTCACGCTCTGACTGTGAAAGATGCGTTTGAACTACGTCACTTTTCACCCTGCAAGTAAGTAAGTGCACGGTAAAGGCGTTGCATACAGGGCCCCGGTCTTGCAAGCATCGCTCGGTGGTGTAACGGTTTGAACGTTGGACTTGCGATCATGAGGTCGTGGGTTCAACTCCCAGTCAGGTCGCTGTCGAGTGATTACTGACTGGATGAGTGACTGTCTGCTAACAGGTATTTAACCATAACCATCACCGAGGTCAACTCAGCCTTCCATCCGTCCGGGGTAGGTAGATCGAGTACCGGCCTGTATGGCTGGGGGCGGAGCGCACTTGCGTGTCTCGGGTGGCAGGTAACACTGCGTAATCCCATATGGCAGGTGACGCTCCGTAGCTCTGCGATGGGTTTCCATAGACAAGCTTTAACCTTTTATACGGCGACAGTGTGCGGTAGACGATTATGCGCTGTGCACAATAACGTGCAACACTTCAGTGAAATGTCTGGAAACGGTCGCCGTCGACTCTTTTGGTCGTTTCTATAGGCTTGGGTTATATGATGTGTCGCCAGTTGGTAAGTAAGTAAGTAAGTAAGTGAAGTGCAAATTTATGTAGCGCATACTCAAAAAGATCTCTAATGCGCTTAATACATTTTGTCATCAATATTTCGCAAAAAATGTAACGCATGTATTATGGCTAAGGTTAGATACGGCGATGATACCTGGCGAGTTATTATAGGCTGTCAATGGTAATCATTGCAGCGGTTTGGCCACAATTTTGAATGGATAGTTTCTGTCTGCAGCTATCACCCACCGCGTCGAATTACTGTATCGTATCCTGGCGTATGTAGCGTTCGATGTAGCAGCGTCACAAACTCACCGTAGCGTATATGTCTGGAAAATCGCTCTATTTCCGCTTCCAGTTTGAGACGCTGGCCTTTGCATATAGGCGGTACGGTCGGCCTACCGTAGAGACAGCTGGGCTTCTTGTCTTATGGCTTACGTGTAATTTATTGTCGTGAATAATATTTCTACTGCTAATATACAGCTGACGGTAATATGCCTGAGAGACGCTTTGCGAACCTTTGCAGTCTGTCGGCTGTTATGAAAAGCTATAAAACGTCGTCATCGGAACCCATAATTATGGACTTTATGACAGCGATGACAGCTATGCTAAGGCTAACACGTGCGTAATAAAAAAACGTTGCATAGTGAAAATTGCGTGATCCTGGCTTGCGTCGTATGGCTGCAGTGTGTGACAGACAGACAGACATATATAGCATATAGCTGTCGCGCGTAAAAATGCAGAAAAATTGCTGTAAATTTGTTGCACTTGTTAGGTCTAACAGTTTGTCAGTTTCTGGTGCAGTTCTCCGACCCTCTACCGTGTACCTCACTACCCCCCTCGTTTCTTAACTTTTGTGGAGTGCGAAAAATTTCTTTTGAACGTCCTGTTGTTTGAACTTCCAGCGCTGAAATTGACCGCAAGTGCACCGAAGTAAACTGACGTACGTACGCGCTCTGCGTGGTCATCGAATCGGTAAATTGATGACACGCTGAGCGCTTTGTTGAGCGCTGCCATGGCTCAAGCAGCAGCGCGGCACGTCTTTAATAACTGAAGCAGTTTGTGGTTTTATGCGGTATGGGAGAAACCGCCGGGTAAATCGTATCGGTCTTTTCTCCCTGCTGGGATAGCAGCGTGCTTGTCTCAGCTGTTTAACCTTGCGCCTGCTGTGATGCATGCTGCTTGCTGCCATTAGGGGTGTGCGTCAATGACTGCCCATTCCCATCCTCATCCTCATTCTCATTCTCTACCGATTCAGCTCTAGGCCTATTCCCGATTACCATGGCCGTTGGCATTGATCGGTATGTCCCCTCTTTATAATGCAGACTGAGAAATGGATGCCAGGCGGGTATGCCATCTCGGTATGTAACCAGCCACCCACGTCAACTCAGCCTGGCCATCCGTCCGTGGGTAGGCACAATGAATACCAGCGAAAACTGGGACATCAACAACAGGCACACCGCGCGATGCACTAGCCACGTATCGGTGGTCACCCGGCAGTGTAAAGTGGTGTTTGGCCGACGGCTAAGAGAACGGAGATCAGCGCCGCCCTTTGGGTCTTATGGCATGCCTTCCGTATTTGCTACTTTGCTTTACAATGCTGCTACTGGTGCTGTTGATGTACAGATGATGCAAATGGTGGCGATGGTGTACAGCAGAGTCAAGTGTCGTCCAGTGAGCCTGGTCCAAGCATCCTGGCCAGCAACGTTATCGGTCCCCTTCTGCTCGAGGTTAGTACATTTTCTGCTGCCAACTTGTAGCCTACTTTTAGGCTACTTGCTTTGATTTGTTTTTTTTCATTTTCGCAAAGTTTTGAACAGACGTCGAACTTCTTCGGTAAAAATAGCAATGATTTAAAATATTTGCATTTGCAAAATTTGAAATGATAGTGTTGAAATAATGACAGTTGCTTTTTATTATGTTTTGCTGACTTATGCACGAGGGCAGAATTCGGTGAATATGACAAAAACTGTATCCTGAAGCAAATGATTTAGTCAGCTCGGCGATTAGAAAAGAGCTCTCGTTTTTAGGTCGACCAAGCTAAGCTGTAAGCTTAAGGTCGGCTCTTTGTCGTGAGTTGTCGTCTGTCTGTCGTCTGTCTGTCTGTCTGTCTGACTGGTACGGATGTAATGTGGCTAAACGGTGCAAGATAAGGCCAAGGTTACTGTTAATCACTAATAGAAAGTGGCATACGTTCATTCAGATGACATGAAAATCATCGACCTTGGATGATCTGCAAGGTTTTTGTTTATTCAACGTTTACAAACGTTTTTATGTAGAAGCTCGTTTACTGCGTTTAAAATAATTGTTTTTCTGGCGTCTGTTACATGATGTAGCCCTGTGTGTGTCTTGTCTGTGGTCGCTAGGCTCTGGATGGTTTCCTGTTCATGGTCAGCTCGAGCGGCGAGATTGAGTTTGTCTCCGAGAATGTGACCAACTATCTTCACTACTCGCAGGTCTGTGATGACAGAGTATTGCAATTTGTTAAACCGTCAATGTGGTTTCAAGAGATGGCTAAAGACATTTATTTCTTCTTAACAGCATTTTTAATGTATTTTTTTGTATTTTTAAATGTATTTCTGATCGATTTTTTTCTCCAGCATTTCTGTAGTTTCGTGTATGGCACTTTATAATTAATCTGTGTATTATTATCTATTGTTACTGCCTGTGGAAGCAAGAACAGTATTGTTTTCAGCTGGGTTGTTTCTCTTTCAACATGATAGCTCATGAACTTTTGCATATTGCTTAAGAAAATTTTGAGTGTGCATGTATCTAGACAATCTTCAGAACTCTATTGAATATCAAGGTCATAGTCAAAGGTCAAGGTGACTTGAGTCCTCATTACTCGTGGACAGTACTTAGCCATGAGCAACAGTTTACTTGTTGTTATTATTACAGTGCTATATTTATTTTTAGGGTTTTTTGTGTTTTATCATTTAATTTTTCGTATGAAGTTTCTTTCATTAAGTTTTTACTATTTATTATATTATACAACTGCAAATGTGAGCCTTGTGTGTGTCACTGTTACACTGCATGTGATGGTTTGCAGTTGCTGAAAAGATAAATAGCTTCCTAAATTGATTGATTTATTGATTGATTGATTGATTTATTGATGAGTTTGTGAGTTGTCTGTGTGTTGTTAGAATGACTTGATCGGTAAGAGCATCTATCAGTTCATCCACGTGGATGATCAGCTTGAGTTTAGCAACTGTTTGGCTCCGCTGGTTGAGAGATCTCTGTCGGGCGTCTGTGATCGACCGCTTAATCGCAGCAACCAGTTCACATGCCGGCTTCAAGCCAAACGCAGTACGTCTCAGCCTTAGCTTGTCAAATATGTCTATCAGGGTTGCAAGACTGGGGGCAAAATTGTGCCAAATGGGCTACTTTTGGCAGCTGTTGGCGTCCCGAAAATTTGGCTTTGGCGCCTTACGTGCTACTTTTTGGGCTACTTATTGAATCACTAGCTTCTATTGCGTTACGTATAAAAGACAAAAATTGGGCTACTTTTCGCCAGCATCGGGCGACGTGACTTTTTTGAAAAAATCTGGCAACTCTGGTGTCTATATGTGTTCACAGGAATCCGTCTCAGATCTACAGAGCGTCACCTGCCCTGTGTGCACAGATGATCATGCTCTGTCTAAACCTTATGCAGGCAAGCCTGTACTTACCCCAGGGGGATGGTAAGCTGAATCGACCTTGGTGTTGGGTATATATCGAGATGGTTTGCCTGTTTGCCTGTCTGGAGACAGACACCCATCGAATTGCTAACTACTTGATAGCGACCCGATCAGGAATTAAACCCATAACCTGTTGTTGTTGCAGTACTTATGGGAGCAGGGAAGCAGCGGAACCCCTAAGAGTTGATGAATTGCTCCGGGTTCTTTTTGTCTTATAACAAATCTGCGATGTCACTTGAGTACCGCTGCCATTCTACTGCTGATTTCGGGCAAATAGAACGTTGGCCGTTTCCTCCTTGGTGCTACAGCATGGACACATTTTAGGCCAGCATCCCAACCGTTCCGCCAGCATACTACCTTTGTTGTACTTTAGTGATTGATGAGTTATGTGTATCATTGTATTATTTTTGGTTGCTGGCATTGCAACTCTAGGTGATGTGACTGGTGACTATGGATCGGTGGTGCGTCCTCAAGTGCCTCAGTATGTAACACTCCAGATTCTGGCCATTCTGCAGCCATATCCACAGGAACGTGATATCAGAGACCAGTGCATCGGCTCCGACATTGGCGAGTTGTTTCTTTCTTTCTTTCACGCGATCAATGACTGCTCAGAAAGTCGCACCCGTACATCATGATCTAAACCTGCAAATACCGTTTAACCTTTTAGCAGCTTTTTATTGTTGCCACATCTTTCACAGCTGTCGTTATCTGTCTTTTCCAACGATGTGCACAGTGGCTTTCGTCCCCCCCTAAATCTGGAATCAAAATCGGGTGCAACTCCCCCCCAGTTTTTGGCTGAGGTCCCCCCAATTTCTGACTCAAGTTTCCCCCTCTATTTTGGGCTTCTTTCCCCTCTACGGAGAAAGTTTTGTTAAGGGTGTAGATTGCCTAGTGAAAAATAGGGGGAAGTAAAAAATAAGGGGGGAGTTTTGATCTACAGCCTTATCAGATCTCCCCCTTTCTCTGTTTTTCACTGGGTGCAAGCTGCACCCACCAGGTATAGGGATAGAAGCCACTGGATGTGCCGAATCAATTGCTAACATGTGATCAGTTGCTTTTTCTCTCATGGGTTTTCACCGTGGTACTGAGACATCTGAGTGATTCTGTTTGCACCATCCCTGGCTGTGGATGATTACTGAAGACATTTTTCTAATGTAAATAGTGCATTAGGGGCTGTGTTGGCATTGATGTGCTGTATTAGTTCACGTTTTGCTTGCATAATTGGTTTGCCGCTGTTTGCAGGTAACCAGTACTTCCTGGCATGCATAGCACGGCGTGTGAATGATATGGAACAACAGTCTGCTGCACAGAGCGTTGAACAGTTTGTCACTAAACAGGACTTGACTGGCAAAATTCTTGCCTGTGATACGAGGTCTTTTATACACTTTCTGTATAGTTTCTTCTAGTCAACGTGCATTTATAAACAAGTGAAGCATGTAGGCAGATGAGTTCAGAAATTAGTTTGTGATCTGTGATGTTTGAAAGTATTAAAATTAAGATGTTTGCTTGGAATTTTGGAGTATAGTTTTTTTTCTGACAAAATAATTGTTTGATTTTTTGCTGTTTTTTTTTTGTTCGGGGACACCATTCACTGTCTCAGTGAAGTAGTATACGGACAGTTTATGGGCGTAGCAAAATGTGCTTAATTGTAGGATTCGGGTTCGCTATTTTGAACGTCCACTATTCCGAAAGTCTACTTTTTTCGCTAACCTCAAGTTTAACCCTAAGGCTGACCTTAACTCTATCCTTAACACAAACGTTAGCACTGTGGCATGTATCTGCACAGTGGCCTTTCGGAATACCGGACCTTCGGAATAGCTGGCCGGTACCATTTTAGATAGCAGGTCCAACTGTTCGCTGACGTGAGCAGTGGATGGCTGCATTGGCTGATGGATGCACTGCAGTATCACTAGCTCATGCCAATCAGCTGCCACATTTGAGATAAAAGTGCTTTTGATCACGAGTTATATTTACGTAAACAGAGCTGGTACTGAATCTTTCACCTGTCCTTTCACAAGTTGTAAGACATCTTTGTTAGTTTGTGAGATATTGTGGTTTTGGCTGTGTTGATGGTATAATGGTGGCTTTTGTGGTAGTAACAGCAGCACTAGCAGCAATTTTGTTGTAGTTGATGTAGCTGCAGTTTTAGTAGTAGAAATGTCGTGTGTTTACGCTGACACAGTGGATTCAGCATAGACCAGCGTACGGTGTCGGCATTCATCGGTCATGACATCAAGGACTTCTGTCATGTCAACGACAGTGATAAGCTGCTGCAACATCTCAGTGAAGGTTGTTTTCTTACGTTTATATTTTACAAGGTAGTGTCTGCAGTTAGTTTAGTGACTACTTTCTTGAAAAGTTTTCATGAAATGTGCCAGTGAAAGCATTTAGAATCGGTTAATATATGAGAAATATATGGACAGTTAGGTTTGCACATTTTCTGGTTCACGGTCTAGTAATAACTATTGATTAAAATCCCAGGATTTATTTTCCAATCCTGGGATTAAGAAATTTGTAATACCGGCATCTTGAGATCTTGGGATTCTGAAATCCTGTTTTTGGGACAGTTTTATCGTCTTGGCCATCTTTGTGCTAAAAGTGATCAAAGTTGGTGAAAATCTGACAAAGTTGTGACAAAAACAATTTTGCTCTGTTTTTTTCCGAACATGGTGCAAATTGATTAATATAAATAGTGTAATCTGGTGGTAATTTCACTACTAAAAGATTAAACTTCTTGCTTATTTAATGCCGTGTGTGTTTGCAGTGTGTCACATCGGCTCAAACCTGAGTGGCGTCTACCGCATGCAGCTGGCACCCGGGCATTATGTCTTTGTACAGACCAAGAGCAAATTGTTCAAGAATTCTGCCAGTGGACACCCCGAGTTCATCATGTCCACACACTCCATTGTCAGGTACAATGTACCTGCTGCTGCAATTGCTTTTATGTTTATTTAAATCATCATAATCAATCACATAACATAATGCAAAGTCCTTCCCAAGCCATAAGGCACATAGGGCAAATCTCTGTCTTCTTAGTCCTCAGCCAGACACCAGTTTGCACTGCAAGACCATAGTGTGTCACGCAGTGTGCCTGTTTGCATTCCAGCTTTTGCTGGTACTCATTGCGCCTACCCGTGGTGGGATGGCCAGGCTGAGTTGACTTACATACCGAGATGGCTTATTCATATGTCGATGGTCACCCATCCAAGTACTAACTGGGCCCACCGTTGATTAACTCTGTTGATGTGATCAATGATGTTACCAGCTAAGCCAAACCACCGTCATCATCAGTCAATCACCAATCAGTTAATTCCGTTGGTTGTTTGTTCCGAGAGACATTTTGCTGTGTTTACAGTTTTGCTCTACTAGTTGCTAGAGCTTAAGTTGGACTAAGCTGCTTCAACTTATAAACAAACTGGCTGACTTGCTTTTATCTTAGCAAAACTGAATGGTGTGAATACAGTATAATAGTAGACTGCAGACTTTTCTGAAGCAGTTGGAGATATTTGTGCAGCTGTTTATAATGCTTGTGTGACATGTGTCTAGGAAATGTGACAAGGAGTCAGAATTGAACGGCTCCGCATCATCATCACTCATGAACGCTGTGATGGGCAAGACACTGCTCAACAGTAAGGCCGCCAGGTAAGTCACGCCTTATCAATTCCGTTATTGTGTTTGCATAACTCTGTTCACCAACTCGGCGATTTGTCTGCACATAACGATGGATATTTTTGGGAAAAAGTTTTGCTGGAGTCTGAATTTGTTAAGTCAGTTGATAAAATGAAGTTCTGGAGATGCGTTTGATGACTGTGTCTAATGTTTGACTCTTAGTAAACTACTATTACAATTACAGCAATTAATTTCTGTGGTGAGAGGCACAAAAAAAATCCAATGTGTTGTGGCACCGAAGATTAAAGATGTGTACAGAGCAACAGAAATGCACTGAACCGAACTGAAATGCTAGTTCAGTTGCATTATGCAATTCCAATTCCAATTTCCAACGTGGGGGCAGGGCAGCAGTGCCGCCCCGTAGGCTTAAGTCACCGTATGGGCTCATCAGCCATCCCCAACAAAACACTAGTTACAATTAAGTACTTCTAGGAATCTGTGAGACTTTCTAATAAATCTCACTATATCCCCAACTGTTGCAATATCGATATCTTCAGGGTGGTTTACCCCATATCAAATTCCTTATGGAGAAAGACTTATTACAGTAGCAAAGGAAGTGTGAAGCACTTTCGATTGCCTCGCTGCAACATTCACAGAATGGGTCTCTAGACAGCTGCATTATACACAACAGAATGAACAAAGCAAAGGAACTGGCAGTTTAGTTTAGATACTTGGTAAAATGAATCTCGATTCAAGTCCTTTGCTGGACTTAAGTAATACATCACTGCAGTGCAGAGACGCTAAAAGTTTTTGAATGAGATGTGGGGTCAAAGATTAATAGCTGTCACATCGAGTGTCACGAAAATCGGGAACATTGATGTGAATGGTGGCATTATGGGTTAAATAAGAAATTTGAGCTAATGCTCACGAGAGAGCAGTTCCTGTTCTTAAATTCAAACTGTCAGTCCAGCCATTTTGACGCGACTTTTACAGGGGTACCGCTCTTTGATGCCTTCATGTGCAGGTTTTCTTGAACCTAGAAAATCGAGACTTGGACCGTCGAAATCTACGTTCAATGCTGAAAATTTCGTTTGCAGCTTCTCCATGTCTATCTCGATTAGTTTCGGTGCAGTTCACTCTTGATATGTGTCTCACAGGCCGAAATCACCAAAAATCCGTAAAAACGCCCTAGCGTTCAAGGTCATCCAAGGTCATCCAGGGTCATTGAATTTGGTAGCAATCGATAGCCAGTGTACAACTTCATATTAGTGATTAATAGTAACCTAGGCCCTATCTCGCATCGTTATTGAGATACAGCAACTTATTGGCTAAAAACCACAAATTTTTCTCACCCCCCTCTCATTTAGCATCCTCGTTCGGGGTGACCCCCTTCGAATTTATGGAAAAGCTTTACGGTTCCTGAAACTAGAGTCTTCCAGGCAGCTGAAAGTGAAGATTTGGTGATCTTAGCTTGCACCGTTTTTGACTGATCCACCCATGTGACAGACAGACAGACAGAATTACGATGGCTAAGACATGCTGAAAGCAGTAGCTGCTTTTGCGCGTAAAAAGTTGGGAGTGGGTAGGAAGTTGCAGTTTTTTGACAGACAGCTACAACTTTCCAACAGAGGAGGTTATGGGCGCTCATAATTTTTATTTTGCTTTTGAATTTTTGCAAAACAATGGATTTTTGAACTCCAAATTTAGTATTTTTGGAAGAAAATTTTCATACAAAAAGCAAAGTTTTTGGATAGATTAAAATCTAGGGTTGGGAGCAATGGTACTGGCCTGCTATTTCGAAGGTTCGCTATTTTGAAAGTCCATTGTGCAGATATGCGCCACAGTGCTAACGTTTGAGTTAAAGTTAGGGTTAGGGTTAGGGTTAGGGTCAGCTTTAGGGTTAGGCTTAGGGTTAGTGGGAATAGTAGACTTTCGGAATAGCAGATCTTCAGAGCAATTGCACCTTTGTATATGATCGAGTGTGCTGTGTTGGTGTTAGGCAAGAAGCGATGAAGTCAGCGACGGAAAGCAAACGTTCCGGCAAGTCCCGGTCATCATCTTCTTCTGGCACACAACACCGCGGTGGAGCAACCACGACTAGTTCCAGCGCCAACAGCTGCAGCCTTTCATCCGCCGCTGCCTTTACCTTCGATGCCATCGGTAACACAGTAACACAGAAATTCATTAGTAAATGTTGCAAGCACTCACTTGCAAGCAGTGGCAGAACACCAGTACAGCAGCTCACCAAGAAAGAAAAATAATTAGAAAAACGACAATAATTTTGGGGCAACTGTATAAAGTCAAAAAGGCATTAGCTAAAAATTATTGCTGCTTACACAGATAAGTGTCACTAACTGCCATGCCTATGTGCATGTGCTGAGCATAGGACATCAACAGACGGTGGTTAGATTTCCTCCAAGGATGGGGTACTTGAGGACTGTCTTCGACATTGAGGACAGCTTGAGGAAAAAAATGTGCCCTTGGCCTAGGCCTCAAGGACCAATGGTCTTGGCCTTGACGCTTGTAATTGTATGATATATCCATTAACAGTAACATGCGTTTATTACGCGTGAAAGCGCATCTTAGGCATCGCAATTCTGTCTGTCTGTCTGTCCATCTGTCTGTCACATGGGTGGATCAGTCAAAAACCGTGCAAGCTACGATCACCAAATCTTCACCATCGGCTGCCTGGAAAACTCTAGTTTCAGGAACCGGAAAGCTTTTCCATAAATTTGAAGGGGGTCACCCTAAACGAGGGTGCTAAATGAAAGGGGGGTGGGCAAAATTTTGAGCCAATAAGTCACTGTATCTCAGAAACAGTGCGAGATGGGGCCTAGGTTACTATTAATCACTAATAGGAAGTCATACACTGGCTCTAGATTGGCGCCAAATTCAATGACCTTGAATGACCTTGAACGCCAAAATAAGGGGTTTTATGGATTTTTTTGGTGATTTCGGGCTGCGACACAAGTCTATATCATTCACGTGGTGGCGCCACAGAACTATCGTTATGCAATCCAAATAGAGAATTTGATATTTGTATATTAACTTAGCGCGAACACCCCAATTTTTGGCTAAACTACTGAACCGGAACTGCTATAGGCTTTCGCACGTCTCATGAACATCAGCTCAAATTTCTTGTTAGTATTGCAGCCAAATGGCTGGATTGATTACAAAGCAAGAAAACATCACATGCACGATAAAACATAAATGTCTGTGTCCAGTACAATCGAAGATATTAAAAATACATGAATATAAAATACTATATAGGCCTATTGGAAATTTTTGATAGAATATGGGATAAAAGAGTTTAAAAATTGCTTTGTATTTGCTTTGCCAGTGAAACATTGAAACTGTGTTTGACTAGGCCTTTTTATGGTTCTATATGGTTTGAATAAGATTAAGCTGGCTTAACCATTGTATAAAATTGTCATACTCACTTTGCTTACTTACTTACTTGGTGGACTTGGCCTTTGGCTTGAAGATCACTGGCGTTGGTCTTGGCTTTGAAAATGCTGGCTTTGAACCCATCCCCGATTTCTTTGTATTGTGGAATAGGTCCCGGAGACTTCCAGCTGAACAGCATGGTTGGGGCGGCAGACCAGTCGGAGATCAACGACCTGCTGGAGTCACTGCAGAGCCACGAAGGATCGGCACTCATGTCCGATCTCTCCGATCTGCCCTTTGACTCACTGGACTCGTTCAACTTCAGCTTCGGAGGCGGCGGCAGCAGTGGAAGTGGTTTGGGACAGGCGAGAGATGGCACTGAAGATTTGCTGGGATTGCAGAGTAACGATGCTGCACTGTCGAACAACGCTACCAGTCAGGCTGGAGGCTTCACTGGTAAGCAGTTATTAGTTCTGTATAAAGGTGACTATACCAGTGTGTCAGTCAGTGGGCTTCAATTACTAGCATCACGGTTTTGGTATGTCATTAGCTAATGTTCAACACATTTTTCCCAGTTTCAGGTAATAAATTGATAATGAACAGAATTTATTTGTCCTCGGTATTGTGGCCGAGGACTTTGTCTCAAGACCAAGGACAAGGACAAGGACTTGGGACCCAAAGACAAGGACACAGCTCTTTGTTTTCGAGACGCCTCGAGGACGAGGACAATTAGTCCTTGAGGATACATCACTGGTTGTTAGTTCTGTGTAAAGGTGGCTTAGTGGAACAACGGTTAGGATGCTGGACTTAACGATAACGGTCATCAGTTCGATTCCCGGTCGGGTTGCTGTCAAATGGGTTGCTATTTTGATGGGTGACTTGGACAGGTAAACCAACATCAAGTTAAAACTCAACCTTTCGTCTCTTTGGGGTTATAGCAAGGCACGTTCACCCATGTTGTTTGGCAGGTAACACTGCATGATTCCATATGGCAGATGATGCTCCGTCGTTCCATCTTTTTCCCATAAAGAGCTACGCATGTCTTTAACATTTTAACGTTTAATCAGTATTCAGTAGTCAGCAAAAGAAGTTAGTTGGGAAGAATGTTTGATTTGGAAAAGTAATTACTGGCTTTATTTTATTTATAATTAACTGAATGAAGTAATACCTCACTTATAAGCTATTAGTTAGTCGGAAAAAGTGCATCATGCCTGAAAACTTTTCCTTTTTGATGGACTTGCAGCTGAGAAGCTTTGAGGACTAAAGCTCACAGTTCCGGGACTCATTTCGCAGACCTTGTCTTAAGGTCTGTTTTAAGATAGCCTATGTCTTACAATCATTGCTAGATAAACGCTAAGATGTTTTAAGATTGTCTTAATAGAATTCACGGAATTTGTCTTTTTATTTTTCGCAGGTGCATTGTCGTGCCTGCGAGGTGATCTGACTGACGATGCTGTGACGTCACTGCTGACGTCACTGCTGCCTGTGCGCCGTCAGCAGCGCCAGAGACAGTCTCGAGCTGGAAGCAGCAGGTCGTCGTTGATGACGCCGGGTAATTCCAGCCTGATGGCGGGTAATTCCAGCAGCCTGAGCTTGCAGGCTTCACGCAGCGCTACCACGGCACTACATCTACAGCTGTCACCTCCTCCCACCAAAGGTTGCTCATTTGTCTACGTTGTTTCGTTTCAGTCAGTCAATTAGTAATTCACTTTATTTGCTCAATAAAACAAGTGAAATCTAGTAGTCAAATTATAGTTTTTTTAATTATTTGTTTTGGCGACCACTGCTGCCTTCTTTGGAACCACTCTCTGCCGGAGAAAGCAACAGGATAGACCAGTGGATCAGGGAAGCGATACACATCAGGAAAGAACAAGACAAGTCGATGAATTGAGTTGATTGGTTCTATCAACTTCCACACACCTATGATTACTTATTGTTCGCCATAGCAACACCTGGCAATCAGTTGTTTTGACGAAGGCAGCAGCTATTCGTGCTGGCTTAGTATCATCACATACATTTTCTTCATTTTATGCGTGCTTAGTTTGTTGCTGCCGTGCTTTAGTCGATGCAGTTTTTGAAAATTTTTATTCCTAAAGGTAGTGTGGCAACATTTTTTGGATCTGTTGGGAACATTAACGACTTTATTGCTATTTTTCTTCCGAGTCTATCAGTGAAATGTTTGCGAAAATTGGTCAATATCTGGCAAAGATATGAACAAGGATTTACTTTTGTGTTGTGGACCAGCAGTGTGCAGTTGCATTATGCATATCGACACTGTGTCCCAAAAAAGCATCCCGACATTTTTGACTAACTTGAAAACCAATTATCAGATTTTGATAATTTTTGGTAGGAATATTCCTGACACAACGTGTCATCAAATGACCATTCAGTTTCCCACCTCACCCAGCGTTTGTTTTTGCACTACCTAGGAAAACCACAACTAGTGAAATATCACTTTTTATCCAATGCAACAGTATTGCTTAATTAAGTGTCAGCCCACTATGTGAACACAGGCAAGGAGACACTTTCTGCATTCATTGACAGCAGTATCGATAATGTTCTGCTCCAGACCAATCCAGGCTGTACCAGTTGCTTTTTGACTTCACAAACATTCCTAAACTTCATCTGGTAGACACACTGCTGCATGGAAGTCAAACCTTGTAATAGACCGGCTGTTGGGGCCCGCAGATTAGGATAGATGGCATTTATTGATGGTTTTTTTATTCATTTTAACACGGATTATGGTTGGTCTGGATTCCCCAGGTAGTGCAGAAGCGTACATTGGGTGAGGTGGGAAAGTAAACGGTCATTTGATGGCAAATTGTGTCAGGAATAGTCTTAACAAAAATTATCACAATTTGGTAATTGGTTTTCAAGTTACAGTTGAAAATGTTGGGGATACTTTTTTGGGACACAGTATATTATGGCGAAGGTTGTGGCTGTATACTGCAGGCATCCAGTTGGTGTCTCCTGTGTCGTCGTCGTCGTCGTCGCGTTTCACAACACCCAGCCCGGCGCCTTTGTCCTCCCCACTGTCCTCCAGCACCAGTCCACGCTACCTGCCGCAGTCGGTACTGTCAGGTGACGGCGCTCGACCATTACCGCTCTTTGAACACATTCGACGTCTGAGGAATGGTGCTGGCGGCGTGCGACACCATCCTGCGCTGCCTGTGGCAGGTAATTACTGACAAATTTCTTTTCTTCTTCTTTGGTGCTTGTTTGTGCTGCATTTATCACATAAAGCGGTGAACACTTGCAATAGCAATGAGTGATGGTCCCATAAACCGTGTCATTTACTGTTTCAGAGGGATTAACCAAAATTATAAGTTCGGAAAAAGTTAACAGTTAAAATTAATATTAGAATTAGCGTTGGGATTAGGTTTAGCTGATATTTAGCTAACTCGCTGGCACTCGTGAGAGTGCATATCTCTGCTAAGTGAATTCCTACAAAGTAGTAATCTAAAGCTGCGTGTCACATTTAAAGTCTGTGACTATAGCTTTTTTCCAGTTAGTAGTGTGTAACTCCCAAAACTTTAGGGGTTATGTAACCCTAGCAACGTTTCGTTTTGAAAACTTTGAAGGGGTCTTTTTCGGACTGTCCCTGGGAACATGCACTTAAATTTTAAATCGTGCATTTACTGTTAAGCTATTGGTATTCAACGGTCAAAAATGTAGGGGTCACGTGACCCTGACCACTTGACCGTGTTCACTTAGCAGAGATAATTAACTGCTGTCTAATTACCAGTAACTGATTATCCGTCACTTTGATGTACCAGATCTCAGTGCGTCGGCGACCACCTCAGTTCCATCGCTGGCAAACGTCGGTCTGAAGGACCTACTGTTGAGTAATGATGAAGACGAGACAGTGACGCCGACGCTAGCCTCACAACACAGCGTCTGCAGTGACATCTCACCCGCTGGCAGCTGCGGCGCAACGACGCCTCATGACGGCTCAGCCACCGGTCATGGCGGTGACGCCACGGAGCCATTGTTTGACAAAGGTCTGCCTCGACATCGTTTTCTTAGAGCTGTGGAAATTAACACTCGATTCCTTGATTTTGTACCTCTAGTTGAGCAAGGCAATTAGCAATTAGCAAGGCAATTTTTGACAGAGTTAGTGTTTATTCTTTGCCGTTATTTATTTTTATGTATAATAATTTCAGTGTATTCAATATCACTAGTTTTATTCTGTACTGGTTTAGCTGTGCATCTACTTACTGATTGTTTGTGCTTCAAGTATGAGTTTATATTACCCCAGACTCGCTAGCTAACACTGAAAAGTGGTCTGAGGAGATGGAGTCGACTTCCCACTCTTTGTAAAAGTCTGGCTGCCCATGGAAGCGAAGGGCAGTATTGTTTATAGCATTGTCACATTGCCCTGTTAACATGATAACTCATGAACCCTGCTATTAGCTTGATGAAATTTGCATGAGCGTATACCTTGACAACCTACAGAACACACGAATTTCAAGGTCGTGGGCCATAGGTCAAGGTTATGTATGGATTGGCTGGCGGCGCCATACCTTACAGGAAACCTTATAGTTACATGTTTTTTGAGTGTTTTTTGTGCATGATAGTGTTTGAACAACTTGGGCTGGATTCACGAAATGTCATTTGCTAGATGATGTCAGTTTATTGCTGGCCACCGCAAAAGCGACTGTCTACTCGCATGCAATATGCAGCTTTGAGCAAGGCTTGATTTTGTTGTGGTTATGATTGACAGGTAAGATCTTCATGTCCGAGGCGGGCGACCGGCCGGACTCTTCAACGACTAAACAGCGCTCTAAGCCTGCAGTACTGCTGATGCAGCTGTTGAGTCGACCTGACGACGAACCAGACGACGACGACGATGACATGGTCCACGGCGGCAGCACAGGTTCCAGCAGTAACGACACCTGCAACAGTAACAACGATACGTCTGCCACCACGGCGAGTCCACCGCCCACCTCTGGCGAGGCTGGGACTGCTAGCCAGGCTGGCAGTTGCACAACGCCGCAGTCTGCCGATAAACTGATGGATAGTGTCTTTGACAACCAAGACGCCGCTGCCAGCATCCAAGCGCCGTCGTCGGAAGATGGGACTTCGGAACAGCCGACTCGAAATAATCTACTGCGGGTATTTTGTGTGATTTGTTTGCTGCTCGAAAATATGCTGCAGTTCTGATTGGCAAACTGCGTTGAGTTTTTACGCTTGAGAGCTAGCATAGCGCGTACCGGTAGCTATGGTAATTTCGTCTTGGTGTCTGTCCGTCCGTCTGTAACAACCTGGTACCGTTTGAAGACCGAACGAGATAGAGACTTTGTGTTTTCACCGTATGATAGCCTAGTGCCTCTAGTATTTTGTGACCAAATTTTATGCCGCTGGGTCAAGGGGATCTCCTCGAATGAAGAGGAGAAAGAGGGGCACCCCCTCTAAAAAGACATTACTTTAGGCGCTATTAGCTCGTTTAGCGTGAAAATGGTTGCAGATAGACACAGACATGCTGCGTATCATAACAAGCACTGGCAACAAGCTTCATAGGAATGTCAACATTAATGACCTTGAACCACAAAAATAGGGAGGTTTAGTGAATTTTTCGCAATTTTGGGCTGCGACACACATTTCAAGAGTGAATTGCACCAAAATGGCTGGAGATAGACCAAGACAGCCGGCATATGAAATTTTCAGCATTGAATGCAGATTTTAGCAATCCAAGTCTAGATTCTTTAGGTTCAAGGAGGCTAGTTAGCTTCAAAATGGTTGCAGATAGGCACAGACATGCTGCTTAACATAACAAGCACTGGCAACGAGCTTCTTAGGATTGTCAACATTGATGATCTTTAATGACTTGAACCCTAACAATAGGTGTTTTAGTGATTTTAGGCAATTTTTGGCTGCCAAAGAGTGAATTGCGACGAAGTGGATGGAAATAGACCAAGATTACCTGCAAACAGAAACTGCTATAGGCTCTCACTCGTCTCATGAGCATTAGCTCAGATTTTTTGTTCTCAGTGTGTATTATTTGATACTTTATGGTTTTTGCTGTTGTATGTCGATGTTTTGATTCTGACACAGACAACGACTTTGATTGTGGACTAGTTGACTGATTGTGCATTGTCATAGGTTGTTGTTGAACACTTATGTTATTTTATGCATATTGTGCATGTTTTTATTAAATTTAAAAACTGCATTTTTATGCATCTTGATTGTTTCTAAGATCTGTGGATTGAATGATGAAGTGGAATGATGGATGTTGCAGCAACTGTTGAACGAGGAACACAAGGAAGCCGGTTCGTCAGGTGCATGTAAGATGAAGCTACTGCAGAGGCTGATGAACTCCAGCGACTTCGCTAGCTCTCTGGCTACGTCCACTGTACGTTGATGTCTTTTTTTTCTTTGTTGCTGCTGTTAGTCTGTTGCTGTGTCTGTTGTGAACAGTGATGCTGTCAACATTTTTTGGGCAGTTGTTAGGTCACTTTGTGCCAGTCTGTCTTCATCATTCTCTAGTGCATTGTGGCTAAACGGTGCATCGTAAAGGTCGGTGATGGTACAACGACGAGTTCCTTTAGACTGTCATTATGTGTAGAAACCATGTCTCTATCTGGAACGCTCTGGCCACAATTTTGAATGCAAAGTTGCTGCTTGCAGCCAATCACCCACGTGCGTCGCATTACCGTATCGTATCCTAGCACTGATTGTAGCGTTTGATATAGCACTGTTACCCTAGCATAATGACTGTAGTCACTGTAAAAAATTGCTTTTTTTCTTGAAACAAGAAGTTGGATGTGGCCTTTGGATATAGGCTGTACAGTTGGCTCACCCTGGCAATAGCTGGGCTTCTAGTTTTACATTTATACATAATTTATTTTGTCAAAAAATGCTGACAATGCTTCCCAAACCCCACAGTTCTCTGTACTGTTTTACAGCCTAACTGTTTCTTTACTACTTCTTGACGTGTCTGGCGTTTTGATTTACAATACTGCCACTTCGTTTTTAATAAATTAAGCACTGAAGTGTCGATATGTACAGGAGACCAAGTCCCCAACGGCAGCAGTAGTAGCGGAGTCCTCACAGCAGTCTCCTGACGAGACTTCAATGACATCTTGCGTCGTTTCGCAGTCGTCCAAGACGTCATCGCAGCTGGACGCCGCCAGTTACAGAAGTCGTCTGATGAGTGCCACGTCGCACGGCCGGCACGACGAGCTGAAGGAATTTCTCGCCAAGTGCTGGGAGAGGAACGGCGACAGTTGCTGCGAACCGCCTACATCATCATCGGTGGCAACCACGGCCGGGGTGAAACGCAAAGCTTCGACCGTGCTGGAGACACCGGCCGACAGCACGGAGGACGTCCTCACGAGCAGCTCCACACAGACCAGGCCCAAGACTTCGACCACCAGCAAGGTGAGTGCTAGTGCTGTTGCTATCACACCTGATTACCCCTTAAGCCCAATCCTATCCCTCGTTCTCCAGTAGACAGCATTCTGACATTGATGACTGTCTGTCTGGAGTATATGAGGGAAGATTATTAGAAGTGCCATTATTGTTAGTTACACATGCAGTGCACACTTACAATTTTAGGTTTTGGTTGTTTTTAGGTTTTGTGTCTTATAAAGGTCAAGCTTTGTGTAAAGGTTAAACTTTTTGTTTCGTTATTATGTGTACGCGCATTTTGCCTGGAAAGGCCGTCCCTGAAATGACCTATACTGTGTCGGTCGGGAGGTAAAACCCTACTCACTCACTAAATCCCAGTTCACTGAAAATGCAGAGATGCTCACATATATTTTTTGACTATAATGCACGAAATTAAGGTTCACAACTTTACATAATTTTGCTGCTATTATCTGATTTGAGGTACGGCATTCTGAATTTGGGAGCAAAATGTGCTGCACTAAGTGAACATGCCATAAAGACGTCCGCACAGGCTATAAAGTGTTGCACTGCTGTCCGATTTTTTCTGGCTTGTGTGAGTCTTTTTTTGTGGGGGCCTATTTGATTTAACATGTTGACTGTGCCCTAGTTCGTTTCTAAAGGAAAATATAGCTTGCTGTAGCATTTCTTTTGTCCAAAATCTCCAGCATTGACACTCGGCAATTTTTGTCTCTGGTGTGTTGTACAAATACTGTTTCTTTTTGCTTTTTAACTTACAGCTTTGTTGATCTCGTCAACTGGTATTGATCATTGCGTTAGCAGCAGTAAGTCTGTTAATGCTGTCAATAAAGTCTGAAGACCGTCTGCCATCTCGTTGTTGCTTTACCAGGTTACAAAGAACAACATTCTGCTGGCGAGTCTTTTAGCAACGCGTGCCAGCGCCGAGCAGCTGGTGGTGAACACTCTGAGCATTGGATCGATGGCCACGCACACTCCACAGATCAATCTGGTGAAGAAAACGCCTTCGGACCAGCTGTCCGCCAGCTTTATCAGTGATGTCGGTGCAACTTCAGCAGCCGGCAGTGTGATGCGGAGGTTTTCCAATTCATCTGTGTCGTCGGTGACATCGGTGGTCTCAACTGCTGCGGATGAAACGCCGGTGCAGAGACCATCACGGCTGAACCACCGTTCGTATTCCCAGCCTGGAGGTCGTGGTCTCAACCCATTACTGACCGAAGCCGCCAATCTGCCATATCAGGTAACAACTTAACCTTCGAGCTACCAGCCCAACCTTTTTCGTAACTCTTTTTAATTCTAGATTTTAAATTTATTTATTTATTATTTTTCTTAAGTATCGGTGATGTGTCAATTGCTATCTTTTTAAAAGCCTATTTGAATGAGCAGTTAGCGAACCTGATTATGTCACAGTGTCTGCAGTGCTAAATGAGAAATTACTTCTACATTGGAAAAGTTGGCTATCGGTGACATGTGCATGGATTTTCACAATTTACACACACAATTTACGCATTATTGATTCGAAGCTAAGTATCATTTGAAAGTTTTTCATAAGCTTATTTGAATGAGCAGTTAGCGAACCTGAAGTTATTACGGTATAACACACTGTAAAAATTGATTACTTTCCTACTTACTTACTTGCAAAGTCATGTGAATATAATCGGAAATGTATGGATTAATTTTTTCGCCAGGAGGTTGCTGCAGCGAAGAATGACTTCGCCATTGCCACGAGTCAAGAGTCTTGGTCGCTAGCACCAGCCGATGTTATGGAAAGTACAGCCACCAGCAGTGCGTTGTCCTTAATGGACGATCCTGTCTTTATCAGTCAGCTTGAACAGTTTATCTCTTCACCCGGTGGGATGTCTGAACTGGAAAACCTGCTCGGGGAATCTTACTACAGTGAACTGACGTCGTCACTCTTCTCCAGCGAACAAGCACCAGGTCTCTAGTACTGTTGCTGTTGAAATAGCCAGTAGTATTTCAAAAATGCTATTGAAATAGTTTGTGTGTAGTGTACATAGCCTTGTGAGCTTCAGAGCCTAAAATGCAAATCACCTATTTGTGTTCTGCGTTTACGTTTGTGCCTCCAATGAGTACTGTTGCCAACTGGCCTTTCCCGGTTGTCGGCCCATGGACCTGGAACGATATGGCGGATGACGTGACGTCTGCTGAGTCATTATCCAGTTTCCCTCTTCGACTAAAAACTCCAAATTCTTTTTCTGACTATTTCCTGGACTGCACTCTATCCTCTCTCTAGTGTACCTGGCATTAGTTTGTATTTTTTAGGCCATTTTGAAAATTTTCAGTTGATTGATTGACTGACAGATTGTTTTGTACAGATTACTTAATTATGAAAAATTGCTTAAATGTCGACTTAGGTGTGGCTAGTGAGAGCCCGTCGCTGAAGATGGAGCCCCAGCAGACACAGCAGCAGCAGCAGCAGCAGCAGCAGATGTCTGGCAGCAGAATGCGTGGAGGAGGCAGCTTTGGACATCAGATGCTTGACGCTGCTACAGGTCGCAGCTCTGGTGGTCCAGTGATTGCTGATGATTCGTCGTCGGCATTCGCTGGAGAAATGTTAGCTCCTCCACAACGGCCGAGTTCACTGGCCGTGTCGTCAGCATACTTTCATCATGCTGGTATGTACCGCAGAACTTCTACATGTAAAAGCCACCTTTTTTATAACTCGGTTAAGTGGCGACAACTTTACACAAAATTTTTTTACAGCTGTAGCCGGGAGAAAAGTTATTTGAAATATTTTAACAAAATGTGGCTGTTGGTTAAATATTCTTTGCTAGTCGTGACGTAACGCCGACGTCGTGGAATGTGTTGAGACAACCAAGCCTGTCGAGAGCCACAGTGGTGCGGTGGTGCCCAGTTAAACATTCTTGCCTGTCCCTTCTGGGGAGAAAGTTTTTAATTTTTAAAAAATGGCACATTTGGTGTACTTTATAGGGTGTTTACACGATCCAGCAAACGTCCAGCAAACGTACAGCATTACATTTGCTGGACGTTTGCTGGATCATGTAAACACCCCATTATGTTTTTTGAGCGACGGCAGGCCCCCAAACGTCGCAGGGCCTGGAATAACTTATCCTTCCTACCCCCGCTCTCAGCGGGCCTGGAGACAACAGGCTTGCTTGTCTAAACCGGTGCTGTCCTTTGCTGCATAGCTACCCTATTTGGATGCTAAACTTCATCTGGTTCTCTGATGATTGATGACCACGGAGAGATGGCCAGGCTGCATTGGCCTGAATTATTGCAGTTTATTGCATATTTGCTGTATGTTTGGGTCATAGGTTCTTCAGCCCCGTCGGTCGGCAGCGTACCTGTCAGTCATCTGGCTAACGTTGAGGCTCTGGTTCAGCGTGCTGCTGCGGAGGCTGCTACAAGATGCGCTGGTGGTTCTGCTGCCACTAGTGCTAATGGTGGTGGTCAGATGATGGATCAGCATTGCGGCTGTATTGATCGACGTCTACCATCTGGAGTGCTACCTCGCGGTGCTCCACCCAGCTACGCTGCCAGCACTGCCACGATGGTCAGTCACATGTCAAATGTTAAGTGTTAAATATGATAAGCCTCTAATGCACCTCGCACGTTAGTTCTGCAACAAGAATGTCTTCAGCGACTGTCTGGAATGGTCTGCGGAATATTCTGGATCGCAAAGGTTTTCGAGCATTGACTGAATAAAAGATTTTCATTCTTGCTGACTGTTGTAGTTCTCTCGGTTCTGTTGTAAAAGGTTAGTGATTTGCTGCAAATTAATTTGACAAAAAGCAGAATTGCTGTGATGGAAAGTTTACCCAACTCCTTATTTGTATTTGCCAGGTGGCAGCATGGGACCCCACAGGTGTGTCTGTCAAATGGCATCTTAAGCCGCCGAACGTTTTAAGTAGGGGGCACAAACAGTGGCTTCTATCCCCTCAAATCTGGAATCAGAATCGGGCACAGCTTCCCCTCCCAGTTTTGGCCTGAGGTTCCCCCCAGTTTCTGACTCTGGGCTTCTTTCCCCTCTGTGGAGAAAGTTTTGTTAAGGGTGTAGTTTGCCAAATGAAAAATAGGCGGTGAGAGTTTTGATCTACAACCTTATCAAAACTCCCCCCCCTTTTTTTCATTTGGCGCAAGCTGCGCCCATCAGGTGTAGGGATAGAAGCCACTGGGCACAAATGTTAATGGACATTTCGACCACATTATGGAGAAATGTGTAACTTTGTGTATGTGTAGGCTGAATTGCTTGCACTGCAGTGCTGCTGAAAATGCTTAAAGGTTTCTGTAGTTCCGGGTTCCCACTCAAATAACAGAATTGAAATTAGGTCTTTTCAGGACTTTTTCAGCACCATAAAAACAAGAAAAACCCATCGATGCACTTAGCTAAACTACAAGCACCGGAGTTATTTTAGTGAGAAAACATGATACATGAAGTATTACCTGACAGATTAGTGATGTATGTCAATCAAGCACATAACAAATTACAGATTCAGTATCTTGGTTTTTCAGGATAACACTAGCAAAAATCAGGACTTTTTCAGGACTTTTCAGGACCAGTTGGAACCCTGGTAGTTCATAACAGTAACCCATCATTCAAAGGATATGAATTCAAAAGCCAATGCGCAATTGCTGCCACAGAAACTACTAAAACCGTGTTGTCAGTGCACCTTAGTTTGCATAATTTGATACCTGATTATTAGCTCTGGCTTGGTCTTGTGTTTGCAGGATCGTCAGTATGACATTTCTGCTGTACCAAACCTTAACGAGTTGCTGGACATCAACTTTCCTCCAAACATCTCAGTCCGCGTATGTCAGCCTTGCATATTTCTGCTTGTACTTTTATTGTTCTTTTTCCATTACTTAAGGAGTATGAACTGAACTAACTGTGAGTGCAATTAGTAGGGCTGTACCGAATATTCTATTTGTATTCTTTTCGGCCCGAATAGTAGGCCGAATAGTGTATTCATATTCAGCCACAGTAATGTCAAAAACCGGCCAAATAGGAATAATAAGCACTGTGCCATCGCTTGTTGTTCCCTCATTTAGCCTTTGACAGTAAATGTTGTCTCAGCAGCATAATGCCCACTTGATGCTTGATGACATTTTCTTAACCATCTAGTTAGCTCATTGTCAAGAGTCTGTTGTGAATCACCGTGATGTTTCATTAGTGTCAGTAATCTTTTGTTAGTATTATTTATTTAACATTAAGACCCCTATTACAACTGCAATAAAACATGCAACATGCAACTTGCAACTCTTGCAGCTGCAAGAAAAGATATTACATCT
>Ga0209671_1000410_pt1 | contig 27703 bp, 14 predicted proteins | sample WorMetHERISLAND2_2_FD_187401 | JGI IMG/M metagenome (GOLD analysis project Ga0209671, IMG submission 187401) | Marine gutless worms symbiont microbial communities from Max Planck institute for Marine Microbiology, Germany - Olavius geniculatus... | ecosystem: Host-associated > Annelida >...
ATTCTTATTTTTATGTCATTGCTGTATATTTTTAAAATTGCGCATGGTAGAACTTTTGTGCTACTAATGAAGGGCGCTATAGCAAGCTTTGCGATACGAAATTATATGAAGACGCCACTAATTTCCCCTAATTGCACTGCACCACCATAATTATCTAAAACTTTTAACGTAGCAGTCTATTAAAATTTCAAACATGAGATGATCATCCGAGTCAGGAAGATTACAGTGTTTATAAGGGACATTTACTAACACTAAATCATCAGAATATCCGCAAAGTAATGTATCAAAACAGAACCTGAACAAACTGCACGGTAGGTCGTATCAATGATCGGATTAATTAACGCAGAGAATGTTTATTAAGATTTCGCGGGCGTGCAGTTTTGATCCATTTGTGGAGAACAATGCAAATGTTAGAGCTAAAAACAAGTTAAACAACTACACGTGTAAGTGCGACAAATTTGTGAGGAGTCAGTAAGATATAATATTTCCCGTTTCAGTCCGGTGCCGAGTAGCACCAGGCCCGTCGAGAAGGCGGGGGTGCCATCGTTCAAAAATATAAAGAATGTGCCATTTAAAAAATCAAAAGTTTTCTCGCCAAAGGAATTCCGCGAAAATGTTTCCCTGGGCCCCGCTGTGGCCCTCGACGGGACTGGGTAAGAGCACTTGTGGTCGGGGCTGCGGTTTCAGCTGCTACATAGTGAGACGAGTTCTCGCTGTGGCGTATGGCAAGCACCGCTGATTTTTATCCTAGGTTTATAGTTTATTAATGGCGCCGCACAAATCTGCTTTTAGCTGCAACTCGAGCAGCTGCTCACCTGTACCGGTAAAGACACGTACAAAGCGACGTAACTGAACTGAACGACATTATGGTTTAGTTTTTGATGGACTGACCAATGGGCAAGCAGTAATGCATTACAGTAAACACCGTCTAACGGCATAAGTGGCCTACGTGACTACGCTCACATACGCGTCGACCAATAACCAATAAGTTCGCCCTGGCTGCCCTGATAGCCAATTTGTTATTTCGTTTAAAACTAAGCCGTGCAGATAGAGACATGATTATTTTCAACAGCTTATAGGTAATCTTCATCGTCCTATTCAACGGTATCGTTAACTCTTTACGACGTACCGTTTAGCCACAATACATTTGTTACGGTTAAAAAACGACTGAGAGACGACATATCGTACCCAAGGCTCAACGGTCGGCTACAACAAAGGCAATAAAATAAATACGATAGATTTTCTTGACAGCCGAGAAATACTTTTCTAAAATCATATTTCAATGCAAATGTGTTTTATTTTTTACTTGTATTTCTTTTTGACAGTTTCAAAAAAATGCCTGTAGGAATGGACGCTCTGGCACTGCTGTATTTCGCGAAAATTAGTGGCTATATATTAGTGAATATCCATGGATATATTCATGGATATCCACGAAAAATCTGTGGATATGGATATGGATAATATGGATAACAAATTTCATATTTACGGCAAGCCTGGCGATACGAGTCAACACTCGAAAACGGCTTTCACTTAGCTTAGCTTAGCTCCTATTTTGTGTCAATTAAGTAAAAGTATCTACAACAAAATTTTGTTTGGGATATACAGTAATATTTTTAAGTATTTAGGATGGCTAGTCTTGTAAGGGCCAGTCTGGAATTCAGCACGCGATAATATCGCCGCAAAAGCGTGCCAGTTCAGTTCAGTTACGTCGCTCTGAACGCAACTTAACGCACCTGTGCCGGTAGCCAGGAGAGTGCGAAGATGACGACGACGACGATGACGAGTCGTGTCGCACGACGCTTGGACGACGATCGGCGACTGTTCCTGGCGGCAGCTGTACCGCCGTCGCCAGCGTCACCCTCCCCCGCGCGTGCCGTCGCAGTCTTCCGCGTCACAGCAGTGCTGCTGCGTGCTGCGTTGGTGGTCGATGTCCTGGCCGCAGCGTAGGTGGACGACGGTGCTTTGCGACTTCTCAGACGATGAAGCATCATCCCATACAGCACGCAGACCGAACTCAGCGGGATCGCGTAGCCGAACGCGAAGAACGATCCGAAGAACCCGCAGCTTCACGCACGCACGCACGCATTCGCCAGCAGCATTTTGTAACAACAGCAATACTGAAGAATAGTAATAGTAGGCCTACAGAACCTGCCCAGTCGTACCAGTATTAGTAATAGCACAGTGGCGTATTTAGGGGGGGCATGGTGCGATAGCCCCCCCCTTTGGCCCGACCATGAAAATTTTTTACAGGTGACTTTATATGAAAAGGTGCGTTTTTTGCCGTTTTCCAGCAAATTTCAGAAAAAATGGGCGAATTTGCGGCTTCCATTGAACGTTCAAAAGCAAAAAGTGTTTCAGCTTCAGGGGGCTTTGCCCCCCTGACCTCCGGACCAGGGGCTCTGCCCCTGGACCCCGCTGGGAGCTGTGTTCGACGCTTCACTTACTTACTTGAACGAAATGTTTTAGTTTAACGCAATTCTGACGGAGTGAAAGCGTGTCGTGGTGGCGTAAGTAGTTTCGGATAGAATTACGTGCGTGTCGCAGACATCCTGGACGTAGGTAGTTCTTTCCCTGGAGAAACGTGAGTGGATGACGATGTCCCCGCTCGATTGCGCCCTTGTTAATAATTTGTCACGTTACGAAGCATTAGAAACTGTGTGTGCTATTACAGTGGCGTGTTTAGGATTTGGCAAGGGGGCATGGCGAGCGCGAGCCTATAACGGCGGTATGGGGACGAAGCTCCCAGCGTTTGCGTGTGTAAAAACCTCAAAAGTCTAGAAATAAACCGAGTATGAGAAGCCTGATATCAAAAAAAAACTGAAAAGAAGAGAGGAGGAAATATCAAAAGCTGCGCGACAGACAAAATAAGTAAGCCGATGTAGCGTAATAAAGTGAAGATGACAAGCAGGTGGACAGCGAAGGGCGCGAACTAACTAATCAATACTAATCAGTAGACGCGCTGAGCTAAGCTGATCAGAAACTGTGACGACGAGCTGACCCGTAGTGAGTTCCGTCCAGTAGACGCATGTTGATGCAGGCGACTCGGTCCTCGCCGCCGTAGTGATGCAGCAGCAGGCCGTAGTCTGGCAGAGTGGGCAGGTTGACGACACAGATGACTGCCGTCGCGGTGACAACTGCAATGAGAGCGTTGCGCTGCGTGCGGAGCGTCAACGACCGGATAGGATGCACGACCGCCAGATAGCGATCCAACGACATCAGCACCAGCGTGTAGACGCTTATGTACGCCGTCACGTGTATCGTAAACTGATAGATCTACAACATCGTGCACAAAGCAAGTTGTGCTTTTACTTTTTAAGTTTACGAGAGAGGCTTCAACTCGTAAAGCTAATAAACAAGGTTTCTACGCTATACAGAACAATGACGTAGCTCAACTGCATGCGTGCGCTACAGCGCAGGAGCGTACTAAGCCTATTTCATCAGAGGTTAGGAATTTGGTAGGTCTACAGAATGGATCTATGTATTTTTATTTGCCAAAAAATACATTCTGTGGAACGAGGTATCTGTCCCATTGCCACGCTATATAGCCTAGCAGTTGCGTTTCAGCGTTTGACGCTCTTGTTGTCACTATGACGTCACGCCACTGCGCGCACATGCAGACAGAACGATAAACTAAAATTCAGACATGCCTGGACGTGTCCTTCTACCATGGGCATTGGCGTTCACTGCAATATACGTGGTGTCTTCACGAACTTTACGAACTGGTATTCTACATTGTTTCGGCTTGTGACTTTTGTCTTTGTATTTTTATTTCAAGTATTTAGAATGGCTAGTCTTATAAGGGCCAGTCTGGAATTCAACACGCGATAATATCGCCTCAAAACCAATTCTGCCGTTTTCGAGTTTTGACTCATATCGCCCTTACATAGCTTTGAATCACACCGGTAGGATAATGCGCAGCGCTTCGCAATCTCGCAGGCAGCTGATTGGCATGGGCGACCGACATGCACTGCGGCACATTGTGCATGGTGCTAACAATAATTATGAGCTTTACCACTGGACCACTACAATGACCCGGACCTGGCATTGTCACTCAGGCGTTATCAGGCTTATCCACACAACCACGCATGCATTGCAGCCGTTGGTATCAACAAAAGCACGCAGCCGACACTGCAATCCTACACGATGTCTCTACCAGCTACAGCAGCAACCGCAGAGCTAATGTACGTGGGTTGTGCAGTGTTAATGCCGCTGGTTTGATTGGAATTTGTGCGAAGTCTATCCTGATTCTGCATTATGCAATGGCACGAGTGGAAAATCCTATCTCGGCTTCTTGCCTTCATACGTCATAGCGTAATGCAAGCCATTTATCAGACCCACTAGCTTCACTGGATCACTTACACAAATTAATGTAGCCTACGGCCTGACAGATGATTATTGCTGATGCTTATGAAACAAGAAATGAATTTGACTTCTTAAAGTAGATATTAAATACGATTCGACTTCTGATCGCAATATATAAAATATCATGACCTTAACTACGGCACCAGACGATAATAAGTTTAGAAAATTAGGGATAATTTCTCATTCGACGAAAATGTAACAACCGCTTCTACGCATTTTGCAGACGTTTAACGTAGCATCAGTTCTTGATGATAGGTTTTTTAGCATTTTATTATTAAATAGCGCTAAGCGTATATCAATGTTGTAAATAATTCTATTAAACGTATTTAAACTTAACTCTTTCGTACTGCTTGACAAACCGTTCCGAATTGTCACTCTGTCCCCCAAAGAAAAAATGTTGCTCATATTTACTTCTTGTCATACGTTTATCTACCTCATCTAATCTGAAACTGAATTGCTCGCGGCTCTACTGCAATGACGTGCATAGGACCTAAGCCTTTGTCGCTACAGATCTTAAACAATGCAGTACTTCTAACGGCATGGCACATAATAACGCCACCTATCGATTCCTGTAGACCACTGTCTACTGCGTCATGTGTTCAATTTCCAGTCTGCGACGGATGCCAGTTTATGGCACGTGTCGGTCAATGCCACCTTCACTGATCGGTCACACGCTGATGTCTTGGTCGCTTATGTCTTTCGCCACGTCTGCTTGTCTGTCTGTCTGTCTGTTTCCCGGTTTCGATTTCGCAATTTCAAACTACCCGTCTGTCCTTCCGTTTGGTCCGTCTGGCCGCAGCGCCGTGGAAAACAAAATTAGTGCTAGGAGGACGTCGGCGGTCGAGCAAGTGACAAGACAGTCAACAAGTCGCCAGGGAGTGTAAGGGCAGAGACTTTATTAGCCGCGCCAGCTGATCGTGAAATACACTGTGTCTCAGGAAAAACGTCACTCTTTTATTATTGTGACATCTTTATCAAATGCCATCCGATTTTGCTAATGTTTGGCGAAAACATACTAGAGAAAATTTGAAACCAACACAGCCAACCACATCTTGTTATATGGCCCATGTTCCTGATGTACGTAGTAAAAACTAGCAACGAATCAGAATGCACATCTGCGACGTCAGCCACTTCCCGTTTGTCTTGACGCTGAACCCGGAATCTCACTTCTTTAAAAAGCCTATTTACATTTATCACATTTTAACCTTTTTATAAAATTCTAAAACTAATTATTTTAGCTTTAAAACCTTTAAATTTGTATAAATTTTTTATTAAAATGCGAACTTCTGCAGCGCTTGATTGCTACTTGATCTGGTCTGCTGCAGCATGTCGTCGAAGAGGCAATCGCCTAGTGGTGTGGACGGCTGCGCACCTGTGTAAAAACTGTTAAACGACACTTTGAACATTAGCTGTGCTAATATGAACAGTCATTTTACTGTTAACGCATTTTATAGTTATTTAATGATTGTGACAATTGGACTTTTATGTGGAGACTTCATATTGACGCTTTACTGTACTGTAGTTCTTACGCGGTAGTATACGAACATAAACAGAGAGATGTGGTGTTTGTTTCAAATTCTTTGGGTGTATGTTTTAGCCAAAGTTGGCAAAATTGAACGACATGTGACTTAAGTTATAACAAATATAAAAGGGTAATGTTTTTTCTGAGGCAGAGTGTAGTACGATGGACGCGACGGACGCAATGCAGAATACCGCCACTAGACACAGAAAGACGCTGTTCGTCACTGCTACTAGGCAGGTTGTATACAAAGAACCCCACCTGTCACTCTCTGTATAGTGCAACCTAAGCCCCGGCTCACACAATTCACTTAGTGTCGTGTTTCTTTTCCATTAGGTCGCACCACGCCACGCAATTTAGTGTACCCTAATGAAATCATCGCAAACCCGAAATAGTGCGTGTATGTGTGTACACAGTAACAGCGGGAGACAGATTACGTCAAAGTCAAAAGTTTAAAATTTACATCAACACGGCGGTCAGATTAAGACTCAATAACTCAATAACCGCTAATTTTTCTGTCATTTGAAGGTAGAGAATATTGATCGCTAAACGCAATATACGACAAACTGTTGTTTAAAAAACCTGCAAAATGCCGAATATCCACCGGTTATCCACACGCTATTCGTGAACGCGTTGGTCGTTGGCGCTTTTATTGGATGTTTTATTTGTTATTTAGTTTTTATTATTTGTTTTATAGCAAGGGGACATTGACGGCCGTCACTATAGCGTTGACCTATCCGATAAACAGTATTTCTACACATGTAAAGTAGAAACTTGACTGTTAGAAAGATCTGTATAGGTGACTCATGAAAACTGAACCAGTGGCGTCGTGGAGTGGGAAAGGTAAGGAAGCAATTGCCTGGCCTACATTTTGGGCTGTCAAAAAAACTGAAAATCTTCTTCTTGTTAAAAAATGTGCGTCTGAAAATTCGAAATTTGCGGCTGAAAAAAACCTATTTTGGAAAACTTCAGAAACAAAATAAAAATGTTAAGTAGGCATAGGCCTAGGCATAGGCCTACGCTTAATCTTTTCTGTCGAAAATGTGCAGTGGCTGTCAAAAAATTAGAACTTCTTGCCCGCCTACTGCTTTACCCCCACGACGCCGTTGAACTAAACTGAACTCAACTGAACTGAGTAACTGACCATGCACCAGGCGGTGCCGAAAGGCCAGACGGTGATGGCGTAAGAGACGGCAGTGAACGGCACACAGATGACGATGAACAGTAGATCGGCTACTGCCAGACTGATGATCAGCGTGTTGGTCGTATTGCGCATCTGCAGGTTCGCCACCACGACGATGATAACCGATAGATATTGAAAAAACAAGACAACCACCAGTACACAACTGTCCGTCACAGACGTGTCTTCGTGGATACAAAGTTATTTGTAGACTTATTTGTGTCGAGTTGAATTAGAGAATGAATGATAACCGATAGGTTACCGACGAAGCCGAGTACGGCGATGACGCTGAAGACGACGGGTACGACCACCCGTATCACGGCCTCTAACGCCAGCATACGCGCCGTTTCGTCCTCAATACCGTCGCCGGTCATGTTCAGCCACTCGCCGCTGACTGTCGTAACCTCCGACGTCGTCATTCCGACCGCAGACTACTGCAACACCAAAATCAACAGTCAATGAACTCGCTGAATTCGTCTGAGTTGATGTATCAGAGATGTATAGCAGTGCAATACGGCGACAAGAATTTCTGTGAGTCTAACGCGATCTAAGGTCGAGGGTTTCGAAAGTTTGAAATCGTCCAGTTTGACTCAACAATTTACTATCATTAGGGACCAACCGAATTCACGGGAAAAATGCATGATTTCACGGCAGAATTTTTTAAATGTGTCAAATTTCACGGAAAATTCACGGAAAGAGTTTCAGAAATTCGCGGGAAATTCACGGGCTTCACAGACGTTATTTCGAGGTGCTGCGCTAATGCAAACGAAGAAATTTCAGAACAACGAATATTTACTACACTAAGTCAAGACTCAAGACAGTCAATGTCAACTACTTAGTGCTGAAGTGCGAGACTTAGCAAACAGCAACATCCGTACAAAAGCTGCTGATCCCTAACTATCATCATCGAGTACCGTTACTGGTCAATGACTAGATCTCCAAGTAACGGAGTTAAAACAAGAAATCGTCGAATTGCGGTTGTAGAGTTATGGTTAGAATTATCGATAGGGTCAGTGCACAGGGTTAGGTTTTGAGTTTGTGGTTCGGAGTTAGACCTAAAACTCGAATTTCTGATTCACCCCACATTTACTTAGACACTTTGGGCTACAAGTCGGAAACCAAAACCATAGAATTCGACGTGTTCCGTTGTGGGCTGAAGGCCAGCAGTAAATTGTGCTTTTAGAAACAAGCGGATAAACAAATATTTGCATTGGTTAGCCAGTATGCTTCGAATATAGGTATCATACGAAGAGTGGAATAAAGTACCGAGTGACTCAGAACAAGAATAAGGTATTCAAACCAAGGCACAAGACCAAAACCGCATATTTATGATTTTGAGGAACCACACAGCTATTCCCGATCGATGCACGTGATCGACTGGCAGGACCTTGTAATTGCAGGGATGCCGTAGGTCGCGTCTGAAGTCGGGAGACTACTATTTTATTGGCTCGCCGCGGTCATCCGTGTATTTCTGATAGCTTTTGGCCTCGGCTGATCTACTTCACAATAAAGTACGGCTGCATATGGACGTGACAACAACAACTATGTGTGCCGTAGTGCCGTTGATGCGTTCGTCTGCGGGGTTCTTGTGCTGTCAGCCCAGGAGGTCCGTGACGTCAACATTACAACAAACTGCGATATACTCTATAAATATTAATAAGCGCAGCGGTCGACGAAACGCGCCATATTCAACGCAAAAGAATGTCAGTGAAAAGTCTATTGCAGATATGTAGGTCTGACGATTGTTCCGATCAAGTTGGTCCGTCAGCAGCTTAACTTGGGCCAACAGAGTGGTCCAAAAGTAAGCTTCTAGTTTTTTTATCGCCGTGTTTTTGCGAAATAAACTTATATAACTATCAAATGTTACAATTCTGTTATCTAAATTAGTTTACCGATATACTATACATAAAATTTGCAACTAATTGATGGTTAAAATCGAGTCACACTTCCAACACCTTATACCATTACCTTGTAAAATGCATTCAGAATAGGCTAAATAAGTTACAAAGTGACTTTCCGTATTTTAAAGCTAATTATGTTTTACTATGCGCTCAGGATGTAAAAAAACTTTTTCAACAATAAGTACTAGTGTTTTATTACTAATTTTGTTAACAAAAAATAAATAAAAATTGGTTAATATTTGACTAGGCTATGAAAGATGGAGGCACATTTTTATGGACCACCTGAAATAATGTATAGTGTGTTCATTTGTAAAATTAATAAAAAAACCCGCAATTTATAAAAATGAAATACAATGTCGCTAAAGATTGTTAAACACTAATCGCAAATTAAAAATTTTGGGTGTTCTTTTCAAGTGTAAATGTTTGAACCACTCCGTACTTACCATAACAATAACGGATATTATCGTGGATACGGTACCATCAAAATATGTGCATATTTGGTTAAAAAATTTTATACAAAAAGCAGTCCAAATATTTTTTAAAAATGTTGTTTTAATGAAAAATGGCACGTCGATCGTTGCCATGTATAATTTTATTAAGAAATTAAATCAATGCAAACACGAAGTTAAGGTATTGCAAAGACACTGTGGTTTAAGGTCATCCAAGGTCAATCTAGAGCTTGCGAAAATTTTCTGTTAACAATTTATACCATACTGCGGCAACATATCGCATCGTTTCAGATTATTACAGTAACGTAATGGTTGAAAATTGTCACCTCTAACGCGCTCGTTAAACGTTAGCAATGACATTTCTCGGAAAGCGAGCGTTCAGAAACTCTTTTGACACGTTACCAATGTGTAAAAGTCAAAGTGGTTTGCTGCGGCTATCATTGCGCCATAGAATAGGAGAGCATAGTTGACGAGCGGTGTATAATAAACTGCGGCAGGCAGCATTGACTTTAACGGGCCAAGTTCTGTCGATGACGAGAGGGATATGTGGTTGCTGAAATACTAAGTCGAGACGAGCAAAGAGTTCATTCAATAGCACTCGCTTATATATTGACGTGTCGTATATACTAAAGCAAAAAAAGAAACATTTGTAAAGTTATTACTACTAGCTAAGTGTGTTTATTTTTAGATGTATTAACTGAAAAAAGCTTACAATGATAAAAATGACTGAAACTTCCAACTTGTGAGAACAACTGATATTGCAAACGGTAACCGAAAACGATAATTAAGCGCCGTGTTAAATTAATTGTTTTAGTCATTTTGTGGCAATATCAACAGCAACATTTTAATTTCTTTAATTTTGACCATCTTCGTTTGCGGTGACTTTTTGTTCGCTGTATAGTCGAAAGATGGTACAGGAAGACAGAAACCTCCAAGACTAAGACCATTATTCCACTGTGAGAATACGTAGCTGGGCGCAAGCAGAAAAAGCATAGTTCGACGTTGTCATCAGCGCAAATGCAGACCAATTAACGAGCGTCCTCTAGTGTGTACAAAAGTTGCATTCATCAGTTTGGTCGATTAGAAGTCGTGTCGACGCGTCACCACAGCTGCCGGTTGTTAACTTCACTTCCCATCGACGGCCGAGAAACACAGCACTGGGAGACGCACGTTCGTCCTGGTGCAGGCCCCGCTGCCGTAGCACCGATTGTCAGTAGTCGGTCGGCGGCCAACAGTTCTTCGGGGCTAGAAGACGCGTGCGGGAACACATTGCAGAGACCGGCGGCACCTGTCTCAGCTGGTTTTAGGCGCCATCGCGGCTAGAGCGATTTCGCCTATTGCGACACATTTCTCCGTAGCGTTGTCTGTCTCTCCGTCGTCCGTCGTCTGTCACATTCATGCACCCTGTTTAAACCGTTCAAAGAAATTGTACGTTATCTAGCAGGTACATTTTGTCTGGTCCAATGATACATTGTGTTAGACGGGGGCCTGAGACTCCAGAGGAAGGGGAGATTTCGGGAGGGGGTCGAATCGCTAGCCAAAACATGCAATAATTGCTTCCGACTTGCGATAAAAAATTATGATTCACTAGGTGGCAGCGTCGTCGGCCAGCGATGCCACCTTTTGCCAAATTACTTTGATTCTTGTTAGTTGTTGAATCGTTTGTCCGTGGACTCATGTATACCATGGCTTATCTGTCGGAAGATGCGATAATAGATCGACGCAGACCGTCGGCTGATGTGACGTCCGTCACGGCGCATGACCGTCCGGTTGTAAACTTAGCTCTACATATCCTAGGCGTAAATACACTGCCGACTGACTGACTGACTGACTGACTGTCCGGTCCGGTCTTTCCAGCTCCCTCCGTGGTCGTAAATATTGAGTCCGTAGCCACATGTTCACTTACGTTACGAGCTACGACAGAAAGCGCCGTCTTCTTCGATCAAAACCGACCACGACCATGATGTCTCTTAATTTATGTGGCTGGTCATTAGAATATTACGTTACAGACAACTGTGATTTATGTGTTAATTTTTCAGTAAAATTACACGAAGCTACAGGCGCATTTGGCTGAAATTTTTAGAAAAGTTATACTTTGCCAAAGTTAGAGGTGATTAGATTTTGGTAAATAGAATAAAAAATTGACATAGCGTTGGCGTAGGTTTGCGGTCTCTGAGTGTCCTTCTAGTTTATACACACATTTTCTCCCTGCAGGGTATAGGCCTACAGAATTAGCCGACCGGGGTGAACACTGGACAGTGACGTGGATTGCCTGCAAAACAGTTCTGTTGACTGCTGAGTGAGCAGACGCCACTTCCGTGCAGTCACGTTACGTGATGCACATTGTTCAATGCCCATGCGTCATTTAACGGCCAACTGCGGCCGCAAAAAAGACAACACCACGAATCGGAGTTGAACGGCAGGCTAACTAAGACAGATAGTCAATGATCCACAGCATGTGCATCGCCATTGGCACCAGCGCCGACGGTACGACTTTCGCTGGCTTGTCTGGCGTCGATATATTCTTGCGAGATAGTCAAAGATGCTAAAGTTGATTTGAATTAATGATCATCATTGCTCCTGGCTAAATCTGGTGTCATTTTCCAACTTCATGCTACACCTGATCTCAGACATACTTGCTTTGTGTGACACAAAGCGCAACATCAGACTGTAATAATGTGGCTGAAACACAAAAAGTAAGCCTTTAGCATTCATTCAAAACTTAATCAAACTAATTGATTTTCAGAAAAAAAGTTTACCTGCAGAATCAGTGGTAAAGGTAATAGTTCTGATTGTTCAACATCCTATTACACCCTATTACTAAACGCGTCGAAAAATACAGTCAGTTTTAGAAATGCTGAAAGTTAACTGAAAACTCATTCCAAAGTTGACTGTATTTCACAAGGTAGTGTAACAACAGTTTGGGGCGTGATGGGACTTTAAAAAGTACTTAGCTGCAAATTTGTTGCAAAGTGTATCGATGAAAATGTTGAGAATAGAACAATATTTGATGCAGTTGTGACAAAAACTTAGAAGATTACTTTTTATCGAACCACTCTGTACAAGGAGGTTGTTTGAGTCAAGTAGAACTACCATAATCATATTTTTCTGAACAGCTATGATTTTGAATTTGAAAGCTATTGGTAATCATGTCGACAATATCGGATGTGGAAAAGCAGAAATTTACATATAAATTTCCTATCTCATCATTACAACGCCACGATCTAAATACAGATACAGAAAATCAATCCGGTGAATTATTGCAGAAGCATTTAACAGGCCGAGCAAGCGGACATAGCAGTCGTCCAGCATTAAACTTTGGTTGCCACACTGCTTCGTGTGGTAACCAAGCAATCAAACGGTGTGCTGGCAAATAGGCGCGCCGATAAACGTGCATGGTCGGGACTGTTCGTTAAGGACGTCGTCAATGATGAATGGGGACGGGAATGGCTGTCTGTCGTAGTACATCTGGTGACTGAGCGGCGGCCTGCACGGGACTATCATTGTTCCACGGATGGACGTAGGCTGCGTCGGTCGACTGCACAGACCGCAGCAACCGGCGACATATTGTCCGTCCCAAGACGACACGACAGAGATGACGCTGTGACGGCATGCAATGCACTGCTTCCACTCACAGACTGCTACGTGCATGGGTCTCGCTCAGTGTCACACCAGCTAACCAGTCGACCAAAACGTTGCTTCGCTTATTCTGGATTTACTGCTGTCGTTTGGCGATGACGCGACTTCTGCGACCGTCTCGTCATATCATCAGACACACTGCCGACTGATAACACAAACTATACAGATCATATCAAGCTTCTGGGACTCGTTGTAAGTCTACGAGGATTGCTTATCTGCCAGTCGTGCCAAATCCTGTCTGAGACCTGCAATTTGTGACCGCAGCTTACTCTTCAAAACCAAGTGATTTTGGCCATGGTTTTGACAAATCGTTGGCTTATTTCCGTTTCGTTTGCCGCTAAATGTTCGTCGCAGCGACATCTAACGGCGAGCAATCGTTCTGAGGAAAGCAGCAGCGATTGTCGAGACGTCAACAAATAAAGAATCAAAGGTTTTGATTTAATAAATTTATATGAGCTTATTCCAAAAAATGCTTTAATCTTTCATATTTCATTTTCCGTTGCAAGCATATCCACCCAGTCGCAATTGTTTTACTGCATCACAACAATTCACTTTACCCGGTACAACAAACAGGCGGCGTGTTTTTTAATCCGTTGTGGTGGTAAAAAGCCTTAGGAAAACGAATTCAGCAGACATTTCAAAAGAAATAAATACGCTCCTCAATTATAGAACGAATCTTTGTCGTTGCTGTGATCAGTCCGGAACGAACATTTGACTTTGACGTATCCCGGACCATTTTCTCACAGCTAGGCAAAATGTGCATACATAAGTGAAAGTAGACAATGTGGAAAAACACACAGACTTGTGGTTGCTAGACTCTTTAGAGTACGCCTGCAGCTATATAAACGACCACAGAAATTTTTTAATCCACAAAAAGTATATTACACATACTTGTACGCGATTTTGCACTACCATTGCAATAATGTAAATAAACAAAATAAAATGTGTTATACTCACAAATACAATGCTTTGAGTTTCTGGTATTTATCTCAGTGCGTTCATCATCATCGTTTATTTATTGCATTAATTGCCACCAGCAATAATAGCAACGCAAGATAATATTATACGCAACAGAAACGAGTCAAAGGCAAAAATGGCTTATGCTAAAACTCGCCCCTAACCAAACAAATATTACTCAAATAATTAGTTTTGTACAAAGGATTAAAAAACAATAATATGTGTTAGCTCACGTACAATTAACTTTACAGTCTCATAGATATCAACAATTAAACACATTGTTATCAGAACAATAAACATGTCAGAAATATAGCGTTAAAACCAAAATCTAGTATATGCAAAGCACCGGAAGACCTGTACAGTGCCGAAGACAATAAAAGGTGTGGCGGCCGAGGCGAGTAGTTAAATTTTCACAACTTGCTACTGCAGCCGCCCCGCAATACGCACCGTAATAGATGCCGCTGTATCATGTTCTGGCGTTAAGACCCTCATTCAACCCCACACTTGACAATGAGCGGGAAAATGTCCTAGCAAAGAAAAAAATAATATTATTAATGTCTGTACGAGGAGATCTCTGAGATCCGGTCAGTCAAGGTCAAGCAGATGACCAGGAAATCATTGAATATTAAAAATATCGACTAAATTCTGTTCACCGGTACAATTATGCAGGTCTATGGCAAACGTTTAACGACTAACACATGTTTCGAGCTAATCTGGTGTCATTGCACCAGTACAGTAATTTTCAACGAAAACGAAACATTGCAAAGCAATTTTTCTCTGTCAGAGTTCCTTACAAAGTCATGTTTGCCAGGCAGACTATAAAAGCTAATGACTCGAGATCGATAAACGACCAGAGAATTTGCCTTAAACTCAATATGGGCTGTTTTAATTTTTTTTGTTTTTAAGTCGACATAGCTGCGGTTATAAACGTGATTTACGAGTATTAGCAGCACTCGATGCAGCATGAAAATGGCCTCTGAAGGCTACTTGAGATCAGCCGACGATGTTATGTAGATTTTTCTGTCATATTTGATGGTGGAGTTGAGTTAGAGGATACTGGAAATGACAGTAGCAATATGCATCATATGTATAAACCCCTCGGGCGAAACAATTGCGCATTGACCGAGATTGGTATTGCCACTGGGGTCTTTTTGTGGCGTTATTCATTCCGCTCAATGGCGGAGAAATGTGGAGGCATCGTGCCCGTCATAAACTGTGATGCCGGCAACGCGACCCAACGCGACCCAATTCTGCCATCAAAAGTGTCGGCCGATTCTGTTTGAGAAGAAACGTCACAGTGGAGCGATCAAAGTTATCATTCAAAAATTAGCCGAAGGCCCCATATGATATATCAAATGATGAACGACTTGTTGTCCGTCAAATCCACAAAAAAATCAAAGTAATGAAACTTGGGGCTAAAATGGCGTAGTATTAAAAGGCGCAATGCATTGTAACTGCCAAAGACGATAAACTACTACAGTAATGCCAAACAAAAAAGAAAATTTTATTTTTATTCTACATCGCATGCGTGGCGGAAAAGTAAGGCAGCATAACGACAGTAATTATGCAACTGACCAAAAAATGTTCGCCATAACATGACCGCACTATACGACGTAACGATCGATGCTAATTTTGTTTCGGAATTCGTGACCAAGCAAATATCTACGTAAAGGACGTGCACGTATGTTCGCCTTTTCTATGTGCCATCATGCACATCTGTCTATTACATTAGTGCCACTTAGACGTAGGCCTACAGACACATCCGGATCGCAGGATCGATAGGCCTAATTGCCTTGCTTTCGTTCTCGTCCCACTGATGCGGTTGCTATAAACTAAGTATATGACATTTACGAGTGGAGATAGTAAACTTTTTATTGCCGTTGTTTTAATACGATGCGTATAAGCAGCATTTATATAACAAAAAGTGTTATTTGCTCATAGATCCGATTCAGGTTTTTGACGTGCGCGCTTTCATCAGTTGACCACTAAAACTGCAACACGCGGTGCACTACATTGCCTAGTCTTATCACAAAAAAGTAACTCGTGTTAAGTAGGCTATGCTGTGGTTTTGTGCAGAACTAGGCTAACTAACTTAACGACTTCTGATAGAAAGCGTCGAAACTACACACTGCAATTCTTCTAGTCGAATTTCCACTACACTACGGTAGACTACTGGCGTGACGCTGATAAAAAAGTCTCACCACAAGGTCTTCAATATACACGAGTCAATTAAGTCAGGTCAGGTGTTTATCGTCCAGCTGCTTTTAGCCACAGATGCCATTAAGCCAGCGACACACGACCCGGGTGCTTGGCCGGGATGCGGCCGGGCAGCCGGCCTGGAGCCAGCCGTCGTCAGCGAAAACGTTTTAATAACTATTTTACATTTCTCATAATATGTAACGCAATGACGCATAAGTCACCTAAAAGTCCAAAGTGCGTTCCTATTTCTTCCTTGGCTTTCTTCTTTATTGCAATATTTTTGCAGTCAGAATCTTCATATCCCAGAGACAAATGTGTGATTGATACAATTTTATCAGTTTTTACACTTTCTGGATCTTCCCAGAAAGCAGCTTTAGTAGTACGTATTAAGTACGGGTACTCTGAATCGGAGGACAACATAAGCATGAGCGGCTGTCGGCCACAAAAAGCATTGCAATGCATTGCTTTTCTCTCTCTCGTCGGGTGTCAGCGACACACGAGCAGGATGCCCGGGCCGGGTGTCCTGGCCCGCCCAAAGCGGCTCGCGTGTCGCTGAAACCGGGTGCCCGGCCAGGGTGCCCGGCCCGGGTGTTTTGCTCGTCCGTCGCTGGCTTTCCGATGGTTTCTGAACGCAGCGCACTACCCTCTGAAATGTCAGCGTTAGACTGTTAGTGCGAAAGGCGTTCGTTCTACACCAACTCTGGTGTAATCTCTTCTCGACACCTCCTCCACTCTCCACGACTCCGATGCATGCTAAATGTAGCGGTTATCGTAGCAACACAAGCAGCAGTAGGAATCGGCAGAACAGCAGCGGAAACTTGCGACAGCGTCGAATAATTTGTCTGCATCAATTTCGATAGTAGGCACCACCGCGGCGATCTCGCGGGATACGTCGCCAGGAGTGACAGGAGAGAAAGAGGGAAAAATTGCCTTCGTACTGAGTAATTTACTGTTGATTCTCAAGGGCGTGCTTTATTTTTTCGCCGTCCGTCTGCATCCACGCTAAATATTTTTAACATTCTCTACGTCAACAGAATGCAACATCATAGCGTCTGCGTGCGTCTGTATGGCTGTTCGTTCGAACCGAGTGCGTTCTGTATAGCTCTCTGGCGACTGCTGCTGAACACGTAACGAATTCCTAACAACACACCGTCGAAATAAATGGCTGCCAAGAAGCTGGTATTTATCAGTGCTACGAAAAATCAGTGCTATGAAAACTGTATCGATTAAGGTATATTATAAATGTAAAAAATTGCAACAAAGCTGCGTTAAATATATTTTATTTCAAACGCGCTGCTGAACTACGTTTTGGACTTTTATACAATATTGTCATTATTAATAGGATCGTATGTTCGTTTAATGAGAAGTTGACACTTTTAAGAAGGCAAACAGAAATACACTGAAAATATGCAAACATTTGTAGAACGAGAACATCTAATGGTATCAGATAAGTAACTATGCTGCAAAATTTAACACATCTTTTCGTGGCATAAAAATTATAGGCCTACTAAACAGACACTTATAAACAGTCCGAGTTGGAGCTTTCAGTAGGCCTATCAGAATTATGCATCGCATTCGGTGTTCGATCTCCAACGTTCGCCAGGACACACGTACAGCTTTAAGCCGATCACGCTGCTGGAAAGCCAAAGTCTTCGGTCTAGCAATTACAGTGTACATGCTTAAGCTTACACGTTCTCAAACTTCGTTAAATGCTTGTCCAATCCAAATGTTTTTCATTTTCCCCAGTAAACTTACTCAGAAATCTTTATGGTTCGTAGTCGTTTGTAAAATATTTTTTGTTAAATGTTTGGTTTTATTTTTAACAAAAAACATTTCAGGATTTTTCATTGCAATTTTTAAGTTTACAAAAATCGTCGGTTAATAATTCACAGCCAATAAAGCCTGTAAAACACTAACTTGGTGATTTAGTTTAAAAATAGCAACAAACACTTTTTGTGCAAAACTGCACTTAGTGCCTGTTATGTGTAACGATTTTGGCAAGTTCGTTTTCAGCAAAGCTGCCACATCGTTCAGTACATAATATGCTGACATTAAAAATTGACAAATAATATGGCGTGTTAGGTATAATGAGTTCTTTGATAATTGCTTATTGCCATTGCCGGCGTTAGAGAGTTGGAGGCCCTCAAATACAAGTGTGAGGCCCCTATAATAGGGGGTCAGGGGGCAAAGCCCCCGTGTAGCTAAAACATTTATGGCTTTTGGACGTTCACTAAAAATCATAAATTTGCCCACTTTAAAAAAATTGACACGCAAAAAATCAGATACAATTTGTGTTGTCTTTTCAAAAAATGACGTCATAAGCGGCAATACGTCACCGATTACTGTACAGTAATAAAAAGTAATAGACTTGTCCACTTTGGGTAAACTTTTCACATGTTTACTTATTTTATATTTTAAATACATGTAAATTGTAAAAAAAACTAGAAAAAAATTCACATTTAGCATAAGGCCCCTGAGTATACGTGAGGCCTCCCGGCCGGGGGTACTGGGGGCCCTTCCTCTGGCTTTGCTTATTGTAGTTTTTTTGAAAAGTGTATCACTAAAAAGTTTAAAATAGACAACACTGTTGTCATACAGCAATGGTAAAAATTACGTATTTTATATCAGCTTGCCAGAAGTCTCAAAGTGCCCTTTAAAATTTTGAAATAACAACGACAGACCTACATAAAATAAAGTAAAAATTCGAGTCACTAATATAAAATTGTAATTGAACTTTTGTTGGGTTTTACAACCCGCTTTTTTGTTTTTTTTTTTAAATTAAGAATGCTTTTATGGTCACAACTTATTGGCTGACTTGCTGTTAATAAACAAACAAAGTGTTGTCAAAAAATTAACGTTCAATGAAAATGCTCAGAGTTAAAAAGTACGATGATAAAAAAATACTGTTTGTCCAAAAAACTGCTCTCTAGTTTTTGTAAAACGCTTAATACACAAGATCTATACGACTAAATCTGCAGGCCGCAGAACAAGCAGTAGTTGACGTCGCACGTTTAATTGTGTCGAAGAGCTTGTATTGAGTTGAAAATGCACCAGGAACACACAAAACTGCTCGCCAGATTGTACAAAAATGTTCATTGGGCAGTTTCAACATCTGATTTAAAAAAGCCGATTTGTTTCGACTGACAGTAGGCCAAGATGTGTTTTAAAACTTTTATCGTGTGACAGCGTTATTTAAAATTTGATATGTCCGCAAAGACAATGCAGATTTCTACGAAACTACACTGCAGTGTTTAAAATAAATGTCCTTTCATGCGTGTTAAAATTTTACTTTATTTGGTGCAGGTTTGCGATTATTACTGCAAAATGTTTAGTGTGCCGCTTTTTGTGAACACAGTGTACAAGTAAATGAAAAATACTTTAATTGAAAATATTTACAATATCATTACTAAAATTACGTAAATAATATTCAGAGTTTTTAAAACTACCGCAACAATCAAAAATTCATCTGTGTAAATAAGAATATTTATAAAATTTGTTGTATTGCCTATAGTTGACGTCAATGACTTTTGCGAAATCGAAGAATGGTTCAAACTTTTACTACCGTTCTGAAAAGCACCGGGGTCGTGAGTGGTGTAAAAACAGACAGCGATAACTCAACTTACAGCAGTCGAGCTAGACAGAAGTCAGCCGTCTGGACTGTCGAAATGTCTGCACAAGCAACGACGGCGCGTGCTTCTTCCGGCGTTCGTTGTCCGGCAGAAGCTGCAGCAGCTGCGTCTCACTCGAGCGCTTGACCGTTCATCCATCGTGCTCAGCGCTAACAGCACGGTGTGATGCTGCTGCTGCTGCTGCTACTAACAGCGCAGCTTGCGATCTGACGAGCACGTCGTCGTGCAGCGGTCGCTGAGAGAGTGAGTGACATGTGCGACGACTGACTGACTAGCTACTCTGCTGCTGCGCAGTTGTTTCCTGACAGTGAATCGCTGTAACTGCTGGGACTGTTGCTGATGACGACGACGGCGCCTAAGAACGAATTCAAATCTCACCGGCAGCAAAAGAAGAAAATTGATCGGTAGGTGGGTCAAGAAAACCAGAGCCTAGCTGGACGCATCGCCGGAAAATAACGAACTAGTCTTTAAACCGAGTCGCAAGAAATCCTGCCTATTTCCTCATATCCATGACAAACGTTACTGTTAGTCACAGCGGCATCCAGTGGCAAACAGAAAAAAGTTCCGAGGAAGGCAGCAGCGGTCACCAAAACGTCAACAAATTACAGTAGCGAATAAACGTTGTTACGCGCGAGAGAGAGCATAGCTATAGCGCGTATTAGCTATGGTAATTCTGTCCTGGTGACTGTCTGTCTTGTCTGTCACGTCCCGGTACCGTTCCAAGACCAAGTGAGATAGAGACTTTAGGTTTTCACCATATTATGATAGCCTAGAGTCTCTAGTATTTCGTGACAAAATTTCATGCCGCTGGGTGTAGAGGATCCCCACGAACGAGGGGGCGAAAGAGGGGCACCTCCTTAAAAAGGCGTTATTTTACTGCTATTGGCTCGTCTAACGTAAAATGGTTGCAGATAGGCACATACGTGTTGCTTATCGTAACAAGCACTGGCGACGAGCTTCTTAGAAATGTCAACATCAATAACCTTGAATGACCCTAAACCCTCAAAATAACGGGTTTTAGTGAATTTTGCGCGATTTTAGGCTGCAACACACATTTCAACAGTGAATTGTGCCGAAATGGCTTAAAATAGACCAAAACAATTTGCATATTAAATTTTTTTAGTGTTCAATGTAGACTTTAGCAGTCCAAGTCCATATCCTCTAGGTTCAAAGAGGCCTGCGCACGCGGGTGTCAAAAAGGAGTACCCTTCTACAAAGTGGTTATTTTTCCGATTTTGGCTTGTCTAGCGTGAAAATGGTTGCAGATAGGCACAGACCTGCTGCTTAACATAACAAGCGCTGGCGACAGGCTTTTTAAAATTGTCAACATAGATGACCTTGAATGACCTTGAACTTTAAAATAAAGGGTTTTTAGTGATTTTTGGCGATTTTTGGCTGCGAAAGAGTGAATTGCGACAAAATGAATGGAGATAAATCAAGATTGCCTGCGATTACCTGCGAACAGGAACTGCTATATGACCTCGCGCGTTTCATCAGCATTAGCTTTAATTTCTTGTTATCTGACATGGAACGCCGTGTCACTGTACGTACGCGCCAGCAATAACACAACACATTCAAGCGGAGATTCAAAACTTATTTTTTCTGCAAATTTTATGACTTAACGAGTCCGAACGATTTCATGTAAGCCTGGTTATTTTATGGTATTTGGTTTAATTTTTAGACTTGTTAGCTGCGCTGTAAGTCGTGCCTGTTTGAGATTATCATCAGCATTTATTAGAGTTTAAATCTTGTTGATGTCATTAGCCCTTGCACCGACAATGACACCGTACCACCTTGATATAAGCTGTAGGCTATAACAGAAGACAAAAGATCTTAATCCGTTTAAGAATTGAAGCAGTGACGTACGTCGTGACATCTGTAATAATGTCTGACAACAGCTCATACTTATATCTTCTGTTTCAGTTTGTCGTTTCTTTCTAGCAGATCTCGATGTCAAGCTCTGCTTAACAGCGCTTTTACCGCCTTGGCTAAAGCTTGTAACTCTACAACTATTAATTAGATTTGTACAAAATTTGGCAAAAATTAATGTTTTTCATTGTTACATTGATTTATAGCATAACAATTTTATAACATAAATAAAATAACGCTGATTTTTGCCAAATTTGGTGCCGATCTGGGTAACAATTTTAAAGCTATTAGCCGTAAAACGACATGGACAAACGTACACCAACACGAGTTATTTTTCACTGTTATAATCAGATGATTTTTAAATTCATAAATGTTTCGTCGTATTGGAACTCATACGTTATCTTTAATTCAATATCTCCTTGTCGTTGCTGTTTTTACGACACTCGGCGCTCTGTGTTGGCTATTACTGTCCGGCTTGTGAATAATGAATTCGCATGTAATGAAGTTAAGCTAGCTTATTTAATCACAGTCGCAAAATATCAGCATTAATGGAGTGGAGAGTCAGTGATAATATTATGCGTAAATTAAATCAATTATTGGCAGCTGTAATAACGTATGACATCACATCGACACTGTCTCAATTATATAACGCCACTCGTCTGAATAGTACGAGCGCTATCCTGATAATTTGGAGGCGATTGAAAAAGGGAGACCTGGCATCGCGGGACTAGACAACGTGGCACCATATAGCAAAGGTGGACATCGCGAGACTTGTTTTAGGCCCTAATGTGCGAGTATCTGCTTACTGCCATTTTTGCTGCATGGAATATTATATGATCTGTACGGTTATCTATCAGTTTTTAATTAGTCTTCCTCGTCATAATCATAAAATTGAATGTCACGTAACCCGTAAAAATGGTGAAAAGCGAAAAAATTTATCAAGTGTAACAGCACAAAAACACTGAATTAACGTTGACGTGATGTACGGTTTATCTGCACTAAAAGGCAAATGATCTGTTACGAAAATGTCAATTGAACAGCGTTAAATAGCATTAATTACACTAAACGTCTCTATCTTACTTGCAGATGATGTAATATAAAACTCGACGCACAGCCTGAATTTTGTGAAAACACTGAATAAACTTCTGATGCTGACGGGTGTCACGACCCAGACTCTGACGTTATCGAATGCCACTGTGCAATTTTCAGACAAGTGCTGTCAACGACCTTGGCGTAATAATTGACAGTCAGCTCACCATGGCCAACCATATCAGTGCAGTTAGCCGATCCTGTTTCTATCAACTTCGTCAGCTCAAAACGATCAGAAAGTGTTTGACTTCAGAGACGACCAGGACGCTTATGCAGGCCTTCATTGGTGGTCGGCTTGACTATTGTAACAGCATAGGCCTACTTGTTGATATCAATGGTCAGCTGTTACAGAGACTGCAACTGATACAGAACGCAACCGCCCGTCTCGTAACTGGAGCCAGAAAGTACGATCACATATCGCCAACATTGCGCGAATTACACTGGCTGCTAAAACGACAACGAATAACATTCAAGTTGTCAGTTGGAATTTCTGTTTGTTTATCTTGTTTGTAATTTTTTCTGTAATTTTGATTTTTATTATGTGCGTCGTGCTTTTACAATAAATGATAAAATTTATGTTTCACTGCACTTTTGAGTTGACTTGTTGTTTTAGATTAGATATTTTGTTCTCTTTAGCTCGAGCTCGCGATCTCAAGGTCGTGACAATGAGAACAGAAAATCACTGAACATAAGAACAGAGAAAGCCACAATGACCACGCAAGACCGAGCGATCTTTAAACAGGCTTGCCGTGGATAACTGGATATTGATATTACGTGGCACGCCTGCCAATTAATCGCGGCTGATCAAGACCATCATCTAAACTCAACGTGTGTGTTAATGATTGTTGATATTTATGATGATATTTATGTATGCTGAATGAAAATCAACTTAAATCCATGCGTTACTGCCAATTTAGCATGATTTTAGTGGTAAGACAGATTTGTGTAAATCAAGCAAAAATATTTAAATGCTGAGACACGCAAGTTGTACACTTCTTTCGTACACAATTTTGAAACTTTTGGCATATTACGCGTTTTTCCATGAATAAACATCGCTAAGTTATAAAACTTCAAATGTCCATGTTAAATCCATGCGTTACAGTCAAATTTGGCAGAATTTCGAATGGGAGCAAAGAATATTTAAATGCTTCACTATGCAAATTTGTCATTTATTCTTTACAGCATTCTGAAACTTCTAATGCATCAGACGTCTTTTTACCACTAACCATCGCTGAGTTATCAACGCTGGCCCACCCTGTATAAATAATGAAGAAGATAATCGCTCTTTAGCCTCTTGCAGCGTCAATGAATTTTGGAAAAAATACAAAAATATTTTTTCTTGATTTTATGGATGTCGCATGAGTAATTTTATTACTTTATCGCAATGAAAGCGCATCAGTGTTCGTATCATTCGACGCCGGCAATCCGGCAATTATGAGCATAAAATTGCCTCTGAGAATGTGCAAAGCATTTGACCGCGCTTCTTATCTTTTAAGGCATCTCGGAATTCCATGGTATCGGGGGATATTAATTCCAGAGCTTAATGACATTTCAAGAAAATTGCATTCGCTGCATTCAGCACGTCAATACACTGTGGCCTGTTCCACCACGACTCAATTTACGCTACTCGAAATAAGTAGCTTAGTGAGACACCGTACAATTGACTTGTAGACAGCGAAATTTTTGGTAATAACCTACGACCTAAACCAGACAGTCTGGTCTGTTTAATTCATGGACAAAAAATAATAAAAAGTACGTTTGGCATATAAACAAACCACAGAACAACAGTCAGTAACAATACAATGCAGTATTCGATTACTTCAATGGTAGTCAAACAGTCAGAGCGCTACGAAGCTAAGTGACGTACAATCATAAACCTATAATAAATAACAGTAGAACTCTGTCATGAAGCTGTAAATCCTAACATGAATAAGTCAGTAAGTAAGTAAGTAAGTGTGTGGCTTGGTAGTTTAACGGTAACCTGCCGAACTTGTAATTTTGAGGTTGCTCAGGTCTCAGGATTCAGGTAACACTGTGTGATGCCATACGGCAGGCGAGGCGTCTACGGCACACTGCCGGCTCGGGGCCTTGGAAACGGAGATGAACACCACTGGCATCGGCTACAGAGCTGTGAGAGAATCTGTTGACTATCGGCGATTTAACCTTATCGGCGATACTATAACGAAATAAATGATGAATTAATAGCTCTAAATAACCTTCTATTAGAAAAGTTTTGTTAGCAGTTCTGACACAGATGGCAAAATGAGCGGCTAAGAGATCAGTTTAAAGTAATAGTCGTACGTTGATCGTACTCCGGCGTAACGTGTGAATAAACGCAACTGAAAACCGGCAAAACACGCTACAACTTTTCTTAAATTATCGTTTGCAGTGCCGTAATTACGACGTACTTGGACACTTATTTTTCGCGATTTCGGGCTGCGACACGCATTTCAAGAGTGAATTGCGTCGAACTGGCTGGAGATAGATTAAGACAACCTGCACATGAAATTTTTAGCATTAAATGTAAATTTTAGCAGTTTAAGTCCGGACCCTCTACTTTTAAGGAAGTTTGCGCACGCGGGTGACAAAGAGGGGTACTTCTCTAAAAAGCGGTTATTTATCCGCTGTTGGCTTGTCTAGCGTGAAAATGGTTGCAGATAGGCACAGACGTGCTGCTCAACATAACAAGCACTGGCGACGAGCTTCTTAAGATTGTCAACATTGATGACCTTGATTGACCTTGAGTTCTAAAAATAAGGTTTTTAGTGATTTTTGGCGATTTTTGGCTGCAAAAGAGTGAATTGCGACGAAATGGATGGAAATAGACCAAGATTACCTGCGGACCGAAACTGCTATTAGCTCTCGCGCGTCTCATGAGCATTAGCTCAGATTTCTTATATTAGTTACGTGTCATTTATACTGCCATTTATACATACCGTGTAGCTATCTGTAGCAGTGCAGGTGCGTGCTGCCTCCTATAGCAACATTCGGCGTTAAACGTCACGGTTTAAGCGCCCTCTGGCGATGAAACCAAATATATGGCTACTTCCACAGTAGGCCTACGGTAGAGCTTTTAGTCTTCTACACGCTTTCAGCCGTGAATTAACGCGGAAATACGATCCAGCCGTTGCCATTTGTGTGCAGAAAAAAAACGCTGTCGGAGGTGCCGGTAGGATCCTTTCGACGGCGGAACTGAAGAAAAAGCAGCACATCACATGCAAAACGTCGCTTTATCCGGCGTTTAGTCTTTTAGCAATATAACACGCACACCACGGAAACAAAACCCTGCAGTACAGGCTATCTAGCTTCTATTATTGCACAATTTGTGTATCATTAAACTCATTTTGTTCAACATTAGATCACGGCTGGTGCATCTTTGACATATTTACGGTTGTTCACAAAAACATAGCATTTTATTAAAAATAGCAATTCTTGTCACCATCGTTTGCACTTTGCTGCTGGTATAGTATGGGTCTAACTTCTTCAGCGAAAGACGCATGCTTTCTATAGCAGAGTGCATAATGACTGTTTAAGGTCATCCAACGTCAATGATTTTCATATAAATTAAAAGAGCTTATGCGACTGTCTATGAGTAATCAGTAGCAACTTTGACCCAATTTCTTACTGTTTCTGAGATGAAAACGACTTATAGGTTAAAAATCGCTACTCACTTCTGTTATACCCAAACATTATAGTGTTCTTCTTGCACCAGATGGCGAAAGTTATGTTAGTGAAAAAATGAGGTACTGAACTAGTAAAATATAACGTAGCCCAACTTACGTGATCACAGTCTACATCAACGTCACACCAGACAGGCGGACAGACAAACGGACATACGGCAGGCGACATAGGCCTATGCTGGAATCACCCTTAGTGCTATACATGGTGCAGACAGAAATACAGGCATAACTGTAATTATCATTTTTCACTAAGTTTATACTGTTTAAAATTATACTTACTATGTTTAGTATGGTCGATATTTTAATGACCGGCGAATGCGTAGGTTCATGGGGCTTAGCTTGATCCCTAGCGCCTAACAAACTTTACCGATGCACACTTTCTCGACAGAAGACGGCTAATTAGCAGCGAGCATGCGCACCTCGAGCATCTATGAGGAACTACAAACGACGACGTGCCTAGTGCGCCGTACAGCACATTATTAACGATACTGATTAGAATCAGTTCAAACAAATAAAACGCTTTATTAACTTTGGTGTAGAAAACTGCGAATTTCTACTTTTGCACTTATTTCTCTACAATTTATTTTACCAAACATCCGTGCAAGATTTGGTTACAGGTATATTTCAAGTATCTGGTATTACACGAGGGTCTTTCAAAAGTTCGTAGTAGACTTACGCACAAGTTAATTAAAAAATATGCACATCATATTTTGTCACTTTTTAACATAGCGTTCTGCAACTGAAATTTAGTTTTGTTCAGAGCTCGGATTACATTGTACAGGAGTTGTTAAATTTTATTTTTTTGCCAGCAAGTTGGAACGCATATTACTTTTTTGTCATCAACAAATTTTCAGCGTTTCATATTTTTTTTTAATTTAAGAAACAAATAACAGTCACTCGGAGCTAAGTCTAGCGGATACGGTGAGTGAGAAAATTGCTCGAATCGTCTGTTTAACCAATTTTTTTTATCAGTCGGTATCTGTTTAACGATTTATAATTTACATGTAAACCTATTCAGTTTTCAGTTTTGCTTTCTCTACTGTTTGTCATTATTCTTACAGTAATATTGTTATATTTGCATAATTAGTCCGCCCGAAAACGATAGTTTTCGGAAGGACTTCTGTTTTACTGCAGATGTTTTTTTTTTATTTTTTCTCCACTCGCGAGATCTCCGAGATGCGTGAGCCGACCGGCGTGAAATTTTGCATGATGGTCAGTACTAGGCCCTAT
>Ga0209671_1000412_pt1 | contig 27668 bp, 16 predicted proteins | sample WorMetHERISLAND2_2_FD_187401 | JGI IMG/M metagenome (GOLD analysis project Ga0209671, IMG submission 187401) | Marine gutless worms symbiont microbial communities from Max Planck institute for Marine Microbiology, Germany - Olavius geniculatus... | ecosystem: Host-associated > Annelida >...
GTTTTTAATGCAAGACATTTTTCAGTTTAATGTTACAGTTTTTCATTCTACAAGCTCGAAAAAAACATAATTTTTAGAATTCTGGTTGTTAGATACCTACAATTTAGACGAATCAGTTCCAAGCCCTTTACGACGGTCACATTATATTGGATGTTGTAATTAGTATTAAGATAAATAATTATTTTGCAGCGTGATAAGGTGTAAACTGGTAGTGTCGTCTTTTCACCGTTCTGTAATGTTTTCAACAGAACGTCAGATTATGAAATTAAATATCGTAGATGTCCTTTCGCCGGGCTACTTCAGTCAGCAGATAAGTATCTTCTTTTAGGGCTGTCCGTAGCGTCTATCCAAGGGTCGTCAAATGAGCAAAGTCAGACAATCGGACCTCGTGTCATCTCTGGCTTTAGGTTTTACATCGATCTTGCTTGTTTAGGCCCATCAAGAGACAACCAGGCATAGGCCTACTGCTCTGCGGAAGTTTGACAACCAGTTATTGTAGTCTATACGTTTTCTTCTTTTTCGGAGTATACAGTCGAACTTGAATATTTTGAAGTGCTTGTTCTTCGTAGGCGATTAGTTTGCATGTCAGTGTCGGCGCATGTCTTAAAGCATTTGCAAGAACCCGTTGGTTTATCATTACGGGCAAAAATTAAATCGTGTTATCTAGATGACTTCTGCCAAACTACTGAACTGGAAACCGAATGAATCAAGCAAGAAAACGGCGTTATTTTTAGTTTATCGGGGAGGTGCTAACTAACGGATCTAACGAATCGCGACACGGAGACTACGTGACTTCGGTCGCGTATCATCATCACACTAACCTGCTGCCGATCTAGCGTGTCCGCCTGTCGTCTGTTCTTTCTGACGGCGACGATAAGTCTTCTTATGACAACTGTTCGAAATTCACGCGCAGGTTTCAGTCAGACGTTAATCTCAGCGTAGCTGCGTTTATTATGAAAGCCACGACAAACATGAAGAAGCTTTTACTGGCGTCTGGTCGCGCTTGGATGAACGTGACACGGTGCCGGCTTGCGTCAGCCAGTGACCTTGTGTGGCAGTCTTATGCATAACTCTCAACTCGTGCATATGCATCACTTTGCATATGCATCAGCTAACCCGCGGTTCAACTATTTTCGTAAACATGTTATGACTATAGCTCGTTGGTGACAGGTTCGCCTGCATAACTGTGGACGAGTTATTTTGTGTTTGCAACAGAGCAGATCGGTGATTATAATTACAATAGTGTACGTGGTGGCGCGACGTAAAGGTGCCAATCAAGGTGCCGCTGGTTCGACTTGTCATTTGTCACCGTCATTCGATCTTGCGCAACGAACTTGGACAACTGCCAACTTCCAGTGTGCGACAGGGCAGATGACACCATTGGATGGTAGACTTCATAGTACCTATGTAACGAGATATCTAACAAGCCTGTGGTAGAGTTTCGGAGCTCAAACTTAATCACGCAGTGGATCAGATACATTTTAGTGTACATGTATAGTCTTAGATGTGCTGACGCCCGTTAAGAAACACGTACACGGTGATCCATAAAAACGTGTTACTTTACTTTTGTTCATATCTTCACTAATTATTGATCGATTTTCAAAATTCTTTTACTGGCAAACTCTGCACACAATTTGCAATAATGTAAGTAAGTAAGTAAATGATTTATAAAGCGCCAAAGTCTCAAAAAGAATCAGGGCGCATATCGCATATTATATATCCTACCACACGGTAAACGTATCTGTACACTACCTTGTGAAATAAAAATATAAGCAAAAACTAACGATAATAACAAAAATTTAGGTAAATGAAAAAAAACACTTCAAACTAACATTGCAAGATTGATCCGTATGACACTAGAATGTGTTAGACCCACACAGTTTAGTGTCATACAGACCACTCACTGCAATGTTGGTCTGAAGTGTTTTTCCAATTTTGCCAAAATGTTTGTTTGTTATTATCGTTATATATGCATATTTCATTGATATTTCACAAGGTAGTGTAAAGACGCATTTATGGTGTGGTAGGATATGTAATAATCACGTTATTGCAAATTGTCCGCAGAGTGTGCCAGTGAAAGAATTTTGAAAATCGATCAATAACTGGCGAAGATATGGACAAAAGTGAAGTGGCACGTTTTTTTGGCCCACCCTGTATATACGGAAAGAGAAATTTGTGCATGTTTGTAGTTTTAATAATGCTATAGTTATTGTGTTTCATTTGTGCTTCCGTCTCGCTGATAACGCAGAACAGCATCGTACGACACAGCCCTACTGTGGAAGCGAACACCACGCGATGCGTTCTTTCTATGTTTACAGCCCTGCATCTGGGTGACTTCACGCTTTATAACTGGTGATAGTTATCAAGTAATTGAACAATTGCGAAGCGGGCCATGAAATTCACCCGAAATTTGGAGATGTTCTCCTGGGATTTGGTCATCGCGATGTTACAATTATTACTTTTTTAAGTAACTTAACCTATATGACCGCGATAAACTAAAGTCGCCGAAGGACCGACGAACAGACAAACGGACGGACGGGCGAACTTACGGTGGCAATACCACACTCGCTTTGTAGGGCGTACAACGTGCACTGCGCGGCAAAACAGAACGAATGCGGCTTTCTGGGACGTGTTGTTGTGATACGAAAGACCGAACTCAGTTTCACACGTACGTACGTTAACGGTATCCTGCAGAAACGTCCGTTTTTTGCACGAAACATACAACACATTTTCGGAAAGAAATCTTCATAGACGACGCGAGGTTCTTGTGAGGTGGTCGTAACAGACCTAATAGGGTCTTGCCCGTCGGTCTGTCCATATACGTACGAGCTGTCTATATACGACTATACGTACGAGCTTCTAACTCCAAAGTGAATAGGCGCAGAAAATCAACATTTATGTGACCGTTTCCCAGGGCAGAAGTAACAGTTGTGCCAATTATTGTCAGCTCCAAAGATCAAAGGTCAAGCGGATGGCCGCATAATGTGTCAGCACTGGACCGATATAATCTTCTATCGCACTGTACAAGGACGATAAGTCACCTCTAGTTAGGCTTATTTTAACGACTGAATCGCCAAAATTATATCATCAGAGCCAAAACTAATGCCACAACGGTAAGAACTAGGTCTATGCAGACGTGAATTACAGTAAACTAATGAGTTTGAACCAAAATGTCGATCATCACAAAGGCGTAAGAGCGGCCAGCAGCAGGCGTTTGAGACATGCTTAATATATGACCGACGTCAGACCTAATAGTCGACCTATTCAATCTACGATCCAATTCTTTTTCAGTGGCACCGGCATTGTTAATCGAAAGACTGGGTGACAGTTGCCAGCTAATAGGCGCCAATGACCGCAATAGACGCACGATTGCCGGGTCATTCTCATTAAATCTGCACGTTGGGCTGAAGCATGCGTTTAGTCCGTTACATTGCAGCACTTGACTGAAATCCTAACACATTCTGCAGCGCGTGGCATATACAAATAATTCCAAGACAATTGCTTGTGCTGATTAATTTTTAGTCGTTTAATCTCTGAAAATTAATTTTGATTAATGGATTAATCCGGAACAATTTTGGAGCCAATCAGAAAGACTACAAAATCTCAGAAAAAAATTTACTGCACCTGGTAGTTGTTAAACTAAAGCAAAATTTGTAGGACTAATGACACAATGCACTTTTCCTATAAATTTTGCTTCAGTTTAACATGTGTAGCGGAATTAGCAGTCTGATCACGAGAGCTTACAAAAGGGGAATGTCTTTTATTGGCACACCCCATGTAGCCTAATCAAAACACAATATAGATAAAAGTGTGCAAGGGGGCCTATATTAAAAATAGCAATTGTACAAAACAAGTCCTAACCTCCGTTAAGGCAATTCGTTTGCATTTTTGTATAAAAAGCAGCAATGCTGTAGTCATGGCTGTGCGATATAGTCCACGCATATGAGTTATTTATGTTCGTTTGTTACGGAACGTGGATTATGTATAACCGCTGCACGAATTCTTCTGTGAGATGACAAATCGCTTGTCTGTTGCGACACCTCTCTGGCGGCAAAGTTTTTGTACGGATTCTCAATACCGGTCAAATGTGAACGTGAAAAATTAGTTAGTCTTAGCAGTCATATGACATTCAACCAGCACACACTAAAATAGACGCATCCAGTGTTTGAATTGTGAAAACACAGCTGGGGGTTGAACTTTTCGACGGTCGGAACCCGACCACAATAATTGTGATATAAATCCTATGTATATAGTATACAGGATGCGGCAGAAAAAAGTAGCCCCCTAAAGTTTTTTGCTGTTTTCTCAGCAACCGTTTAGCATTTTAATCTTTAAAATTTACAGATTTATTTACTAAATTGTTCTACGGCTAAAATTCTAAGCGGTTGCTGAGAAAATGGCAAAAAACTTTAGGGGGCTACATTTTTGCTGCACCCTGTATAGCTGACCCCCCAGAACATAATTTGACAGTGTGTTAGGGTGGTTGAGAAAACAGTTGGGGGTTCAACCCCCAAACCCCCGGCAATTCAAACACTGGACGCATCTATCAGATTCTTGGCTAGCTTTTACCCTGAGAATTGGTTAAAACATGTACTTATACACGTGTTAAATATAAATGACACTAAAATAGGGAGTGTCTAGCATGACATACGTAAACATGAGTCAGGTGAAATTAGTATTATGCATCCTGTCACATTAGCAAAGCTGTAGATAAGCTTATGCGTCTCCGATTTTTGCATATCAAATAAGTAATATGCTAATTACGTCTGACGTAAATAGCTAATTTTTCTGGAATTAGGTCTACGTACGTTTGGCTGTCCTCAAAGGTAAACTTTTGCCACATTTGTCGAAATTATCGCAAAATAGGCTTACCAGTTATGGAACACGGATGCATATAATGGGAATACATAGATATAGACTACATAGTCTACGTTAGTTAACAGAAATTTCGACAATGACATACCCAAATGACCAGAATTCGAACAAAACGCCTATTACGCCTGAGCCTGTGACATTAGCAAAGCTGTAGAATAAGCTTATGCGTCTCCGATTTTTGCAAGTAAAATGACTGAATGTGGTCAGGCCAGGTAAAGGTCATCAAAACATCAATCGTTAAAAGTCGGTTTACGACTGTACTATACGGGACTGTTGTTGTTATTGTTTCTCTACTTTAGACCACTCATCATAATACTAGGGCCGCGGCTACCGAGTTTCAAGGTCTTGGGATAGCGTACTACAAACAACTATAGGCCCTATAGATATGAAAAACGATAAACAAGCAAGCAACTCTACGGCAGACTACCGGCATGTTAGCTATTGCCAGAATTTCCGGTAAGGTAGTAAGAATGACGTCGTGTATATAGGCCCCGCTGACGACAAACTTCAAGAACACGCATCGCTGCTCGGCAGCAATGCGCGGTGCCTCATGTATTGTGACGTGTGACCAATGGCCAATGGCCATGCAGGTCTGCAGGCTGAGAGCGCCACGATGCTGACAATATAAATCAATGTTACGCAGTCGACGTCACAAGACTACTGACAGAACAAGAGACGGGCGACATTTGACGCGCGCACTCCAATAAATTCTGCACGCTTATCAGCACATCTAACATATCATCATTCTTATCATTTACCTGCAGACCTAAAGACTTGGAATCCAGACTCGGTCTTTCGAGAACAAGTCTTCGTTAAAATAGTCTTTCTCCAGACTTTCTCAATACAAATTACTCCAGGATCTTGCTCGATGCAACGTGTTTGCAGAACAGACCGCAGTCACGTCATTATGAGTTATCTCAGATAGGCCTGTATGAGCACGACAGCGAAATGATTCGAGTGATGAGTTTTCTTGCGCGGCAAAGAACAATAGAGATGATACTATAGCAAATGCAGTCAAGTTTCAACGTGATTAGTGGGCTATTGGCGAAATTTCTCTCCGGTGTTACTGATCGATGCATAACTTTGAATTTGTATCTGTGAGTTATATTTTGCTATTTCCTGCTGAACTGCTTGGCTTCCATTTCTGTAGTAAAACAAAGATGACATTAATGATCACAAGTCTGCCAAGCCTGGCTCAAGGCTAAGTACTGCCCGCGGGTAGGTAGGTCAATTGTCACATCCTTTACCCAATACTTATCAGATCCATCACGCCAAGAATAAACGGCAAGCGACAGCAAAAAAAGCACAGATGAAGTCGAGACCAAGGCTATTTTTTTCCAAGACCATGGCCTTGAGACTAAATCGCTGCTCGCAGACGTTTTGCAAAACCTATGAAATATTAGCCTACAGGCCGGTGCGCAATGACAGCAGATGAATTATCGTGCATGAATGGCACGATATAAGAACAGCGGGCGGGTACCTGTTCAGTGACAGTCACACACACACAGTAGCCGTCTTGTGACTGCGCAAACATGCAAGACGCACTTGTACGCGCATCAAGGCAGAACGCACGGGCATTCCAGACAATCATCGCCGTCTGTCAATGTGCCAAGAGACGAACGACTGAGACAGCTGCGAGCGCGCGCGCCAAATGACGACAATAAGACCACTGCAGGCGTTGCGGCGCAAACGCGCAAAAGAACTGCGACGACTTGGAAAAGACAGACAGCGTTGATGGATTTGATACTGAACAGAGTTTTTAAGTCGTCAAACGACGGCTAATTTTAGCTGTTCGAATAACTTCCAACAAATGTCCAGTAGAAGACACCACCGCAAAACGTTACACATGATTTTAAGTGCGTCTCAAGTTCAATAGGCCTACCGGTACTACAAATATAAGATACAGTAAGCGGTTATCTTTGCTACAAGACAGCACTGTAATAATATTGTCACACAACAATCACGACAATCCCACTATGTTACTGAATATGAGAGGATAAAGCTCCGTTATATTTGAATAAACTAAACAGCGGAACCCCGACTGGCTGAACTGAGATCGATCTATGCGACGTTGCCGTGCAGTCATAGGACATCGTATTCATCACGCGAAATGACGATAATTACAAACGCCTACTTCACTTGCACGTAAATTCCGACCCGATAGCATACGACAACTGAGCATCCGTGCAGCAGTGTATAAAAACGTTCAGTAACAGAACCGTTGTTCACTCACAAAGATAATTAAACAATGACAAACAAATAGGGCCGCAGGATACAATGCGTTCAGATTTTCAACGAAATTAACATTTTTAGGTCTAATGCTAACTAAGTTTTTGCATAACAAGCGATCAGTTTTAGAACCTTATCCCTAATCGAGAAGAAAACTCATAGGATGTAGAAACTAAAAAGATAATGAAATTGTAGTAATTAATCCGTCAATAATGGACTATTATAGTCAACGTTTCACCACTATTAGGCCTATAGTCAGAGTGTCACGGTCGCGCGGTGCCTAGGTGGAAAAGCCGGTGTTTGCCTGGAAGACGGTGGATAGCTCTTCCAGCAAAGTCTCGTATCGGAATGCGATCCTGATGTCCGGGACATTGCTACGATCAATGTCGTTACCTGATACACCTTCCTTCATATAGTTGTCGCCTAGCCAATGCTGTTTCACCTGCACATGGAATGCCGGCCATAAACAATATTACAGTGCACAAGTTTAAGTTCTAAACTATAACAGAGATGTGACAAAATTTCAAAGTTATCAACATGACTTCGGGTTCAATTTAAAGTTGAATAACTATAGCAACAATAAGTTTTAATAACAAATAAAAAATTTTCTCGTTACGTCTTATAAACGATTTTACCAGTTTCAGTTTTTTTCGTTGAATTTTTGATGTAACTAACTTTCAACATGCCATATTTGCATAAAATAGGCGTATAAGGCACGCCTATACCTACGCCTGTAACTGTTCAGTATCCACAATTAAACTATGACTAAACAACTGTCTGAGAACAATTCAAGAACACTAAAAATCTTCTAAGTTCGTCTTCTTCACAGTAAGCCTATAAACTTAACCATAACGAAATTATTCTTTCTAAGAATTTAAGCCTGCTCTTAGTAACAAAATGGCCTGCGCGTAATCAAGTGCTACATGAGCAATTTTAATGATGTTGTCCAAGCAAGTTAGTAATGAGGCGTATACGCATATTTCTCGTAATGATAAAATGACTTAATAAATGACTAATCGTCTGTAGGCTAGCTGACGGAAACGCGTTGAATATGTTGGCGATGCATGCAGCGCGCACGCCGGAGTCACGACAGTAATAACTGGTAGTAATCAACATTGCAAGGTAGGGTGAATGATCGTATCACACATTAGGCCCTAACTACTAGCCATTAACAATAACCTTGTGGTGTGTATATGTACACAACAACAACAGTAACTTCACAGTTCCGCTGACCTTATACAAAGACTGCAAGTTAAACATGGCCTAGTTATAACGGCACATTGGCATTTGTAATCATGAAAGTAGTTAGTATTTTATGTCACAAAACCAGAACAACTGCAAGACACAAAAAGTTATATCGATCGACAGCAGCAACATATGAAACCAAAAAAAATATTGCAATATTCTCACAACTATAAGTAAACAGGCCTAATAATTAAAACAGGTTACTAGGGTACAAATGCCAATGCTTGAACAGATACAGTTCTCCCAGAATGCGCGGGGTTAGTTCGGTCATAGAGTGCATTTTGGAGCACAACCAACACAATTCACGGTAGACAACGCACAACTTTATTCACTGAAAAGAACGAAATAATCTTCATGCCTACACAACACTGGGTTATAATTTTATTCGAAAATACTTTAATGCTCAATGAAAGTATAAACCCCCAACCCGGTGAGTAGGTCTACGTCACGGGTACTGACGACATCAACTTAGCCCAGCACGGTACGTAAAGGTATAAAGCACCCAGTGATAATGGCAAAGTAGCGAGTTATTCACAAAGAAACGATAACACTCTGAATTCGGAGAAGTCCGACCGCATGCATAAAAATCATACTCAGCATGAGTGTATCTTTAACGTCTACATGAGAACATTTCACTGGTGCTTGTAGGCGCCTACGCCCACAATTTTCTACAGCAGTAACATTAAATTTGTGTCAGAAATTTAAGCCGGAATATTTGTAGAATCGTAGACAGATACAGTCTACGACAGGGCACATTCAACTCATATATTTAATAACCATTGTTTCGTCAAATCTGCTATAACAAACTATAAATGCTTCATTGCTGACATTTATTTTATTACAGAAATCCACGAACAGTAACCAGTCGCAGCGCGTAGGCTGTGCAGACCTAACATTACTAAAGCATAGATATGCTCGGAACAATCGGCGTTAAAATATGTAGTCTACTTAACCGGTATAGCTATATTATACTCTTAGACAGAGTATAGACTATGACAATGCAAATTCAATTCATAAACTCGGTCACGAGCAGCTTGAGGCTATATAGCTGTAAGCGAAACTGTCTGGTCGTCTACAATTAGTCAGCAAGAATTACAATACCCTACTTCAAGCAGGTTTGTCGCAGGAAGGCGAGCCTATAGCCTATATTATAACATATCCCCTGACGCTAAAGACGATAATTTATAGGCCTGCAGAGTTTACGGCGTTGTCGTCATGTCACAGACATTACCAGATTTAGTGGCTTGTAAATCAGAGAAAAAAAGCGAGCACGAAATGTATTACACAGCAGCTTTGTTATAGCCTACGGCCTACAGCAGACCAAGTTGTGGAGTCAAATCAAAATTACGTGCGTTTATCCAGCATACACTGACAGGGAGTAAAACAGTCATTTCGGGCCATTTAAGCTTATTTGATATATTTAAGTTTGTAGCTGCGTTTTCGGCACAACTTACAATGCAAATTTTGACGCGTGGCTTTAGACCTCAAACGATCCTGTTTTCGTTGGAATCAGCTGGTCCATGTCTATGAAGGAGCACAAGAACCCCTGTCAAATTGCCAGGGCTGCCGTGGGTATGGGAATTCCCATCGGTATAAATATAGGATGGGTATGGAAACTGTGCTGAATTCCTATGGGTTCTGTGGGAATTCTGTGGGAATTTTTGAACAGATGTGAGAGTAAGCGCAAAAGTATAATAGTCTTCCGAGAGCCCAAAGCCGCAGGCCAGTACGTCGCCGTCGCTGCAGCATGGTGACGCAATCAGAGTAACGTCCAGCCAGCAGCCGTAGCCAGGCACTCTACTATAGGCGTCACTTTTACGAATTTAACACTCTTGGTACAGCAACTGGTGACATCTTGTAACTTTTTGGCTAGGCTGATTGACTTTCAATTAACAATACATTCATCTGTGTTTTCTTTCAACGAAGTGTTTCATAAAACGTTGATCACAGAGAAAATGCTTTGCCCCCTAACTTTGCCCCAACTCATCTGTTTCTGTACTTCACAACATGTACAGAGTTGTGTCATAAATACCAATTAAAATTAAGCATTTGAGTTGTGTCGGTGTTGGGGAGGGAGCTAATTCAATAAACAATAGTGGGCTTATAGCCTGGAGCCCACCACGTTTATGAATAGGCCTATCTTTTACAACGGACAACAAAAACATTGTACATAGAGTATACAATGTCACGAGATACAGCACAAACATGCATCCGACGAAATGATGCGAGCTGTGGGGTATAAGTATGAAAGATTTCGTGGTTTATTGTGTAAGAGGTGTCTGTAAGAATTCTGTGGGAATTCTATGGGAATTCCCACAGGTTTTTCTGAAATCCAATTCCCATGGCAGTCCTGCAAATTACATCTCATGCCGTCTAACGACTTTAGCAGAGTGAAAAAATACGACCGACAAACAGACGGAAAGACCACGCTATTGTAACATCTGTCGCAATAGCGGACATCGCGATGCCGCCGAACATTCTGAATATATACGACGGAGTGACAGACGTCAGTGAATTGCGACAACGATCGAGGGGCGGGTTGGACGTGCTTACTCGACGTCACCGCCCAAAAATCTGTCAGCCCCTCCATGTCTGTGTGGCACGTTCTCAGACACGCCTGCCTATATACAGGGTGGTCCAAAAACACGGCACAAAGTTTATGGCACCATAATTGTGCAACCGTACATCACAGAGTCATGCGGTTTTAGCATAATGTTCTGAAAGAAATTTTTACATGACTAAAGTCAGTGTTTAAATACAGCAATTAAATATTTTTTGTTTTTGCCGCTGGCAAGTGAACTATTGAAAAACGATGTACTTTGGTCCACAAAACATGCCACTATTATTTTTTCAATAGCTTCGTGAAACACTGGCCTATTTTAATAATTTTTGGCATGCGACATTAGGAAGAAACTTGACGCAAAGGTCTCTAGTTTTGGTTACCTGACTTTAACGTTGTCGCTACACTACCGTGTGAAATACAGAGGTCGCGGTATGGCCATTGAAAACAATTAATTCCTACCGAGTAGCGTATGCGTCTGCTCAGAAATTATTAATCGAATAGTGACAAATGCAATTGGCAATTATTATAACTCAAAAAAGCACACGTATCACATCACATCATCTTCATTTCAGCATGTGCTCAAAATGTCCTCCTGCAGCACAAGCGCAAGCAGTAAACGTTGACACCATTTGCCTACAGCACGTTCAGTAACTGTATGACTCAAGCGGCCCACTCGCTGTTGATGTATCATTTCAGTTTGTCGACTTACAACTTTACAATAAAGATGAAGTAACAGATTTTCAATGATTTTATTGTCTCAGTAATTTTCTGAGCTGACGCATGCCCTACCCAGTTAGTGTAGCGACAACCTTAGGGTGAGGTGGCCAAAACTATAGACATTTGCGTCAAGTTTCTTCCTAATGTTGCATGCCAAAAATTATTAAAATCAGCCAGTGTTTCACGAAGTTATTGAAAAAATAAAAGTGGCACGTTTTATGGACTGCAGTGTCGAAGGTAATACTGTTTTTGCATGGTTCAATTGCCAGCAGCAATAACAAAGAATATTTAACTGCTGTATTCAAATACTGAATTTGGTCACGTAAAAAAAATTTTTCGGAACATTTTGCTAAAATCCATATGACTCTATGACATACGGTTGCAAACTTCTGGTGTCATTAACTTTGTGCCGTTTTTTTAAACCACACTTAGCTTGCACAGTAAGTCGTGCGTCATAAAGCAAACGACGCTGTAGTGTAGTCTATGCCATCTAAGCATGGTTTAAGTAGGATACCGCCCTGTGTCTGGAGTGGTATAAGCTAGCACTGTGTACTCGCTTACCCACTCCAGAAGTGTGGTATCTAGTTCAGACAGAAAAAGTATCTCTTCAGATTCAAGAACTAAACCGGTTGAACCAACCCACTCTATTTATCATAATGACCTCCACTAAGTACCAGTATTACGTTCTTAGCTCAGACTGCAGATGAGTACAAAATTTATCGCTCTTTACGGCGTGGGTACAAGCAACAAATCCTGTATGCAATGACTGTAGTCCTCAGTAGGATAGAAATGGCGAGTTCTGCATAGCAGCAGAAGGGCTTCTCGGCCAGCAAAAATTAAGTTTGATCATGGTCCGCACATAGAAACGATACGGATAAATCCCGAAGAAACGGAACCTGTTTGCTACGCGGATTTTTTTTTAAATTTCACATTATTATTATCATTGATACTACTTTTTATCTTAATGGTAGTAGTATTGACATCAAGGGTTAAAACTGGGGTGGCTCGATATGACTACAAAGTCGATAAAGAAGAAATCACGCAAAAACAAAACGTTGAATTGTCACACAGATTTGCCGGGGCAGAAGAAAAGCCATTCATTCGTCGCCAGCGCGGAAGAAATGGAAGAGCCGTGGGGGGAGGGCTCAACATGGCGACGAGCTGAAATGTGCGAAAGGTAAAGGTGGAGTATAGCTCTTAATAGAAAACCCTTCAGAGAACTACAGAGTGTCACCTGTCATACGGTATCACACAGTGTTAGCTGCCACCCGATACAGATGAACGCGCCAAGCCTCAACCCCAGTCAGATGAGCTGGTACTCGATTCACCTACCCCGGAAGGATGGAAGGCTGAGTTGACCTTGGTGTTGGTTATATACCTAAATGGTTCACCTGTCCGCAGACAGTGACCCATCCAAGTAGTAACCACCTGATAGTGTCTCGACCGGGAATCGAACCCACGACCTCTCAATCATGAGTCCGACACCCTACCGTTATACCACTAAGCCACCTTGCTAGCTTGCTATACAAGAAATTTGAGCTAATGCTCACGAGACGCGCGAAAGCGTACAGCAGTTCCGGTTCAGTAGTTTAGCTGAAAATTGGGTTGTTCACGCTAAGTTAACAAACAAATCCCAAATTCTCTATCTGGATCGCATAACGATAGTTCCATGGCGCAACCTTGTGAATGATATAGACTTGTGTCACAGCCGAAATCTCCAAAAAATCTATAAAACCCCCTATTTTGGCGTTCAAGGTCATTCAAGGTCATTGAATTCGGCGCCAATCGAGAGCTAGTGTAGGACTTCCTATTAGTGATTAATAGTAGGCTCTATCTCGCACCGTTACCGAGATACAGTGACTTATTGGCAAAAAATTGCAAATTTTGCCCACCCCCTTTCATTTAGCGCCCTGAACACTTCGCCGACTTCCTGCTTCATAGCAAACAAGCCCCTTCCCGCGATTTGCCCTGCTAGTATATATATTCCCAGAAAATTTAAGAAAGATCCGTCCATAACTTTTTGAGTTATCTTGCTGACACAAAGACAGACAGAAAAACAAAGTCTGGCAAAAACAAAACTTCCTTGACGGAGGTAATAACTTTTCAGATTTAATTATAATTAAGTATTGCTAATGTGAATATGAGATTATCAAAAATGCGGTAGGCATAAAAAATCTCAGATTGGAAACAGAGAAATTAATTACTTTGCGCCAAAAATTTCCGATCTTAGTTCTGCTTTCGCCATGTTATGCGTGGCCGTTGCGGAAACGTCACCGTACATCAGCCCCCGCAGCCGGCAGCGTCATCTCTGCAGCATGCGTAAGCGTCGTGACAGTGCACATTTTGAATGAAGTTTTTGACTCCAAAACTTGCGTCAATAACAAGTTTTGTTACTGCTGTTGACAATTCAAGCAGCCAGCATGATTATTCTTCTGCAATTCGTGTCATTTTACCAGTTAAGTAATAAGACGGCTGTTTTACAAGATAAGGTGACAAAAATATGGAAATATGTTTAAGTACGCCGCCAAAATCATACGGAAAATACAGGACACGGTGTATATAGGAGTGAGTAGAAGGTGTGTGCTGAGTGTAGACCTGGTGCGGGAAGCCGCTCATGAGTACACTGTTACGGGCCAGCTCACACATATCGACGCTGCTAAACTTCCACACCTGAGCCGCGATGCTGTACTCCTCGATCAGAGGTTCCTATAGCAAAACACACACAGCACAGCCGCTTGCAGCACCGACTTAATGGTTTAAAAGATTGTAAATGGCTGCGGAGCGTCGTCTGCCATATGAGACGGATCACACTGTGTTATCTGCCAGGTGAACAAACCCCGCTTTTTTCCCAAACAGACAGGCCGCTAGTCGATTTATCTACCCCTGAGAGATGGAAGGCTGAGTTACCATGGTGTGGGTTATATGCCGAGATGGTTTACCTGCCCGCAGACAGTCACCCATCCAAATAGTAACCACCTGATAGCGACCCGACTACAGAATATGCAAGAAACTGGAAAATTGTTGGCCCAGTGCTGGCATATTATGCGGCGGTCGTCCACCTAACTACTCGCAGACAGCACTTGCTTATTTTCACGGCTGTGATAAGCCGTGTTTTCGCCCGGCGCGTTTACGCCAGATATGCGTCACTGTCATTTTCAAGTGATCTTAAGCATCCAGTCAACCTGATCTCTGACCGTTACAGGTGAAAATTGCACATACCAAGTTCGGTTTTCGATGCCTTTTTGTTTTCCAATTAAAAGCCCGCACGAGAAAGACGGGCGAACAGACAGACGGACGAGCAAGACCCGTAATGCGGCTCATAAGGACGGCTACGTAATGAATTACAGTTGGCGGACCCTACTGTAGCTTTTTATCATATTGCACACTGTAGAATGTAACTGTGCTGCCATCTGGCGTTCAACAATAAATGAATGATGAACAGTCTGTCTAGACGTATGTTAAGTCTATCACTCAGTGTTGAGAAAAAAAAACATATGGGCCTGTATGAAAAAGTGGATAATGCCGTCCACGTTCTCTTCAAAAATTAGAAAATCGGGAGAACAAACAGCCGCTACCACTTCCATTAATTCCAGCACAAGTGTTGTGACTGAATATTATAATAGTTTTCCTGCGTACTTTAAAAAAGTCTTCATCGACCTCCTTACCAAATCATCTAAACGACATCAGCTGCTAATGATCATGATAATGATAAACGTTAAAGGTTAAACAGCTTTTCACTGAAACATATGATCAGAGTACGGAGCGTCATGTGCCACATGGGATCACACCGATTACTTGCCACTCAACACAGGTGAATGCGATCTGTCTTAACACTAGCCAGACAGGCCGATACTCGATTTACTTAGCCGGGAAGAATGAAAGGCTGAGTTGGCTGATACCTTGGTGAAGTGGAACTGAAGCGGGTCGTCAGTGGAGAGCGAGACAAGAAGCCCGCGTGACAGGAACTCTGACAGCGGGTTGCGATGATAGTTGAGAAACAGAGAGTTGTTACTGAGTGGAGACATTGCTATGCCCGTCTGCGACAAGTAGTACAGGTACTGCAGCACTGGCGTCTGTATAGCACAAGCATCATTGAAACATGCACACATATATAGCCTATAGTCTAGACACAGCGCTGTAGATCAGTTAAGAGGCGTGGATCTCTTGGGCCTAACTAAACTTAGGTCATAGCGATTTCCTGGCTATGGGCTGTAGCCCAAAAATGTAAACACACTCATAGGCTCCACCTCCAGGCCAACAAGAGACTCAGAAAAAGCCTTTTGAGGAGCTACACAATACCGTTCGTAGCCTTAGCCTACTGCTACTTAATATTCAATTTCTTCCCCAGGCTACCACCCAGGAACTAAGTTTAGTTATGACCTTCACCTTAGCAAAGCTCAGACAGCTATGGAAAACCCATTGTTTACAGTTTTTTTATAAGTAACTGACGTTCTACTGGCCAGGACGTTAAGTTATGCAAAACGTCTAGAACCAAGTGACCCTTAAACCTACTTTTTCAAATACTGACAATTCAATTAGCTATGCATTAAATTAGCTTCCTCCAACAGCATCAAAGAAGGTGCATGGATCGTCTCACAACCAAACAAACCTTGCGCAGCAGCAGGCCGTGTGAGATGTTCTGAGCAAGCATAAAGCCACAGATGAGATGATGCACTGGTCCAGCTTCACCGCAGTGCGGACGAAACACGAACGTGTTCAGACCTCGCTCTCTGCCGACCGCACCACACAACATGGCCGCTTAGTGATGTTACGGCAGTGTGTCGGACTCACGATTGTCAGGTCGTGGGAGTCGGGGGTAAATCATCTTCGTATATAATCAACACCAAGGTTAACTTAGCCTTCCATCCCTCTGGGGTAAATAAATCGAGTACCGGCCTGCATGGCTGGGGCTATGGCGGGGCGCGCTCACCTGTGCCGGGTGGCAGGTAACACTGTGTGATCCTATATGGCAGGTGACGCTCCACATTCCACAGCTCTGTAGTTCTGTGGTGGGTCTCCTATAAAAAGCTATACCATAAACCATTCAGTCATTTTAACCACGGTGTTTATATGTAACAGTGCCACTATAAATTTTACGTATGACATAAAAATCAGTGACTACGAAGCCGCGAGGGTGTGCACACCGGCGGATGTTGTTGAGAACGACGATGTTCGCGAAGGTGTAGTACATGTAGTAGGCGTAGGGCGGGTTGTCAGGACCGGTCCAGCTGTCAGCAGGCGGCGAGTCCTCGTCAAACTGTGATGATTCCGGCTTCGATTCATCATCCACCGAGTCGAACCCAGTCACCTGTATACCAAACCGACCCACGCCAACTCAGCCTGGCCGTCCCTACGTGGCTAGGCGTCATAGAGCTATACCGTCATCCTTCACACATCAACGAAGTTGCTCTACGTCGAGCCGGGTTAGTACTGAGATGAGTGCCCATGAGTGGGTACGTCGTCTTAGTATTTACCTATCCACAAACCACTCAACTCAAGCTAACTCAGCCTCGTTATCCCTTCGTGGGTAGGCATCATCAAAGCCAGCCACTCAACGAAGTTACCCAGATCAACTCAACCTGGCCATCCGTCCGTGAATGATTTGGAGTCGTTCACCAAGTTAAAGCCTGCCACCTAAAGTCACCAGCGTGATACAACATGAAAACATGTCGGTGCCGGGTGCCGACTTAATATGCCGTCGTTCGCGTTATTATCATCGGAATTGCCCAAAGTAAGCGCCCAGCCTACGATATAAGCTTATATCAGCTGACGATAGGCCTAATCCAAGCACTGAATTTCTATAGTCTGTTGCTTGCTACCCAAAGCACGTGATTATCACGGATACGCAGACTTACAGATGGCCGCGATTACGGGAGACATGCGTCATCTTCCTGTGGTTTATGACGTCCGCTGTCCACGGTTTTAAACTTATTTGAAACAACAAGAACGACGTTTTCTTACACTTTCCACAAAACGTGTGAGAACCTTTGGTTATGGGTGGGGGCCCGTGGGCAACTGTCAAGCCCACGCCTATTCCTAAATCCTGCATTGTCGCATATTGTTGAATGTGGAATTTGTCTGAAAAACACACATGTGCGCACACACAGACCAGGACATAGAGAGGGGAGCCAGGGGAGACAAAAAACTGACTTACAAACTGCAGGAACTTGTGGATATTGATGTGCTTCTGTGGGTCGACGGTCGCTTCAAACAGCGGCTGAAAGACGTTCGTCAGCAGCTCTTCGAAGTTGTTCACCATCGAGTGCTGACGATACACGTCACTGTGAATGGACAGACGACAGACGGACAGACAGACAGACCGCAGTCAGTCACGCACTGTATCGCTGTAGACGGTGACAGCAGTGCGACAAGACAAGAAATCATCATAAACATATTTCTGTTTCTGTTTTTATTTGTTCGAAAATGCGTCACCGCAACACAGGCAATAACACATTACAAGGCCCGGTACATGTATAATACGTATAGGTCAACACTTTCAAATTAGGACAAACAACACGGTGTCGATAAAAGAACGTGGTCCACTGATAGTTGCAACTTGTAGGCTCGCATTAGATAAGACCTCTGAACATAGATGAGACAGTCATGTGTGACAATATTTCAATGACAGAGCAGCCTGTGGAACAAAACATAATCAAAGACAAGTTTCTTATTCACTTTGCCTAACAAACAGCGGGTACAGGATGTACGGTAATGCATCCCAATAACATTAATTTTGTAGTAAAAAAGACAAGGAATGCTGACATACTGACCTATTCAGATAAAGCAGCTGGCTGTTAACGGAACCGGATGACCTGGGTTGTAGGCTACGCTTGCTTCAAATTAGGTTTTGCGCTCATTGGCTCAAATTTTAGCGCCGCAAAGCGGATGAGCTCCCTCGATAACAGACCTCCGGTCTATGCGGATATCTTCCTTCTCTTTTTGTTATCGTTTTCATTAAGGGGGAGTGTCTTAGTGTAAAACTAACTAGAAATTTGGGGGCAGAGCCAAACATGAGGCTGCCTGGCGTCCTAAGTCCAAATGGGGGGAGGGATTCATGGGATTGACATTCCTCTCGTAGCAACGTCACGTGGGCCGAACGCAATCGCTTGAAAAAATACACAGTACGTGTAATGTGGATTTAGGAAATACCAAAAAGTCTCGGTCCACGGCTGCTGATTTGTCAAACAGTCGATATAAAATGTATTAAAATGCCCTTTCCTCCTAAACCCCTCGACAGATTTCGCCGATATTTAAACTCAATTCCTTCTAGGTAAGGATCGTCCTTTTCCCCATTTTTGGTTTTGGTCTGCTGTCCGGTTTTGGAGGAAAAGTGAAAAATAAAAAAGAAAGACGAAAAACAAAGCAAAAACATGAGGCCTTCCGTCACAACGCATGGGCGGCCAAACAAAAACTCGCAAACAATTTTGTTTGGAGCTGACGTAAGCACCGCCAAAGCTGCATAAAACAATATCACCTGCGAGTTTTAGTTTAATTTTAGTTTCAGTTGTAACATAAAAACACCGGCATAGCTGAAAAGCAGAGAGCTATTGGGAGTATTGTAATGCGGTATAACTGACTAGAGTCGTGGAATCTGGACGAGCCAGCGCACGTTTTCCGAGTAGACGGAATGGTTGACCGCCCACGTCGCCAGGCTGTCCCACTCGTCCAGCGACCGACCGTAAATCGACAGTCGGTACTCGGCGTGCTGGTATTTACTCTCCACCAGATCGTCCATCACTTCCTGCACAACCGGGCACCAGCTTCGACTGCACGCGGGACAGCAACGTCAATGTCGCTATTCTCGCACAAATTTCCGACCCAAACGCAGTAAAACTGTTGTCGCTAGAGTGGACCGACAGTACCGCCTATATCGGAGAGCCAGCGTCCGACTTTCGGTCCCGGAAAAAAACGATTTCCCAAGCGTTTTACCATACACGCTCTGGTGATGCTGCTATATCAAGCACTAATATAATAGGATACGACACACCCGTGGGCAATGGCTGCAGGCAGCAACTTTGCATTAAAATCGTTTCCTTTCCTTTCTTTCCTCTTTTCTCTCCCAAGACTACAACAGTCGAATTCAACAATATCTCCAGCTCTATTTTATTCTATTGTCGCAGCTTCATATTCAATCGTGCAATTAGAATACCCGGTACTACACTACACAGTGCACAGGGTAGTCTTTTAGACAACGGCGTTTTGCTTAATCACTTTTTTACTAAATGCTAAATAGTAAATACTAAATGCTAAATAAGTACTAAATACCTCAATGACATCTATACAAACTTTGATGATCATAGCGAAGTATTTTCCGCCCATGAAGTTGTCGGTTTTGATGAAGATTTCACGCAGTCGACTCTCTCCGACCGGGTTGTACTTGGAGTTAAACTTGTCGAACCGGTGAAATGTGTTGCGATCCTACGCCAATTAATTAATTACCAATATCAGAAAACAAAAAAAATAAATGAATAAGACATCTTTACTTTCTGCTGCATCCAACGGCTAGATTAGATCACAGAAATACTATAGGCTAGACGCAAAAAGTGCAAAGTAAAATATCCGTAAACATAGAAATGAGGATCTGCCAATAACCGCGCAGCAGTAATCACAGAGGTAATTTTATGCAGTAAGCTGATCAGTGATCCGTGAGTTCGGTCTGAGAGAAAGACTGAAAATGTAAAGAGCAAAAGACTTGGAGAAGAGATGAGTTTTGAGCCGAGAACGGAAGACAATGTGAGACACCCGTTATATCACCGCTTTTCAATCGTCACGCTTGACTGAAGTGAGATTACGGGCGGTTATAACACTGCAGACATTGTGGTGACAGACAGGAGGACGAAGTGATATGAAATAAACAAACAGAAAAGTGCTATAGGCCAAAAGCAGTCTGTTCTCGATGCTTACAGCGTGAACGTCGAGCATGTCGACGCTAAGGTCGTACGCCGTCAGCTTGAGACTGTTGAACATCTGCATACAGCGACCACACATGTACCACAGAGACCACACGCAGTCACAGACCACACACAGTCAACGCTAAGATACGATACAGTAATCGCCCTATCTAACAGTACCATTGCTGACCTCCTACGACGTACAGTTTAGCCACAATACATGTGTTACAGACGACAGACATACATATCGTACCCAAGGCTCGACTTAACGGTAGGCCAAAAATCGAAAGCCCGTCATGACAAATCAACATCTTGACATGTCAACATGTTGGTCAGCTTGTTATAAAGATCAACTCAGCCTGGCCATCCATCAGTGCGTGGGCACAATGAATACCAGCTAAAGCTGCATGGGACGTAAACAGGCGACATGCACTAGTCGTGTTCTTGCAGTGTAAACTGGTGTCTGGCTGAAAACTAAGAAAACGAAGATCAGCGCCGCCCTATCGGCCCTATGGCTCGGGAAAGTCTTCGCATTTTCACGGGCGAGAGCTAGCATAGCCGGTACCGGTACCGATCTAAGACCAGGTGAAACAGAAACTTCGGGTTTTCACCGTATGATAGTTTAGAGTCTCTAGTGTTTTGTGACAAAATTTTATGCCCCTGGGTGAGGGAGTCCCCACAAACGAGGAACCAAAAAAGGAGCACCCTCACTCTAAAAGAAGTTATTTTGGTGCCATTTGCTTGTCTACCGTGCACATGGTTGCAGACGGGCACAGACATGCTGCTTATCATAACAAGCACTGGCTACGAGCTTTTTAAGAATGTCAACATCGGTTTTAGTGAATTTTTCGCGATTTCGGGCTGCGACACACATTTCAAAAGTGAATTGCGCCGAAATTGCTGGAGATAGACCAAGGCAACCTGCGTAGGAAATTTTCGCCACTGAATGTAGATTTTAGCAATCTAAGTCACGATCACTTACGTTTAACGAGACCTGCGCACGCGTGTCAAACAGATTCGGCCACTGGCTGACATTGTGAACTTTAAATATGCACATACTTACTTACTTACTTACTTACCCCTAAAAAGCAGTTATTTTTCCGCTATTGGCTTGTTATCTGTCCCATTGCTATAGCATGGCACGGGATAGATTATAAAATCACTTATGTCATTCTGTCTGTTCGTCTGTAAACACTCCTACGGCCGCAATTTTGATTCGATCTTGATGAAATTTTGCACAGTGATTCGAAACCCGAAAAGTAAAATCGAGTTTGTTTGGGATAAAAATCTGATAACTCCTTGTCCTATTTTACTCCAATTTTTAACAATCTTGCATTATGGGGACTTTAAAGCGGTACGTACAACTCGGTCCCCGTAAAAGATAATTGCGCGCTGTTTGCACCTACCACCTATTTTGAGGCCCGGGCTATCGGAAGGGGTGTCATTTAAATTTCTCCTCTGACGACCTTTGTTGCCATGGCAACGAATTTGGGGACAAAAATTGACTATAACTCGGCCCCCGTGAAAAATAACAGCGCGCTGTTTGCACCTACACCCCTATTTTCGGGCCCAGACTATCCGATGGCGCCATTTAAATTTCTCGCCTGCCTACCACTGTTGTCATGGCAACAAATTTTGGGACAAAATTGACCACAACTCGGCCTCCGTGAAAGATAATTTCGCGCTGTTTGCACCTACACGCCTATTTTCGGGCCCGGGCTATCCGATGTTACATTTCTCGCCTGTCGACCCCTGTTGCCATGGCAACGAATTTTGGGACAAAATTGACTACAACTCGGCCCCCGTGAAAGATAATTGCACCCTGTTTGCACCTACATGTACCCCTTCCCCCCTTATACGCAGCTGCTAGGCTATATAGAATGGCAATGGGACAGATACCTCGTTCCACAGAACGTATTTGTAGTTTAACCTGAAAACACTTGCGGATAAGCACAGACATCTGCTTACTGCACAGCAGTGGTGACGTGTTTTTAATGGTATTAACATCGGTAACCTTAAATGACCTTAAACTTCAAAAATAAAGGTTTTAGTAATTTTTTGGCAATTTTTGACTGCAGAAGAATGATAAATGTAGAAACCCACGGTTTAATTGGTGCACTTTTTAAAAATTATCTTTTTGTTTGTCTGGTAGCATACCAGAGAGGAAATAAGGCGAAAGCGGAAAACTGACCTCCTTGAGCGTCATACCGTTGCCGCTGTCGTCCTGTCCTACGACGTCGTCGGCGCTGGTCTTCATGCGTTTCTTGATGAACCGCAGCAGATGCTTCTGGTTCATGCACGATGACGCGTGCACATGCGTGTCCACCTGCAATCATATTGCAGGTGCGTGCGTCACGTGACCACTTATCAGCAAGGTGGTGTAAACCGTGTAATGGTCAGGGCGTTGGATTTGTGATGGCGAGGTCGTCGGTTCAACTCCCGGTTGGGTCGCTATCAAATGGTTAGTGTCTGCGGACTGATAAACCATTTTGGTAAATAATCAACACCAATGTTAGACCTACCTCAGCCTTCCATCCCTCCGGGGTAAGCAAATCGACTTTCGGCCCGTCTGGCTGGAGTTGAGGTAAGGTGCGTTCACCTGTGTCAGTCCATGGCAGATTGTTAGTGTGTGATGCCATACGGTAGGCGACGCTCCGTAGCTCTGAGATGGGTTTCCAATGATGAGCTATATAATTCAACCATTTTTACGCGCGATAGCAGAATGCTTCGTGCATCTTAGCCATCGTCTAGGCGTCCGTCTGTCTGTCCGTCCGTCACACTGCGGTATTGTGTCGAAACGACACAAGCTAGGATCACGAGATCTACACTGTGTGCTGCCCTAAGGACTCTAGTCTATTGTGACAAAATTTCGAGCCCTCCTCCCCCGTATATGACGCCCGTGCCTGAATGATTGACTGATTGATCGCATGGCGCGAGTATATACTGGTGGTACGTACTTTTCGCACATTGTAGAAGTCGCGGTGGGGCACGGCTCGCTGGCTGGCCGACTCGTGAATGTCGTTCAGCAGCGTGTGTAACTGGTACTTCGATGACAAATAGCTCAACCGCCGGAAACAGAACGATTTGCTGAATAATATGCATACGCACACTGCAGCTCACTGCGTCCAGAGGCGCGTCCGGAAACGTAGCGGCTACGAGATTTCGGCTGCGATACACTCGTAGCCGCTACGATTTTTCGTCAGACAACAATCTACATTAGCGTCTAGCGCAGACGAACGTGAAGTCATATTTGCCCACTAAAGATGGCTGTTGGTGGTTGTAATAGATAAGTTTGAAGTAAAAAAACCAAGTACGCAAATAATTTTGCATTAATGTTATTTACGTACGGTGACACACTTAAATCAGTGATTTTTCAACTGTCGTCAAAAAATTGTTACGTTCCGCCCGGATGTTGCTCGTAGCGGCTCGTAGCTGTCTTAGTGTAGCCAAGTGTCCAGTAGCGTAGCAGCAACGAGCCGCTCGTAGCCGCTACGTTGCCGGACGTGCCTCACATCTGCACTGTGCAAACTCTTTTGCAGGGATGTGGTCTCGGTCGAGACGTCTCGGTCTCGAAACGGTCTCGAGACGTACTAACGTCTCGTCTCGGTCTCGGAGCAATATATCTCGGTCTTGGCCCAGTAGGTCTCGTCTCGAATCTCGGGCCATTGGGTCTCGTCGAGACGTTTTGTGCAGGAGCGCCCCGTGCATACTGTAGCTGCAGTTAGAGCGATACTAACCAACATGACATTTGTGGCTTAGACATACTCGTTTACAGTGTTTTTACTCTTTCATTTACTTATTTATCATAAAGCAGAATTATGTCATGTCAGTATTCTTCGTCACAAAATGACCTAGTCGCAATGAAGAAAAGTGTATGATGTCAGAATGAATACTATCAGCCAAATGTAGATGACGTATAAGGCTATAATCAGCTGTAGTTTACTAATTTCAGTTGATTGCAAATTGCGATAAACATAATGGCTCATGTCTACAGCACTGCAGTTGCAATTCTTTACGGTGCAAGCCGTTAATCATTCAGTGATAATTGTCAAAATAAAGAGCAAAAACCTACAACATCACAAATAGAAAGCGCTTACCATGGTGCGAGTTAATTAATCCGTATAATTTTTTTTCATTGTCAATGTGTTTCACCATATGTCACGGAAAACGTCTCGGCGAGACCTTGAAGCTCCCGAGACTCTCGAGAGCTCGGGAGCTTCAAGGTCTCGGCCAGCGTCTCGGAAGCTGCAACGTCTCGTCTCGGTCTCGTCTCGGATTTTAAACGTTTCGTCTGAGACAAAATTTTGAACGTCTCGTCTCGGTCTCTGAGCCATGGGTCTCGGGTCTCGCCTTGGTCTCGGCTCAAAAGGTCTCGTGCACATCCCTGCTCTTTTGTGTGTAAATGTACGCAAAATAATTAAGTAGAAAGTAAAAAGTCAGATTGCACGGCGGTATCAATCAAACGTAAACGTCTATAGACAAGCAGTCGCTTGAACTGTAAATAAGTAAGCAAATTTGTATAGTGCAAAAACAGTGTCGTGGGTTAGAAAAAGTAAACAGACAGGAAGTTGCAATTTCCGACAGCTGAGAAAATAAGTACTAAAAATTTTCAATTTTGACACTTAAGTTTCCTAAACCTAAACAGGAGTTTATTCAGCCCCAAATTTTGCATTTTTGGACAAAAAAATTTTCCGACAAAAATATTTGCCGACAGCCCGAAATGTAAGGGGCAAGGAAGGGGAAGGGAGGAAATGGCCCTTGCCTCTAGCCGGACGAAACTGATAAGAGGCTGAGTTGACTCGAATATATACTATACCTCAAAACTTTTCGGAAATCATACGGCAATCATGGGGCGTGCAAGCCGGAAAATATTTGCATAAATTAAGTGCAATATTTGAGACGTGATCTCACAGCGGTCCGTCGCTGATGAGTCGGGTAAGAACGGCCTGGTCTGCAAGGAACTCGTAGAGCTGCGGGTAGGTCATCGGCAGTGGTTCGTCACGTTCCAGTGCGTCGTCGTCAGCGTAGATGCTCATCACTCCGGCAGACATGCGACAACGCAGCCCAGAGTCACCAGGCAGCTCCGACTGAACCGCGTACGGGTCCTCTCTATCCACCGGGATGGCCGCACCTGCGTGCGAAACGTAACATTATGCCAAGTCCTTCTCCAGCCCTTCTCCGGCGCTGTCTTGCGCTTCCTCAGCCAGACACCAGATTACACTGCGAGATAGCCCATGGGTACGTTCACGCAGTACCAATGCGGGTCTTTAATTGCGCCTTTCTGTTTTCTAGTTAAAAGACGAACGGGACAGACAGACAAACGAAGAAAGAGACGGACGAACAGACGGACATGACGCGTAGCGCGGCCCAAAAGACGGCCACCGGTCGCATAACAATACACACATATTCACGGTTTATTCTACTTTGCAGAATTCATTTTCCCTGACTGTTTTCAGATAAAATGAATGATTTTTCTCTGAGTATTTAGTTTATTTGCAACAAGGTTTACAGCAAAAGTTTGTTATTTGTTACATTGTTAAATGGGTTGTCTCTCTCCCCACAGTGGGATAAGTCCGGAGAGGAAAAATGTTGAAATTTTAATGTTTTAATGGCGTATTTTCGTGAACTTTGGTGCTAAATTAAAATTCCCCGACTTTCTCTGACTTCCCCTGACTGTATTATGACGATTCGTTTGTCAATCAATCTGACCGACCGACCGATTCACTGATCAACTGACTGATTGCATGCTCGCTTAGTTGACTGCCCGATACAGCACGAACACAGACCGGTCTGGTAGGGCAGGTTGACGGGGTTCTGCTCCGAGGTGCCGGCTGCAGTCTCTGATGAGATCTGGTGCAGGAAGCGTGCAGTCGCCGTCGGGAACTGCTGCGAAGACATGTTCATGTACTTCTGGCGTATCAGCAGTGCGCGAACCAGCAGCTCCGACGCGTTACGCAGATCATCCAACGGCACCTACACACATTAATTTATCAACCGGGTTGGTGGCGTGGTGCAGCGGTAACGCGTTTGATCCGATCAACGAAGTTACTGTACGCCGGGCCCGGTTAGTACTGCGATGGGTGACTGCCTGTGGGCAGGTAAACCATCTCGGTATGTAACCAGCCGCCTAGGTCAACTCAGCCTTCCATCCCTCCGGGGTAGGTAAATCGAGTACCGGCCTATCTGGCTGGGGTTAAGGCGGGGCGCGTTCATCTGTGTCGGGTGGCAGGTAACACTGTGTGATTCCACACAGTGACGCTCACAGTGACACTGTGACGGCAGGTGACGCTCCGTAGCTCTGAGATGGGCGTCCCATTAAGGGCTATGACACCACCTTTAACCTTTAACCTTTAACTTATCAATGTCAGCAACAGCATCATCAGTAGCATACGCAGTGGCAGTTCAAACTTTCAACTCTCTTTACCCCCTCCCCTTTTCTGGGTTCCCTTCCTTAAAAGGGAACGCACATCAGAGGCTGTTAACGATGTGCGCTATAAAAATCTACGTTTTACTTACTTACTTACTTACTTAATCTATCCCCCTTCCTTGCTGATCCTGTGTTCTCTTCCCTTCAGCTCCTAGCTTCTCTTGGTCTACTTTTTTCCGCCAACACAGCTAGGAGACGGGTCTATGGCAGTGCGGCCGCCAAACGCATTTTGAGGTCGAAAAATAAACACACTCTGCGGCAGAAAACACACAAACCATTAAAAGAGTAGAGTAAAAAGACCAACATCACATTTTAATAATACAGTGCTAAGCTAGTGCTGACGTTCTGAAAAAAAATTTTCTCATTGGTGTTTCAACGCCAAATCCTAAGTCTCCTCCTGGGTATTTCGCTGTCACATCAGCATGAACAGACAAAGCGATTGAATTCCGTTGACTTTAAATGTCTTATTTTTGAAAGTCGCAAGCAAACTTATGCACAGATACAGAAAGGTTCAGAAATTTTGTATAGCCTAAGATCATTTCCATCTCTTTCGAAATAACAACTAAGTCGTGAATAATAGACTAACCCCGCTGGTCTCCTCTCCTGTGATAGTAACACGCTGAAAGTCCGGCACGAAGTCATCGTCTGGTCGAAGTGTGTCGACGATAGAGGCGCGATGAAGTAGACTCGAAAGACGTCGGTCACGGTCTATCTCTTGATC
>Ga0209671_1000413_pt1 | contig 27646 bp, 19 predicted proteins | sample WorMetHERISLAND2_2_FD_187401 | JGI IMG/M metagenome (GOLD analysis project Ga0209671, IMG submission 187401) | Marine gutless worms symbiont microbial communities from Max Planck institute for Marine Microbiology, Germany - Olavius geniculatus... | ecosystem: Host-associated > Annelida >...
TACTACTAAAAACTATTTCTCATTTTGCTCCTAGTAGGCCTACGGTATACTTTTCTACTAGACCAGCAGCAGAACTACAGTTATTCTGTATACTTTGAACTTTGTCTGGTCGCCGCGAATCGTGTACGTGTTTGACTTTTGGCGGAGAGGTAGGCTACGGCACTGCAGTGGCGTATTTAAGGGGACATGGCGATGATGCGACACCCCCTAGATAAGACCCCAAACTTTTTTTACAAGACTGATTTTATCAAAAACAGCAATAAGTGGACAAATCTGCCACTTCAAATGAACGTCCAAAATTTAAAAATGCTTCAGCTTCAGGCAGACTTTACTCCCTGACGACTTGACTAGCATCTCCTGGACCCTGCTGGGGGTTTGCCTAGAATGCCCAGATTTGTTACAGGCTGATGCTCCTCCGTGCTTGCCATGCTGCACCACCGACCCCTCTTCCTGCTTTCCAAATCTTAAATACGCCACTGTACGTGTGCATAACTTCATATTAAACAGAGATTTTGCACTTCGCGTGAAATATAATAATGCTTCCAAAATTTCATTTTCGCTCACTAGTTAGATGTTATAACAGGAATTTGATGAGCATATGCATAATACCATTGATGAGGATATGGTCCTACAGCGCGTGCTTATTTGCTTATTGCGAGTAATTTGAGCAAAGCTCACGTGACGACGCGCGACAGCATCGATGCTACCACCTGAAAATCAGTGTACAACGACAACGTGCAAAAATAACGATGCCTCTTAATAGCCACCCAAATTTGATGCCGCGTAGAGAGGATTCCGTGAACGTACGGCGTCATGAATTAAACTGTTAAAATCTACCTTTTATGCTAAAATTTTTTTTACGTAAATTGCCGTGGTTATCTCTAGTATTTTGGTGCAATTTACTGTTAGACGTTGCTTTTTGATGAATTTTAAGGTCGTCGATGTTGGTGTCTTTGGAAAGCCCGTCAGCAGTGCTTGTTACGATAAGCAGCACGTTTGTGTCTATCTGCGACCGTTTCTAGTAACTTTCTACGCAAAATTTTGTTCACATTAGCCAAAATTGCGCATTTTGAAGAGGCACCCGCATTTAACGTCCCCGTACAGAGAACTAGTTTAACTTAGGTCAGAAGGTCGAAACTTAAATTACAGTAAAATATATGCATGCCCAGGTTGTCTTGGTCTATCTCCAGCAGTTTCGGTGCAATTCAGTCTTAAAACTTGCGCCGTCGAAGCCTAAAATCACGAAAAAATTCACCCCCTATTTGGGAGGTTCAAGGTCATTGATGTTAGTACCCTAGGGAAGCTCGTAATGAGTGCTTGCTGTGATAAGCAGCAAGTCTGTGCCTAACTGCAACAGTTTTTCACGATAGAGGAGTCAATAGCGGTAAAATGATAAAATAACCTCTCGAGAGAATGCCCCTCACACAGCTGCACGAAATTTTGTCACTAAAAACTAGGGTCTTCGTTAAAGCCCAAAGTAAAGATTTTGTGATTCTAGGTGTTGCTGTTTTGATACAGTGCCATGGTGTGACAGACGGACATTCGGACGGACAGACGGACAGAGAGACACCTCGACGATAGCTAAGCTTAGCATACATGTACATGTAGCTGTCGCGCGTAAAAAGTATACCACCCACTTACCTTGCAAAATTCCAAAAGAAAACTAAAACATAGACCTACTTATTACAGAATAATTATAAATCACTCAGTAAAGTCGTACACCTACAGCCAAGGCTTACAGACACTGCAGTACTAATAATCTACGAACTCAATGCACAGCAGCGTGCACACGCAGAGAATGGACTGCGACCTTCGTAGTTTGCACTGTAAGCAAATAGAAGCTAACCAAGTTTAGATTTCAGAATTTGAACTGCAGGCATTTGAGTCAAGATATTTACACTTTATACAGCGACACGCGTGAAGCAGGTCGTTTCAGTCTATATCAGTGACGTAACCAAGGAAAAGCAGGGGGCCCACCCCCAATCCTCCAGACAAAACATAAGCATACGTTTAAAGTGCACGAAATTGGCCAATTTGATCAGTTTGAAATAATTAAAATCGTTGCCACCAGATCTCATTTTTAAGCTAAAATGCACCAAATTCGATTTCGGCTGCGGCTCCGCCCCCGATCCGGCTTGGGGAGCTCACAGCGCTCCCCCAGATCCACTAGCTGGATTTTAGGGGGTCCTACTTCTTAGGGAGGAGAGGGAAGGGGAAAGGAAATGACAGGGGAAGAAAAGGTAAAAGAGGAAGGGACAGGGAAGGAGGGACAAATTGGGGAAGGGAAGGGGAGAGGAAGGGAAACGAGGCCCCCAATTGAAATTTTTGGCCGCGCCACTAGTCTATCTCCAGTAATTTCGACCAAACTTCACTCTTTAAATGTGAGTGTGCGTCGCAGCATGAAGTCGAAAAAAATTCACTAAAACCAGTGGCTTTTATCCCTCAAATGTAGAGTCGAAATCGAGCGCAAGTTCCCCCCCCCAAAGTTTTAGTCTCAAGTTCCCCCCCAACTTTCAGGCTCTTTGTTAAGGGTGTAGATTGCCAAGTGAAAATAGGGGGAAACTATGTTAAGGGCGTTGATTGCCAAGCGAAAAATAAGGGGAGTTTTGTTAAGTGTAGATCAAAACTCCCCCTATTTTTGATCTACACCCTCCAACCCCCCTATTTTTCACTGGCCACAAAGCTGCGCTCACCAGGTATAGGAATAGAAGCCACTGACAAAAACCCCTTATTTTTGGATTTCAAAGTTGCTCAATGTCATCAGTGTTAGTACTTCCAGAAAGGTTGTTAGCAGTGCGTGTTCTGATAAAAAGTATGCCTGTAGCTATCTGCAACTGTTCTCATGCTAGATTAGTCGTCAGTAGCAGAAATAGCACCTTTGAAGGAGAGAGCCTACACAAAGTTGATGGCCACGTGCAGAGTACTCTTTGAACCTAGCTAGGTGGTTGAGACTTACATTGTTAAAGTCAAAGTTTAATGGTGAAGATTACAAACGCATGTAGTCTTGGTCTATATGCAGTAATTTCAGCGCAATTCTTTCTTAAAATGTGCGCCATAGCCTAACATCGCCAAAAATTCACAAAAACTCCTATTTTTTGGGTTCAAGGTCGTTCAAGGTCATCAAAACCGGTACCTCCACAAAGCTGATTATGAAATACCGCTATGATAAGCAGCAAGTCTGTGTCTATCAGCAACCGTTTTCGCACTAAACGAGTAAACAACACTCGGTAAAGTAATGATTTTGTACGGAAGTACGGATCAACAAATCTGGTATTTGTTAAAAAAATTTTTGTTAATCAAAATTGGATTAAAATTTGAGACTAAAACATCACTAACGTCACTAATCTGCACATTTCCCATAGATTGTAAACTACAGTAGACAACTATGGCGGGTGCTTATTTCACATAGGACATGTAATCAAGATTTGTACTTGTACACTGTTAGTTTAACAGTCTGGATTTTGTCCGTTTTGACTACTCAGTTTGCGTGTTGCAATAGTTTAGGTCCGCTATAGCGAAAGTCCCTCCATAGCAACAAAGTCACACAAATCTCCTCCAAATGCCCTAGGACATTTTTAGAGGGAAAGTGAAAAAGAAAACAAGAGAAAACGAGGAAAAAGAGTAAAAGCTAGAAGGCTGTTGCAGTGACCTGGGAGGAAGTTTGCTCCCTCAGCCTTTCTAGCGTTAAGGCGAATGAACGCCGTTTTTTTCGCATACGTAGCTTATTTTTCATTACAAGAGCTAAGTAAGCCCACGCTACATGACCTTCTCAGAGAGTCAGGGGGCGGCTTGCCCCTCCCCCTGACGCTGAAGCACTGGTTGTTTGTTAGACGTTCAATGGAAGCCGCAAATTTGCCCATCTTTTTAAAATTTTGAAACGCAAAAAAATCACATATTGGTGTTATCTTGACAAAAAAATCATAGGTGGTTACGAAACTGGGGGAGGCTGGAACAAAACTGGGGGGGGCATCAAACCAAAGACCCGACCTAAACATTCAGCCTAAACTTACCAGAAAAATAGTCACCAGCAAGCGTAACTGAAGCCTCCTTTAGTTCTGGTGTGACAGCTGGAATAAGCATACGTAGGCCTACTTAATTCGAAATGTTTTCTGCCTTTGGCTGTGCCGTACAGAGTAGGTGTTGAGCCTGACAGAAGTGGAACAAAAACTAAAATTGACACACCCATAAACTTAATTAACTAAATTTTTTGTTCAACGCAGGAAAGATCGTAGCTGATAACGCCGTTTACCGTCTTTCGATATTTATACGCATTTTAGAGATAATTGCGCTCAAAGTCAAAAGTTGCTTTGAATCACGACGAATTTTAAATGTTTTTCACCTTCCCAAATTATAGGGGAACGTTGCCTACAAGTGTAAACTTTGGGAAATTTCACAGAAGTCCATAGGCGTGAGATGACAAGACGACTACTTGTTCTCTTGGGGCAGAAAAAAAGAACAAAAAAACAACGAAGATGAAAGAAAGATTGTGTAATATCTTGGAAGAATGTTTGAGACAGTTTCTACGATTGGATCAGATCTACGATTGGGAGATTTTTGGGAAATTTTTGGCGTAAATTTTGGCAGACTTTCGCTATGGTGGCCCTTCGCTATAGCGACCCATTACCGTTGCAATCACCATTATTGTCACTTTTGCTTCAGTTTGCAAAAGACAACAGCAACCAGTAGTTAAATTACGCAGCTTTCGGTCTTCTGATTACTACAAAATTAATCAAAATTAATGGATTAATTTTGACTAATTTTAAAAAATTAATCAATTAAAAATTTTTCATCGGCTGCAGCCCTAATATCAGTTTATCAAAAACCGATGAACAAAAAATTGCAATTAATCCATCATGAGCGGAAAGCATGCAACATAATCATAATGCCATTAAAACCTACGTAATTATGACTGAACAAAAATAATCTCCATTAGTGTGATTCCAAAAAATAAGACTACAAAATTCAGTGTATATATCTATGACATCTAGTGGGTCTTCAGTTTACGAGTGTCGGCAAATGTAACAGTGCTACTGTGTGCATCGTCGTCAATGGCAGTCCACTGCAGCCAGTAAAAGACGACAAAGAAGACAACAAAGTGAACGAAGCTATAGGTGCAGATGAGCACAGCATGCAGGTCTGGTAAGTGTGACGGAGGCGGTATCAACAGTGCTAGACACGCCAGAATAAAAATGCCGGTCATCGACAGCCAGAACTAAACAACACAGCACGCCAATACGATACAACAATTTCTATTTACAGTATTAAAGACAAAGCATAATACTTTTCAAAATAATGCTGGATTGTTTTATATTTTATTATCACTAGCAAACATTGCACAACAAGCATGTTCAAACACTGGCTCCATACTGATCGCAATTTTTCACAATATTTAAGATCAAAAGTCATGGCTAAGGTTAGAATTGTGCAGCTGCAGGTGGAAGACCGCACAAAATGTTGGGACTGGGCTGACATATTCTCTAGTCATACACAGTTTCCCCAAAACGCTTCCCACTCTCATTTGTCTATACCTTAGCTAAATATAGATTGATTTTCAAAATTCCTTCATGAACACACTCTGCGGACAATAGGAAACAAATTCAATGAAGTTCCCACCATACGTTAAACGCATGGCCCCACATCACTATTTCGGGAAGATATGCACAAAGACAAAGAGGGCAGTTTTTTTTTGGGGGGGGGGTACACTGCTGGCGTGGCATAGTTGGTAACGCATTTTGGCTGAAACGAAGTTACTTTACGCCGGGCCCAGTTAGTACTGCGATGGGTGACTGCCTGCGGGCAGGTAAACCATCTCGATGCAAAGCCTGCCAGCTAGGTCGACTCAGCCTTCTACCCTCCATGGGACGGTAAAATAAGCAGTAACTCATTTATATGGGTTACAGAAGGTAGTGACCTTAGTACAGCTGACTGGGGCTGCCTAGCCAGCCGCTGCGCTAGCCTGTGTCTGCAGGCTGCACGTGGTGGCCGTGCAGATGGCGGTTCGGGTTAGTGACGAAAAGCGCATTAGAGGCGTTGTACGCGAGATGCACTATACAAATTGACACCTTTACCTTTTTACCTTTACAGTGTGAATGACGCAGCTACCCACCACTAGTGACAACGTGTTGTTGGTGTGAAGCCGTGCTGCAGCCGGACCTCGAGACCCATTGCCACTGTGGTCACCATTCACCGACGCACTCAGGCAGTCAGCTGACGACAGACAGAGATCCGCCGCCAGGTAGTAGACTACGACCAGTGCAACGCATGTGATCATCAACTCATCTTTCATCAACAGAGGAAGCATGCTGAGCACAGACAACACACTGCCAGATTGGTGGGTGCTGAAACAATACGGACTTCAACACCGTCAACATATCACTCATACCATTCGCACAGTTTTTTAAAGGTCATTGCAACTGAGATCAGTGAAACTGTGGGTAAAAAATGGGCGGGGCAAGAACTCATAATTTTCCAACAGACACGACAAATTTCTGACAGGGTGCTCAAAATTTCAATTCCATCCATAAATTACCCCCAGAATGAATTTTTGCCCCAAATTTTGCACTTTTGGATGAAAATTTTCCGACAAGAAGATTTTCGGGCAAATATCGAACAAGCCAAAACTTTGGGGTGTGTCCCCAGCTATGCACTACAGACTGACATAAGTGACTGTAATAACTCGTTCAAAAACTACTTTGCACAGGTAATAGAAATGCACTTCATGCTACGTTGTAAAAGCAAACTTGTGATATTCATGTTTATCTTCAATTATGTATTGCACGAGTTAACCTCTGTCTATGTGTAAAATTACTAATTCAGACGTATAAAATATAAATCACAAGATTCACGTAACTCTCTCACTGCATGAAGGCAAGAAATGTGTCAAGACTTCGGTCAAACCTGAATGAGGAGATGATAAGAAACCAAACAGTAAGTAATGGATGCTGCAACAGCAGCAAAGACACTGGCCTGCAACGTCCAGCAAAACAAGCTGCAGTTATATGCAGGGCTGGATTAAAACCTAATTAGGCTTTGTTTGGTAAAAATGCTTGGGCACTCGCATAAATTTTTTGTTCAGAGATAAATAAGTAAGTAACGCCGTAAAATCAAATTCCACAATACGGTGTATGGAGCTCCCCAACCAGAGAGTGTTGTGCTGCACCAAGTGACCTATTAAGTGATGCAAAAAAACCATAAAGAGGCCTGCACAAGCCAGAAAATGTCAGCTGCTGGCGAACATTCCCTGACCTGTGGAACCCTCCTTTTAGTGGGGTCCCTGTTCGGCCAAACATGCCCAAATCTGTCTCTCGTTATAAGCACAAATAAGAACACACTTAAAAGTATGCCACAGAATATAAGCTAACCCACAGCCAAACCGCTCAAAGTTCAATAGTAAAGAAAAATTGAATAGCAAAACTAGAAGTGAGTGAGTGAGTAATTTATTGATGGCACAGCAGTACACAAGAGGTCACTTCATGTCACAACTATGTTTATGTTAACTGATTTGATCAATAAAACCAGAGTGAAAAATGACTGCTATTTGGCTACAGAAACAGATGATAGCATTTAGAAACTATGAACCTAAAATGTGCTAGTTAAATGACAGCGACATTGTGATTAACTGATTACCTATTGACACTTTGCAGAATATCTCTGAAAATAAAAACAAAACTAAAAGCAACTCCAGTAAACCCCACATCAGCCAGTCACAATGGTTACTCACAATGCAACCAGCAGAATGGACTTCTCGTGAACTTGGAATGAAAATAAAAAGAATGCCAGCGATGAGTTGACCTGCAAAGCAATCAGTGTTCGTGAAGTAACAAACAAGGAGAGAAACTGCACAGCATTATATACCAAAATTTTACACAGGAATATACGATGGTGAGTAGCCATAACTGTCATTCAAATTTTTGCTAGCTGATAGTAAGTAATGTAACCAACTTGTAACAGATCACACCGAAACGACAATTTGTGGTGTAACAAAAAGAAGAGCAAATTGCAGAGTAAAATGTAAGTTTAAAGTTGGTTGGCTACATGGGAGACCTGGCGCTGATTCTTATATGCTAAAACCGGCAGCAGAATATTGAATGCCATATCTAAACAGCAACAGACAAACAATGTAAGCAAATTTATACAGTTCACAAGGTCAACAAAAAATCCGCCAAATCCGAGGCACACAAATCCGACATAGTGTGCTATCAAAAAATCACCTGCTATGCAATAGAGCAGCAAGCATGACACTAAAACTGCCACTATTAGATATTTTAATATTAAATTTTATGGTCATGCACGCCACACCATACATACTAGTGCATATCGAAAACAAGTAAGTGACGGACGCCAGAGAAGATGAAGTGAAGATGGTAAAACAGCAATAGCAGTACACGCAAAACTACAAACACCACCATAACACACAACATTACCTCAACAGCCACAATCTCTATCATGATACACGATGTCCAGTAAAAAAACTCTACATTTATTACACATAACTCTAACAAACTGGCAGTGGCAAACAATTTCATAATTTTTTGCACCAATGCCATGAATCATCTTGTTACTTCACTTTGTCTACAAAAAATACAAATCCTACCTGCAAAATTTACACATCACTGAGTATTGAAAATGCTTTGTTTGGACAAAGATAGCACATAATAAAGCCTCTGTGATACAAAAATGGGACACTTGTTGAAAAGTTAATCTGTAATTTTTAAAATGTCACAGTGAAGAAATTAAAAAACTCAGTTTTTTGCAAAAAAAATTATATATTTGGTTATGTTAATCACAATATTGGCACTAGCCATTACTGACAATATTTAGCAGAACAACAATGCAACTCCTGAAATGAGCAGAACAATTTTGCCTCTACAGCTTACAAAAAAACTTCACAAAACTTACACAAAACTTCAATTAAATGAAAAAAATCAAAACTAAAATATAATTATTCCAGACAATGTTAAAACGAAAGTAAAAAATGGCATTACCTAAGATGTACGAGTGCTGATAATTCAAAAACTTGTTTAAACTTTACGACAGTTGACAGACTGCACCAGAGATTCGCTACTTTGTCCTAAAACAAACGAACAAATTAAATGCATTCTGTGCAGCTAAGCTACATGCAGTCCATTCTGTCAGAAGTGGCACAGCACATTCAGTCAACATAAACACCTAAAACTACTAACAACCTGGAACGTAAACTAACAGAGTCAAACTGCAACACCAACTAAAAAAATATGCACATACATATCTGAAATAACAGGCAAAAAGCAGGCAACCTGTATATACAATCACTCAATCGTAATAAACTCTTCTATAGTAACTCCGATAAAAGATGGATGGCTGACATTTAACAATAAAAACACTAGGCCTAAATAATATAAAAAGACTCAAAATAAAAGCAAACTAAAAAGCAGTCGTAGCCCGCAGGTACCTCCGCCAAGGCAATGTTATTTGCCAGGTGGCGTCATCATATTCACCTTGCCAGCGGTTCCCTTATGCCCCATATAACGCAATGGTAACGAAAATTTCAAAGTGATCCAGAATCCAGGATTCCTTTTGAATCACCCCCAAAAATGAAACATTGGTAGTTTGTGCCATGCCCGACATACCCTCAAAATTTCGGAAAAATCCGTCCATAACTTTTTGAGTTATCTTGCTCACACACAGAGAGACAGACAGACAGACAAACAAAATCTGGCAAAAACATTACCTCCTTGGCGGAGGTAAAGATGCATAATCACGATCGATGACATATTTAGACAACATTTGCACAGGATGTCATGATATCCAACCCACAGACCTCGAACAGGCCACGTGCAAATGGAAAGAGTCGATGAATAACTTGAAACACAAGTTCTTTGCTGGTCAAGAATGGAAACCAGCAGACAGCAAATGTTGCCATAACCACAAGACTCAGACACAACAGCCGCCATATCCTAACAACCACATCAGTAATACACTGCAGTAATAGTAGTACCGTAAAACTTCTAATAAACGCCTCTGGCATTCATTTGTACATTTGACAAACCCCCCGGGCGTTTAATAGAAACTCCACGCTTATTGGAAACCCGGCATTTATTTGTATCTTGCACAAATGTCAAAATACTGGTACCCGTCCATCATGGAAATTAATGCATATACAGCAAACTTTCGTCATCATCACGATTATCATTAATGAATAGAAGGAAGCAGGCCAACTTTAAATCTTGCCAACGGGCAGCGGCATTCATTCTTGCATGCCTATCGAATGTCCATTAATATACTAACGACTGCCAATCGCCGTGCTTGGAACCCACGCACACTGAACCTGTTCTAGCGCATCTAACTTAATATGATACTGTCGAACACTAACAGCACCCTTCATAGTGAAGTGACCTCTCACGAGTACGACTGGTCTCGTTTGTCTCAACCGTAAGTTATCCGATTATTCCAAGCTCCAACTCCGACCTCACGCACACACCCGGTACAGTACAATGTCAAGATGTTAGCGAAAAGCTAACAGGTCTTTTATTTGTAGTACGTGTAATTTAAAAATAGATTTTATTTTTATCACTATGGAAGTATGCGCGTGGTAGGCCTAATTTTGGACTGAATTCTTTGCATTGTTTATTATCATTAAAAATTACTGTATGTTGAACATGATTAGACCTACGTACTGTGCAGTCTTAGTAGAGTAGAGGTTTTTTGTTAGTGTTTTTGATTTTTAACTGTACTTCCGTACAGGGCCTACGATTTCATAATAAATACCAAACAGAGGCCTATACTGTGGTATAGAGGTATACTGTGGCTGTACCCAACGTCTATTTGGGACCGGCGATTATTAGAGACCCGGCGTTTATTTGTACATTTGACAAAAACCCCCGGCGTTTAATGCAGACCAAGCGCTTATTGGAGAAGCGACATTTATTTGAAGTTTTACGGTAGTAATGGTTGTAGTAGTAATAGAAGGAGAAGGAAAAGGAAGAAAAAGAAGCAGCAGCAGTCGTGGTAGTGGCGTGGTGCTAGCAGCAGCAGCTGCTGCCACCACCATATCCTAACAAACACATCAAAATGCTACACAGCTGAACTTATCTGGTCTACTTCAACAAATACACAAAATACCAGCTACAGCATTTGTCTCTTACATGATCATTTTTTAGGTGCAACAGCAGCTACTGCTGTAGCACGTCTTAGCCATCGCAATTCTGTCCGTCCGTCCGTCCTGTCTTTCCATCATACGGGCGAATCAGTCAAAAACGGTGCAAGCTATGATCACCAAATCTTCACTATCAGCTGCCTAGAAGACTCTAGTTTCAGGATCCGTAAAGCTTTTTAATATATTCAAAAGAAGTCACCAGCAGCGAGGATGCTAAATGAGAGGAGGGTCGAAAAATTTGCGATTTTAAGCCAACAGGCCTACGGCTGAGTGAGACCGGTTGTTTGCCACCCTCTGATGAGTGTAAAAGAAACATCATTGCTAGGAGATTTTGTTCGCACCGAGCTTTCAAACATGCACCGCTGTTGCGCGTTCCCCTTTGCATTAGCTGGGCTTTTCTTGTTTCTACTACAATTATTAATCTCACATCAGCAGTACTTCAGCTCATACTCTATAAGCTACTATTTATTTCCCATCTGATCGAAAGTAGAAGGCCAAGTCAGCCTAAGCATGCAGAAAGTTAACAACTGCTCAAGGTTGCTCAAAAAAGCCACAGCACGATGTATATGGCAACCCACAAATTTACAAGTCCGCTACTGTATTATTGGACCTATGAAGCAGCAACAGCTGTTTTTGGCCTAGAATCTACCAGCACTTAAAATGACAACTATGAATGGAAAAAACAGCAAAAATGTGACATAAAACTGAAAGACTAACGCTGTAAAGCATCTCTTCGAATGCAGACAAGTTCCAAGAAGATATGTGAAAAAAGGCAACGCATGATACATTGACATCTGTTTGTAGTTGATGGCCAGGACAAAGGCAATGGACCCAAAAAGTTCATGCTGAAGACATAAGCCAACGATGGCCCACAACGTCAATCCCAAACTGATGCAGTTGTACCTGACAGCAGTTTACTGGTAAAGAATTGAATAATAACAGCACCAGAGTGTCCAGAATAGATTCTAACACTTACTAGACTTTCCAGCACAAATATAACACTGACATTTCCAAACACATGTTAACATTAACACAGACATTACCATTTTATGACTTTTGTAACCAAAAAGACTCTAAAGCTGGTCTACTTCAACAAATACACAAAATACCAGCTACAGAAGAGAAAGTCTGCTATATTATGCATGACGATACCATCCTAATTACTTGGTAAGCACTCAATACGAAAAATGGTGGAATTATGAAAATGACAAAATTAAGGATACTGAAAGTGTCCGTAATCAATCAGCAGTATGCAAGGGTTGATGAGTGTCAACAGCAGCATCACCAGCTGCAAAATAGATGACTTTATTCTCACACATGTTGACAAATGCAAGAAATTCTCTACTTTATCGAATAAACTAAGTGCAGACTAGCATATGCTAATTAGCATCAAACTGTTAGTTACTTACAAAAAAGTCACGAAAACCACATTATTATGAATTATTATATATACTATATCACATAAGTGGCTGACAGCATGACCAGCAAAATCAATGCAACATTTGCATATTACTTATCATTTATGAAACTATAACTATAAAAGCCTAAAATTTATGAAAGCTAAATTAGAGTGAACCTGTGTACTGTGAGTAGTGTGGGATGATAAACAATAGAGACAATAGCAAACAGCAGCAGGAACGTATGTCAACAGATCAGCAACTAGCACTGCACAGCTCACATTCATAGCATTTCAATATACTCAGCTAAAAATATAAATAACTAAAGTAACAGCATTTTCAAGTTAACTTAAAAATATTTCTTGCCATTTCTTGAGTGTCTGCAGCTATCCGAAAATTCTCCCCAGAAGACATGGCTAATTTCCAGGAAGTAGACTGACCTAAAATTAAAGCCTGAAACAAATAAGCGCAATGTTCGTTTATATGACACATCAAAGACAAAGCCTTTAATGCTTAGTCTAACTGTAATCAGAACTCATAGTTGATGACAGAGCCAATTAATACATACAACTGCTATAACTAAGTTTTGTTTAGCTGGCCAATTTTTACGCATGACAGCAGGTCATGCTTCGCGCATCTTAGCCATTGTTGAGGTGTCTGTCCGTCCATCTGTCTGTCTGTCTGTCACACCCTGGCACTGTATCAAAACAGTGACACTTAGAATCACGATATCTTGCCCCCAAAACTCTAGTTTTTAATGACAAAATTTCGTGCAATGGGGTGAGGGGGTTCGCCACAAGTGAGGGCATCAAAAAAGAGTACCCCTAAAAAGATGTTATTTTGCCATTATTGGCTCTTATAGCGTGAAAGCGAACATTTCAACAGTAAACTGCGAAAAATGGCTGGAGATGACCAAAACAACCTGCATATGAAATTATCAGCATTAAACAATAAACACACATTTTAGCAGTTCAAGTCCTGACTCCCTAGGTTCAAGGAGGCCTGTGCAGATGGGCGTCAAAGACGGCTACTTTTCAAAAAGTAATTATTTTACCACTATTGGCTCGTGTAGTGTGAAAACAGTTGCAGATAGGCAAAGACATGCTGCTTATCATAACAAGCAATAGTGACAAACTTTGTAGTGGTGTCGACATCAGTGACCTTAAATGACCTTGAACCCCAAAAATAGGGGGTTTCAAATCAAATCATTTATTTATACAAGCAGATACAAAAAAAACGTTGACAAAATGAGTAACGAAAAGGCTTGAGCAAGGGCACAAAGGGCTGCAAGAGCCTCTTACATGGACCAGAAAGAAAAGAAAAAAACATACGAATAAGACAACACAATAAAACCTGTTAAAACACAGATGTAAACCGAACCAAGTTTTAGTGTTATTTTTGCAATTTGTGGCTGCAACGCCGATTTCAAAAGTGAATTGCGACAAAATGGAACTGCTACGCTGTCGCGCATCTCATGAGTTTTGCTCATATTACTTGTCTACAATTGCTCCAAATCTCTACAAGAAATTTTGAGCTACAGCTCACGAGACGCGTGAAAGCCTATAGCAGTTCCGGTTCCGTAGTTTAGCTAAAAAGTGGAGTGTTCATGCTAAGTTAATATACAAATACCAAATTCTCTATCTAGATCTCATAACGATAGTAGCATGGCGCCACCTTGTGAATGATAAAGACTTGTGTCGCAGCCCGAAATCGCCAAAAAAATCCATAAAACCCCCTATTTTGGCGTTCAATGTCATTCAAGGTCACTGAATTGGTGCCAATCGAGAGCCAGTGTACGACTTCCTATTAGTGATTAATAGTAACCTAGGCCCGATCTCGCACCGATACTGAGATACAGTGACTTATTAGCCAACAAGAAATTTGAGCTAATGTTCACAAGATGCGCGAAAGCCTATAGCAGTTCCTACCCGCAGGCAGTCACCCATCGCAGTACAAACCAGGCCCGGAGTAGAGTAACTTCGTTTCAGCCGAAACGCATTACCAACTACGCCACGCCACCAATGCCAGTACCGTGGCGCCACCTTGTGAATGATACAGACTTGTCCAAGACGAAAGCGCCAAAAAAATCCATAAAAACCTGTATTCTGGCATTCAATGCCATTCAAGGTCATTGAATTCGGCGCCAATCGAAAGCCAGTATACGATTTCCTATTAGTGATTAATAGAAACCTAGGCCCTATCTCACATCGTTACTGAGATACGGCGACTTATTGGACAAAAATCGCAAATTTTGCCCACCCTCTCTCATTTAGCGCCCTCGTTCAGGGTGACCCCCTTCGAATTTATGGAAAAGCTTTACAGTTCCTGAAACTAGAGTCTTCCAGGCAGCTGACGGTGAAGATTTGGTGATCCTAGCTTGCACCGTTTTTGACTGATCCACCCGTGTGACAGACAGACGAACAGACGGACAGAATTGCGATGGCTAAGACGCGCTGAAAGCAGTAGCTGCTTTTGCGCATAAAAATTGCAAATTTTGCCCACCCCCCTCTCATTTAGCGCCCTCGTTTGGGGTGACCCCCTTCAAATTTATGGAAAAGCTTTACGGTTCCTGAAACAAGTCTTCCAGGCAGCCGATGGTGGAGATTTGGTGATCCTAGCTTGCACCATTTTTGACCGATCCACCCATGTGACGGAGGGACGGACGGACGGACGGACGGACGGACGGACGGACGGACGGACGGACAGACAGAATTGTGATGGCTAAGACGCGCTGAAAGCAATAGCTGCTTTCGCGCGTAAAAAGTGACTTTTCAGAAACTGCTGAAGCAGAACTCTTTATAAGCCCATCATTCAACCAACAGCATTGTCAGAGCACTGAATAATCAACAAAACTAATACCAAAATATTGTCATAAGTATCACAAAGTATAGAAATGAGTCCCGATCGTCTACGGTAAACAAAACACAACTCAGTAGTTCAACCGCAGCCTTTCACAAGCCGCTTTATTGTTTTCAAAAACTTACATCATGTCAAGTTAACCAAACATATTCATCATTGCTTGTTTTCAGACATCAAATTTTGCCAAAAAAGTGTGAAACAACTTAATGGTTCTCCTCAGACCAGCCAAAAAACTGATATCACTAATTCACCAGTCCAACTGCTGGCTTTGCGGACTATTAAAGAATAACAAATTCATGAACAATATTTTCAATTTTCACACATATGATTGTCAGCAAAAAGCCTAAGTACTACATGACATTAATTACTGACTTACCTGAGTTTCGCATAAATACTTTGTGGAAATAGCTCTCATGACCACGAGATGCATTCAATTCAACCCACGACGAGTTCAAATAACTAGATCTAAAACAATACCAATATAAATATCAGTGCTAAATAATGCCATAAAATTATTCACTTTATCAGTTATACAACAAGTAAACTGTATCAACTAATAAGTATTTCTTAACTGATGACTACAGAACAGCATTCTAAGCACCATTCTAGAACTGTTGCAATCAGCTAACAAATTTCAGAAAATAGCAATTAAAATGGTATAGATCTGTGTATGTATGTGGCTCAGAAAATGACAAGCAATCTGTGACAAACGATATATACAAACATAGCGCCAAGCAGCCAGCTGTGGTATGCAGTCAGTGGAGGATAGTCGAGCCCCCAATACTCCAAGTCATTCTCCGTTCCATTCACATACCTACACAGTACACATACATGCACCTTTCACCTATTCAACCTACCGGTACTATCAGATAATTCCATGCTAGCACTTACACTGGCTATGTCTACCATACTGTCTACAGTGGGATAACATGCCAATAACTCACGAATAAACCACGTGTGATCAAATGAATGACAGTGTACGCTAAACGACTAGCTGCTGGTGAGAATGGAACAAGTGTTGTTGTTGCTGTAGTAGCCCACCCTCCATCTTGTTCAGGTCAGGCGTTGAGGAACTCAGCGACCTCCTTGGGTCATAGCCAGAGGTCCATGGGTGTCAGGTTGGTCCAGACGGTGCATCGGGCATACAAATAGGTGAGCGACACTGTGTGGTGTCATATTACAATCTGGGCAGGAGTTGTGAACTGCTGAGTTGAGTCGATGTTTACAGGAATTCAGCCGAGCACAGTAGCCAGATCTCAACTGTGCTAAGAAAGTGTGAGCCTTCCTTGGAAGGTCGATTTCTGACGAGTCAAGTTCTGGTGCTGTGGTGTTCAGAACTTTGTTGTGCTCATAGCCAGCAACCGTCTGTGCCACAGAGGTGGTATGTAGGGCCCTGAGACAACTCTTGTACAGATATTCCATTATTGTGGAACACTTCTCGGCATAGATCACCAGTTCACCAGTTCACTGGTGCTGGAGCTGCATGTCTAGATCATTTTTCATCAACTGTGGTGGTAAAGGTCTGTTGAGATGTTTGTTGCCTGGATGACCCAGCACATGACATCGAAGCACATACTGCTTCGTCAACAGATCACAATGCGTGCAGAAAGGCAACACTTTCATCTATTGGTTGAGGTGGTCAATGCTGGCCATGCGGTGACAGCCTCTGGCGATACGCAGGGCTTCGTTCTAAATCACCTGGAGGTGCTTCCAGTTCATATTTGAAATCACTGAGGCCCAAATCGGAGCACCATATTCTAAGGTGCTGCGACAGATGGACTTATGTCATGACCAGTGTTTCTTTCCATTGACTCTCTTCCGTACCTTGTCTCTTGTATTCTTGCAGTATTGTGAGAACTTTAATGCTATGCTACAACAAATACCCTATAAGATACTACTGGACTGGAACAACTGTCAGTCAAATGACTCTCTGGGGTGTATAAGTTTATTTAGCACTCCCTTACGCCACTCCTGACAGTTGTTTAACACGCACGCTGAGGAACTCAGCGACCTCCTTGGGTCATAGCCAGAGGTCCATGGGTGTCAGGTTGGTCCAGACGGTGCATCGGGCATACAAATAGGTGAGCGACACTGTGCGGTGTCATATTACAATCTGGGCAGGAGTTGTGAACTGCTGGGTTGAGTCGATGTTTACAGGAATTCAGCCGAGCACAGTAGCCAGATCTCAACTGTGCTAAGAAAGTGTGAGCCTAAACTATAATAAAGTCTGGCAAAGCATAACATGAGCCTTGAGGTAAACAAGGAACTCCTACATCATTTGAAAATACAGAAACCAGAAAGTTTTAAACAGTAAAAAAATTTAAGGTATAGACTTGCAGCTAATTTTCACAAATTAGTTAAGTAAATTACACATTTTGATTCTCTAGATACCTTATGAGAAAATACTGACTAACTACAATTATTTTATAACAGACACACGATCCACAGATGGACAAGAATCAATGCTCATTCACAAAATGCAGCATAGACATATGTAAAAACAAAATAAATCAAGTCTCATTTTATTCTTTAAATTCTTAGAAAACACAATATAACTGCATGCAAAAATGGAATGTATGTTACTTGCTACAGTGCTGCTTAAAATTTAAAAAAACACTTTACAATCTCAAGAGTTGCAGCTGATTGGTATGAGCTAACAATACTGCAGTGTAGTTGTACTTTTGTAGTTATTAATTATTGCTTACAACAGTAAACAACTGGACCTGTGGTGTAGCATGCAGACACACCACCACCCAAATCAGCCACAGCAAAACCTTAATGCTATGCTATGGTGAATACCCTAGAAGATACTAATCATTTCTCATCAAACTGACAGTATAAAGTTAAGTCAGCCTAGGCACATAGAAGTCTTAACATTTTGCTCCAGGTGGTTTGCAAATGCCAGAGAAAGGCAAACTGACAGTTACATTAGCAGATATGTGTATTATACCAGTGGCTTAGTGGCAAGTTGTACGTGACTTCCATCCAATGACGCTGTGCTTCATAATCACCAAACATTGGCGGCTTACCTTGACCTACATGCAACAACACAGCATACAAATCACTGTAATATGTACAACACAAAATTAATAGTAATAATATCAGTGGACAATAGACATGACAATGCTTTCAATGCACAGACGTAGGAAAGCAGACCAACAAGCAAACGAACAGAGACCGAGAGAGAAGACAATAAAACGTGCAAAAACACGAGCACACGTCCACATGAGGAGAGAGAGAGTGAATGATGGCGATCCGAGTTTCACGCAATCCACCCGCCCTACTCTTAGCCATTCATGTTGTTGGACGCTGCGTCAGACTTCAATTGTTGTTGATAACAATGGCACAGTGACTGTAATATATCCGCTGTCGCCACTGCCAGAACATCATAACGCCACCAACCTAGACACCACTAGATAGTTACTTGTTGCCTTTCCACTCTCCTTCATAAAATCATTCCAAGGTTCACCTTCACCCCTCGCACATGAACGCAGCATCGCAGACAATCTCAGTTGTGATCTCAGTCGACGGCAACATTAACATTTAAGGTAAACACAACACAGCACAGCGATTGTGGCCCGCCATAGCCAAGGGCCGCCATGGCCAGAGGCCGCCATAGCCAAGGGCTACCATAGCCACAATGCCATAGCCATAGCCAGGGGCCACCTTAGTTAGGGTTACGGTTACGGTTACGGTTAGGACCCCACTAGCACTAACCCTAACCCTGACCCTAACCCTAACCCTAGTAGCCTATAGGAAAGTGTGGCAAAGCTAGCCATTCGTACCATCGGCGACCCCCTACAGCCACCCCTTTTCTCAAGCAGGGATTCTATGGGAAGCCTTTAGGAATGTGGGGTCCTAACCCTAACCGTAACCCTAACTATAGTGGCCCCTGGCTATGGCGGCCCTGGTTGGCTATGGGATTGTGGCTATGGTGGCCCTTGGCTATGGCGGCCCCTGGCTATGGCGGGCCGTCACCAGCACAGCGGTGTGCTAAATGCTTACAAACCATGCAGATATGCGCATAAATCTGCTGTTCCAGCTGCACTTGGTTTTGCCCAAAAACTGCTATTGCAGTTCCAATTTTGATAACACTAACAATATTACAAACAGATGCTGGCTTGTTAAACAAATGTGCGTTAAAGTAGGATTTAAAGTTCAATGATTATATTTACAGTGCACACGCATCGTCCGTATGCAGTCACAAAGTGTTATTTACCATGTGCAAATTGCACACTCTACGATGGCCTATTTTTAATCAACTTATTTTGCAGCACTAGGCAGCATTAAGTGCGCAGTTTAGTGTTTGGCTTATTGGTAATAATCAACCGCAGTTTAACTGAAGGATGTGTATGTTTAATAAATTCTGGGGTCACTTAGAGATAATTACACTACTTGGCTGGTATCTGATATTCAGCTTCAATTAATGTCAACCTTTAATATGAAAAAAACTGCCGCCAAGAATTAACACCAAGGTGTCCGTCCTTAGATGATGTAATGCCACCAAAGATGTCATAAAATACGCTTCAGAAGTTCAGACCATGCGCAGGCATGAAAATTAACCGCGACTTTAATGGAGCACACACGGTCTATAACATTATGTGCACCACATCAGACCGTGCATGCGCATGGTCAATAACACCATGCTTTAGGATTAGGTTTGACTTAGGGATCTAGGCTCAGCAAAAAATTGCAAATAGAAATGAGGGTTTTCGGCCGTCGGCTGCATACATAGCCTGCCAGTATTGCAGGTACCCGGTAGAGTATTTTAAGCACACACGCAACACTTGCTGACCAGAATACGGATGCAAAGACACCATGCAACGTAAGACGATTCCCAGCACCACAATGACACCCAACATGTAATCCATATCAGGACAGATATGCAAATAGCTTAGATCGCTATCTTTTAATACATTCACACAAAAACATTAGACAACAATCTCCAACCAGAAACGTAAACAACGAAATTTAGATACACAGCTTATAGACAGAAACGGAAGTTACAAAACTCAGTTTTGTTTTAGTTTAAAAGTGCAATCAAACTAGAAACTGAGGAAAATCAACTACAACTAGTTGCTTATTTATTGTGGCATGTTTTCGTTTTCACTTCGCAACAACATGGCGAATGTAAACAAATTGGTTCTTTGCAGGTTGTTAAGCGCATTCACTTCCAAACGATGGGTTTTTAAAGTACTTGTTTTAACTTTTGGCATACTGTAGAGTAGTGCTGTGCGATACCTTCGATACCTCGATAAGTATCGTGAGTATCGACGTTTCGATACCAGTGTCGAAGAGGTCTCGATATATCGCGATATATCGTGGTGCCACGATACCGCCAAGTATCATGACATGACGATACCAGTTTCGATACCATGCAATCGCGCAATTGTTGACAACTGCACACTGCATGACAGCCAAGTAAATAAGACGTCACATCAAAACCATTCTTCCTCCTCTCGACGGGCCTGAAGACTAACGTTTTATATGCACTTCTGGTATACCTGAGACGGTATTGTTATCGTGGCTCCAATTTCAGTTATCGCACAGCACTACTGTAGAGCTGCTGTTTTTTGCATCGTGTCAACTGTCAATACACGACGCTGGTAACTGCTGAGTAGATGTAGCATGTATAGCATTGTTGTACGCAACAGGCTCGACGTTATTTTTTGTGCCCTACCCAGAAAGTTTTTTTTTGCTTTTTATGTGAAAATAATGTGTTTTGTGCATTTTTAGCACTACTTTGAGTGACTAAGTGGGCTCTTAGTCGGGCACGTGCTCCCAGTGCCCCTGTGGCTACGCCAGTGCGTCCATAGGGCCTGTTACCATTACCATCTAGACGGATGGAAAATTGTGTGCATATGCAGTTTATTTTTTGTTCGATTATGGTTCATGGCAAGTAATTTGAGCAAAGCTTACGCGACGCGACAGCAGCGGACCTACCACCTGGACAATGAAATAACAATGCACCTTAAACGAGTACCCAAACTTGAAGCCTCCATGCAGAAAAGTCCTTGAATCTAGGAGGTCGAAAGTTAAATGGTTAAAAGTGTACGTTCTGTGCTAAAAATTTCATACACAGGTTGTCCAGGTTTATTTTGGTGCAGTTTACTCTTGAAATGTGCGCCGCAGCCAAAATTTATAAAAACAGTAAAACCCCATGTTTTGGGGGTTTACGGTCATTCTAGGTCATTAGTGTTGACACCATTAAAAAGATGGTCACTAGTGCTTGCTACGATAAACAGTGTGTCTGTGTCTATTTGCAACTATTTTTACTCTAGACGAACAACTAGTGGTAAAATAATCACTTTTTACAGTCATACCCCTCTTTGATGCCCACCTGCATCGGCTTTCTTGAACCTAGAGGGTCAGCACTTGGGCTGCTTAAATCTATGTTTAATGCTGACAGTTTGGTATGCAGGTTGTATAGGTTTATCTTCTGCCATTTTATCGCAATTCACTCTTGAAATGTGCGTTGCAGCCAACAGTTACGAAAAATTCACAAAAACACTAGTTTTGGGGTTCAAGGTCATCGATGTTGACACATTTAAGAAGCTTGTCACTAGTGCTTGTTATGATAATCAGCATGTTTGTACCTATTTGCAATTCTTTTATCTACTACGTGAGCCAGTAGCGGCAAAATAAGAACTTTAGGGGTACCCCTTTTTCACATTCACATTTGAGGGCAATTCTTTCACGCAGTGGCTTGAAATTTTGTTGCAAAAGTCTATAGTTTTGGGGGCAGCCGACAGTGAAGATTTTGTGATCTTAGCTTGCGCCATTTTGATAGAGGTCAAGAGTGTGACGGACAGACGGATGGACGGACAGACAGACGGACAGATGTCCAGGCCAAGGCTATAAGACGTGCGAAGCCATTCTGCTGTCGTGCATAAACATTGCATCAGATTTGCTTATTTTTCTGTCTACATAAACACGTAATGACATTACTGATGACTCGATATTAAGATTTCAATTTTAATACAATATTGATACGATATTTTACAAAATATCACGATATTAATCTGTCTCTGTGTGAACTTGTAATACAACTGTAATTAAATTACGACAGCATTAACTCGTCACATTTGTAATCTTTCTTTTCAGTCTTGTGGTGTAGTAAGGAATCTGTAGCAAATGTCGCAAACCTATAGAAAATATCACGATATATTGCAATATATTTAAATATGGTGATATATTGAAAAGTCGATGTTTTTTTTCGATATATTGATGTTTTTGATATATTGAGTCATCACTAACTGATGCAACAATGTCATCATATTTTGCTTAAAGGTTGTTGTTTGAATGGAGCATTTATATCAAAAGCTTTACATACAAGATGTTCAACTTTACTTATCTGCAGGTTTGAGCTTGCAGGATGAGTGAATTGAGCTAATTTTGTGTATGATGTGATGTAAGTAAGAATAGTAATTGCAACAATTTTTAATGCACTGTAACAAAACATCATTACAAGAGCACAGAAATAAATAAATCAAATGTCAGCTTGTATTAACTGTGTAGTAGGCCCCAACATACTTATAATTGATCGTAATGCGTATATGGTAAATATATTACTTAGTGTTTTAGTGTTTTAGCAAACTGCAAAATGTTTGGTGTGTGTTTAGATTGTGCTGTTATTTCCATGAAGCCAGTTGATTGCTTAGTGGTAAGTGGTATGACGGGAAACGTTGCTTCAGAAAATGATGATCTGTGGATAGAGGATGAAATTCAGCATGAGTTAGATCAATTGGATGATAGTTGTTTGCTAAGTGATGATGATGATGATGATGATGATGAGCTGTACAGTCTTGAAAATCACATCTCTGCTGTTAATACACAGGTAATAGATTGCTAGTATGACATGTTTTGTGAAACTAAGATGAAAATGCTTACACGGATATTATTGTCACTAGATTTTCGTTGCTTATTACTAATGTAGGAGTTTTAAGAAGCTGACATCAGAGCATTCACGCAGAATAGATGGTTATTCAGTTTATTTTTTACGTGTTTTTTTAATATTAAATTTTTGTAAGTATGACTAGAGATTTCTTAACCCATTTCTGACTGTATGATACTTTGGTTTGCTGAAATTGCATAGAATGAAGCTACGTGCATAGCAGACTTGATGGCCGGTATTGCATGGAATACTGATGGGGTGGAGAAGGAACTGAAAGAGTGTGATGATCTGATTCACAAAGCCAACAGTGGTACATTGTCTTCTGTGTGTTTGCTTATATGCGAGTTGCACTGTATATAGCACAGTTTTTACACGATGTTTGTTCCCTGCATGGGACATTGCATCAGCCAGGCTTGTAGCTGATCTATCGATGAGACTGAATACCAACCAGCAGTACGGTGTGATGCTGCTTGTTTGCAAATTGAACAGTGGGGGTGAATTCATGTTCTAGAGATTGGGCACCTCGAACAGATGTTACATTGGTTTGTGTCTGAAAATGGCAATACCGAGATGTGTTGTATTACCACTAACGATACTGAATCTTACAATTGCATTAGAACATTTGTTGAATTAAGTCTGTTGAGGTGAAATTGAAGTGACCTTTGTCGTTGAGGCAGGGAGAGAAACAGGTAGACATTTACTTTATTGGTAAGTTTGAAGTAACAAAAAGTTATACAGTATCGTCATACAATCATACAATGTATTTGTCATTAACAGTGTCGGTGTGCAAGCACAAGAGACTGAGTGACTCGTTGCAAGCAGAACTGGAAGCCGCAGCTGAAGAAGCTGGCACTGATATTGACACTCTCAGGAATAAGGTTGAACTCTGTTTTTAAAGTTTGCTTTTGTACTTTGGTATCAGCAGTGATTGTGGTAAATGACAACAAGTGTATTAATTATTGCTAGCAAACTAGCACTTCAGGATGTAATTTTTACTTAACAAACAGCATTTTGCTGACATTAATGCCTCTGTAGCTTTGCTTATTTTGCTCTGTATAAATATGATTATTAGTATTAGTATTAATTTTTATGGGGCCGTCCTTCCTAGAAGGAGGCCCCATCATGTATCGATGCTGTCCGTCCGTCCGTCCGTCCGTCCGTCTGTTCCGTGCCTCCACCTAGAGGGAAAACGAAAAGGCCTAGGAAGACCAAATTTGGTAGGAAGGGTCCCCGGGACATGAGCACCCTGTGGACTAACTTCAAGGTCAAGGGGTCAAAGGTCAAGGTCACAGGATGCGGTAGTTGTGTCAACGTAAGCCTAATTATCAGAATTTTTGTTTACTGTTTACATAGAGTCGTTGACAAAACCATAGATCACTGTATTTTTGCGATATTAGCTCGTGATGGGCAAATATTAAAATGTTATTCCGATATCGATATTTGATGAGCTGCAAGGACGGCCTCATAGCGGGCAGCCCCTCAACGGCTGCACACTTTTGTTACTAGTGCATATATTCAGTTAGAACCTACATTAACAGGTGGTAGGAGCTACAAAACTGATCTTTTGCTTCATTTTCAACTGCTACATCGTGATGTATCTGCTTCAGCCATGTCTTTGCAGCGATTAGACAGTTATGCTTTGTGGCTTTTTTCTTCGGGTTATGAAATAATAATTGCTGATTATGCTAGAATCGTCACAATGTTTTTTGTGTTTTGTGCAAATGGAATTTTTTTCTAACAACTTGTGATTGAATGTGTTGCATACATTTTTATCTGCTGTATGATTTATTTTATAGTTATTGTTAAGCTAGATAAAGACTGGTGTAAGTTATTATTTTTTTACAGTATTTTATTTTTTAGTTATTTCTTGTTTGGGTTTACATGTTTTAAATTTTTTTTTGTTACTGTAACTCTTGGCAGAAGACGTTGATGCATACTGATACATTTTTTATTAACTGAGCATTGTATTTGCACTGATGTTGGTCTATCAGTAATAATAAGGCATATGTATTATGTAATAATTGTAGATATTGTCAGAAGCTGATACGGAGGAGGCTGACTTATCACTTGTGGCAGTCAGTGATGCAGGTGGGATTGGATTCTTAATCCCGGGATCCGGGATTGGGAAATTTGTAATCCCGGAATCCCATTTCGGGATTAGGCTTACAGATTGGTCGTTATTTTGGTATTCCCAATTGACATATTTTATGCATTGCTGGGCCCCCACAAAAGATATATCCGAACTGTAGAGAGTGACAGTGACTGTCAAAAAACAAATTTCTGGCGACAGCACGAAGTAGTACTCTAGCAATTATGAAATATTTTATTTACCACACAGCTAAAATTCTTATTTCTGTCATTTAATGCGCAAAAAAGTACAATTTTAGCTAATTTTTGCCAATCCCGAATCCCGGGATTGGCAAAAACGGCCGGGATCTTGGGATTCGGGATCCCGGGATTGCAATCTCTAATTGGCATGTACAAGCCATGTGGTGAAGTTGCTTATTCCACGTTTACACTGATACACTGATGGTATAGCATGTCATTAACTTCACAGCTGCAGTCAGGTGTGATCAAATAATCAGCTGTGTACTTGTCTACACAAACAACCATGTAGCATGTAATAAGTGTTTAAACACAGTCTGAACTGCATAAGTTTGTTATATTTTATATAATACCAACTTTTCAATCCCAGACCATGGTTTAAAGTGCACCGTATATCGAGGGTAGGTTGTGAAACATCCTATCCGTTGTTTTCGATATTTCAAGAAAACTGAAAACAGCTTTCTATGTATTGCAATTCTTTTGAGTTTTTCCCCATTGTTTTTTAATGTTATCGCAAAATTTGTTAATAAATAACATACAGATTTGCTTGTTGTATTTCATTCTGTAATGAAATAAATATTCACGTATCATTTTCTGGAACTTTGTGGTTGGTTTTTGGTTGGGACATTTTAGCAGTAAAAGCCTGTAAACAACTGTAGATATGATGTTTTGACATTTCGTCTTCGATATGAAGAACTGAACTGCATCTTATGTACAGATACAGCAACGGCCGGAGCTGATGTTGCAGAGACTGAAGGACTGGAGTCGGCATTACAGCAGACTGTTGTAGCTCTGCATGTCAAGCAGCAGCAAGTGCAAGACGAACACCGACAGGTTAACAGACTGCTACTGCTCTTGTACATTTTATGCTTTGTTGTATCTGTCTGACCTTTTCTTTTTTTACTTTATCATTTTGTTGCTTATTTGTATTTATTTTCCATACTCTGTGTACAGTTTTAGTATTAAATAAATTACTGCTAGTACAGTGGTCTGTGCTGCCCACCAGTTTGAGTTTATTTGGTCTACATTTCTGGAGTTACTTGTGATGTTAATCTTTATCATTTGCCGTGAGGACAAAGTTTGTGGCTTTGGCCATGTTTTTTTTGGGGGGGGGGGAGTCAGGACGTGGCATTTGACCTGTCACTTAACATGGTACAACTTGTCATTGGTTGCGGGTGTTGTCGTGTTGGCTGTTATTAGTTTTGCCATGTTCCAGCAAGGTCAGCTTATGATGTTGGTGCTTGTTCTTACACAGTGACTAGGTAGTCTGACTGCATCGTAGAAGGATGTCCTACAATTTTCTCTTAAGTACTTGAGTTTTTCAAGTGCAGTTGGAGATTTGTGATATTTTGAGCATTTGACTACAAGACTTTCTGCACCGTTTTTGTTATTATTTATATTATTATTTCTGTTATTTGTATTATTACATTATATTAAAATATCAAGTTGCAGTAAGTGTGATTAGAATAGTTTATTGTTTATGAAGTTCATGTTATGTGAAATAGTTGCAAATATGACAGAATAATGGTAGATATACCTGCTTATAATAATTTATGTAGTTTATTGGGCCGAAAATAGCGTATTGTGTTAATTGTGTAGAAAAGGGAGGCACTGCGCATTGAAGAGTTTCAGAAACGGCAGGAGCTAGAGGAATTGTGGCAGCATAAGCAGCAAGAGATGGAGATGGAGCAACAGAAGCTGACTGCTGAACATGAGGTTTTACACGTCACTTGACGTTGATGTTCTTGCAATAGTTTACTAGCACATAATGCTGTGCCATTATTAAATGTGAAATCTAAAAGTATTTCGGAAGTATTGTTTATTTTAGAAAAATCCAGAAAATCCAGACTAGTTTAGCACTGTCAGCGCATTTCTGTTTCACAACCATAACAGTTGTAATATTTTTCGATTTATACTCACATGGTGTATTTGTGCCGAAATACTTGCATTCTACCTATTTTCCTCTATGGTTCTGAGTGTTGGGCAGTTACTAAGAATGATGTGCGCAAGATCGATGCACTTGATCAGTGGTGTCTG
>Ga0209671_1000414_pt1 | contig 27637 bp, 14 predicted proteins | sample WorMetHERISLAND2_2_FD_187401 | JGI IMG/M metagenome (GOLD analysis project Ga0209671, IMG submission 187401) | Marine gutless worms symbiont microbial communities from Max Planck institute for Marine Microbiology, Germany - Olavius geniculatus... | ecosystem: Host-associated > Annelida >...
GAAACCACCATTCGATGACATATAGTCTCATTAATAAGTGTGCCAAAAATTATTATAATCGGACATTCATTGTTCCAGTTATTGCAAAAAATGTAGTCACATGCTTTTTTTTGAGACACAGTGTAGGTAAGAATAATCATATTTTTCTCTCTCAAAATATTGAACTGGTATGGTAATATACAGTGTTTCAATTGTGAAAAATTAGCTGGCGGGTTGAACTTTTCGACGGTTGGAGCCCGACTAAAATTGTGATGTAAATCATATGTACATCATGTCTCAGAAAAAAGTCATAATTGTTTTTTCCACAACTTTGTCAAATGTTTACTAAATTTGATAATTTTTGGCACAAATATGGCCAAGACGATGAAATAATGCAATGTGCACTCATTTTCCACCTTACCTAATTTATGTCAACGCACTACCGTGTGAATTGATGATGCAAAGGTAAGCAATCCGATACAAATAACCACTGTGTAATGTAACAATTTGGAGCATCTGTGTTTCACAGGGTAGTGCGTTGACATAAATTAGGTGAGGTGGTAAATGAGTAAACCTGACATAATTCTATCGTCTTGGCCATCTTTTGCCAAAAATTATCAACGTTTGGTGGAAATTTGATGAAGTTATAACAAAAAACAATTTTGACTGTTTTTGAGACATGGTGTATACACAGTGTATCTCAAAAAAAAATCCAAGACATTTTTGACTGTAACTTGAAAACCAGTTATCAGATTTTGATAATTTTGGTACGAATATTCCTGACACAACTTGCCATCAGATGACCATTCAGTTTCCCACCTCACCCAGCACTTGATTCTGCACTAACTGGGAAAACACAACCAGTGAAATATCACCTTTTTATCAAATGTGATATCATTGCTCAATTAACATAATGCGTAAAACATACTTTGTTCACATTTCTGACACTTTGGCTGACATTTCATCCAGTTGTCCATTTTTCAACTGCCTGCAGTAAAATTGCTTGAAATGTTTGCCCACCATGTGAACACAGCCAAGGAGATGCTTTCTCCATTCACTGACAGCAGTATCGATAAAGTTCTGCTCCAGATCAATGCAGGCTGCACCAGTCGCTTCTTGACTCTTCAAACATTCCTAAACTTCATCTGGTAGACAGTCACTGCTGCATGACAGTCAAACCTTGTAATAGACTGGCTGTTGGAACCCACAGATTAGAATAAATAGAATTTATTGACGTTTTTTCAATTCATTTTTACACGTATTATGCTTGGTCTGCTTTCCCAAGGTAGTGCAGAAGCAGACGTTGGGTTAGATGGAAACTAAAACACCTATTTAATAGCCAGTTGTGACAGAAATATTATTAAAACCTGCTGATCTTCTTCAAGTTACGATCGATAATGTCGGGGATGTTTTTTCAGGTTTTCTGTTTATTTCAACACATATTTTGCTTGATTTGCTTTCCCTAGGTAGTACAGAAGCATACATTGGGTGAGGTGGGAAACTTAACGGTCATTTGATGGCAAGTTGTGTCAGGCATATTCTTACCAAAAATTATCAAAATCTGATGATTGGTTTTCAAGTTACTGTCAAAAATGTCGGGAAGGTTTTTTTACGACACAGTGTAATATAGAGCCGACCCCCCAGTACATAATTTGACAGTGTGTTAGGGGGTTGGGAAAACAGTTGGAGGGTTCAACCCTGGCAATTCAAACACTGGTAATATACACAATGCTTGCATGACAACTGCAACTAATAACTAATCTTAAACTACAAGAAATAATAGGCAAACTGAAAGTTGGTGAACTACTTGCAGTTTTTGTATAACTAGTCTACTGTTGAAGTTAAAGCAAAATTGGCCAGTCACTAGGGTATACTGACGCTGTTTGGCAATACCGATATTTTGGCATTCAAGGAAGGCAATACTGGATTATCGGTATTGATACCGGTATTTCGTTCAATGATGCTGTTAGGGAGAAAATTAAAATCTGACTGGCAGAAGACAAGCAATAAGCAGTTGTAAATAATAACTCCATAGTGTTATCTTTTATTTTACAAATACTTCCGGACCTATATATCACTAATGAAGTCGCTTAGCTTAGCTATTATCAAGAACTCATTGACCAGTGAAATGTATCACACACATACAATAATAGAAGCTGAAAAATCTAGTCAAAATGGCAAGTTATAAAAAGTCACAGCTACACAGCAAACTGCTGTGTACTAGAAATGCTATTTAGGTTGCTAACTGCAGCAGTGTCACATTCAGTTAGCAGTCTGATGAATGTTGTATGGCCTAGTAAATTATGAGACACAGCAACCACAAAGCTGCACTGTAAACTAAGACCAATTTAAAAAAACATGGCATTTCATATACTTTGTGCTGTATATATCAGTATTTGCCATAAAAAAATAATTGTCATCATAAATCATGCTAATGAGAATACATGTCACAAGGTATTCTTTACATCACAAATGACCACATGAAGCATAAAAATGCTCAGATCAGGCTTGGCATCAACCAGTAACTAAAGGCATTTCAACACAGTATGTTGATAATTAGGGCTCAGTTTTCCGCAGAATATTTTGCCAAATTCTGTGGGCAAAGTTACAAAATTCCACGGCTTACCGCAGCAAAATCATCTAAATTCAGCAGCCTTACGTTTGTGAGTTTGTCCTGTTAAGAAACTTCAGTTGTTGAAGGCTGGCATTGTATATTGTAAGTTATGTAGCAACATATAAATTTTTTTCCAAAACTGCAATCTGCCAAGTCGTGTTATGATTTACGATTGTGCCATTGTGGCGCATTCACCTCTGTCGGGTGGCAGGTAACACTGTGTGATCCCATATGACAAGTGACGCTCCGTAGCTCTGAGATGGGTTCGCTCATTAGGAGCTATATGCGACCTTTAACCTTTTTTAATATTGTGATGGCTATTATTACGGACCACAGTTTTAGGCAGTTCATTGTGATTTAGTCTATTTAATTACGTCATTAAGCTGACAATCATACTAATCATCAGTCATTTCTCAACTTCTGCAAAAAATTCTGCAAAATTCCACAGAAATATCAAAATTCCATGGAAAAATGCAAGTTCCACGGCTCGGCTCAAAATTCCACAACTCGCGGAAAACCGTGGGCCCTGACGATGATGCTGGATGCCTATTTCCAATGTTACCAGAAAACATAAACTGTTATTTACTATTTAGTCATCATCTGAGTCTTCCTCTTCAGCAGTATTTAGCCACTGGATAAATTTCTCTAAGCTTGTGTACATTGTAGGAGCACGGTCTTTCAACTGACCCCACCAGTCCAGTATCATCTGCTCAGACAAAATATCCAACTCCTCATCATATAAAAGGTGTACAACTTTGGGCACGCTGCTCAGTATCACATCATTGGCATTACTCGCCTCTTCAATAGCTCCCAGAACATCTCTCTGCGAATCTTGGCTCCGAAAATAGTTCTTCAACAATGGCAGAAATCGTACTGCGTTCGTCCTAAACTGTGAAAAGTACTGTCCGGCATTCCCATGAGATCGCAGCGGAAGATTCAGAACAGTTTTCATCAGTAGTCCATTGAGCTCTTTAATCTGTATTCCATAAGCATGCTTGATCGAGTTTATCTCAACAATGACGTTGTCAATGGACACATCTTCGTTGGTTGCCCGCTCAAGAGTTGTTGCCATCTCGTCGGTCAGAAGCATTTCTTCTGTCTGCTGTACTTCTTCGGCTTCACTTTCACTTTCACTTTCACTTGCACCGATTTCATTTTCAGCATCGTCGGCTGTAGAGACTGGCAAACCCCATGTGTCCCACAGTTTGGAGGAAACAGTGTCTGTATACAGATACTGCTGCACTCTATTATCCGGGTTGTAAGACTGCACAGTTATTCCATCTGCAAGGCAGTCAGTTTCCACTGTGAGCTTTTTTCCAGGTTCCACCTTGCTGTGAGCTGGCAACTTCACATTGGCACCAATCAAAGCTCCTGTCAGTGTGGAACTGCTTCTGATTAGAACACTTCTGTCAAGTATTGAGTTCATCACGGTGCAGCCGTCTTCAACAACAATGTCATCAAACAGATAGCTTCCGACAATATGAACCATTTTCCCAATTTGACAACGCTTGCCTATTACTGACCTAGATATGGTGCAGTTTTCACCTACAACACTCCCACTGCCAATTACTACATTTTCGTCCAGAGTCAGTCCTCGCTGGAGGGTGACATCTCGATGAAGATAAATGTTGTGCCGACGACATACGTAAGCATCTTCAACCAGTCCAGTGATGTTATGGTCAGGAACAAACGGGTGAACCCAGCGTGACAGAACATCTTGACTGACGGCAGCATATGCCACTGGATCAGCAGCACGAGCGGCGTACTCCGTCGGTCTAACAGTGTGCACGTACACAGAAACATCTTGTACCTCCTCATTCACTAGAATTCCTTTTATCAAGTCATCGATAGTTTCGAAGTCAAAGTTATCGGCCATCAGCTGAAGAACAGATGGTGAGCAGACAGTAATGTGACAGTCCAGCAGATCATGTCGAATTTGCACGGAAGCACACGACTCAAATGACTGACGACTCAGCACAAATTTGTTCCTCAAGTTCCTAACACGCTGATAACCTATGACGCGCTTCGTCTGAGAATTCAGTGCCACGACGAACTCGTCTTCCTTACGCCGAGTAGCATGCTTCGGCTGTGCTTCCTTATATAACATCGTCATCGCAGTACCCTTCACGGCCGCCCTTCGTCGTTTGTGCTCTTCAAAGATTGGAGCCAGTTTCAGGTTGGCCACCAGATCGCCGTGGACGAGCAAAAAGTCCGATCTGATGATGGATTTCGCTTCGAGATCTCGGAGCGCATCGCCCAGTGACAGGCAGCTGTCACTCACAATCGTGCACACTTCCATGCCGCCGGCTGGTGACGCCCATTTTGACGACTGGATGTGACTCTTTATCTGCTCGGCGTAAGCACAGCAGAATACGATCGCATGCTGTATACCGGCTGCGAGTAAAAATTCCAGCGTGTATTCCAGCAAAGGAACGTTAGCTAGCGGGAGCAGTGTTCGCGGCCGATCGTGTGTCAGAGGCAGAAACCGCACGTTGAAACTGTCCGCGATCACGACCGCCTGCAGAATATCTTCCTGCTTCAAGTCGTCCGACTTCAACTGCGACTTTCGTGATGCCATTTAAACACGATTTTAACGGGAAACAAACTTCTGATGCAATTGTAAACAAACAAAAACACGCCGCCGGAAACAGTAATTAGTGAAGTTGGAATTCAGTTTTTAAATTCGTTAATTATACCGTTATACGGTCTGGATCTGGATAGTTAGTCGGCAGAATATCTAACGTCTTTGATACTATCGATTCGATAATAAACAATTTATTTCGGATTTTTATCATAATCAATAAATATTCGAAAGCATGCTTGTGGCATTTGTTTTCGTTTAAACACAAAATAATATACTGAAACTACAGTACCGACTACTCAGCCTGCATCCGTAAACCGAAGTGTACAACTACAAGACTTTGGGAATCGGGATACCAGCTCGTTGTCAAAGACATCAGATATTCATTGCGGTTGTTGTACACGTAGAGGGTGTGTCTTTTTTGTACAACATACGTTGAAATGGGCAAATTTCGTCGTAATGTGAACGTATTTTGAGTAATACTATTTTGTTTTTGCTAGTTTAGTTTGTTGCCTTTGTTGAATTTATTTAGTGTTTTGCAGTGATCGAATAAAAGCATGTTTTATGGGTAGTGAATACCTGTAGGCTCCTACTAGGGCGTAACGCGAGTTCACCCACAGGGCTTAGTGTGAAGTTACGGGTAGGGTCTGGGAAGGAAAGAGGCAGCGATAGTTTTAGGCAAAATTTTATACCTTCAGATCAACAATCTGAGCACTCAGATCGGCAAGATCTGTTAACTACAAACAACAAACTCACAAAATCTGAATGATTAATAGTAATGAGTGCTCAGGTCGAATGGATCCAAATAATTTCTTCTTCTTTCCATCGCTTTGTCAAATTATATGTCGTCATGTCTGTGCCTTGTTTTATAGGGCCTATTTTCTATCCACTTCTTTGGTTGTCTTCCTTGATTTCTCTATCCAGTGCATCACTTTTACTGGCAGCCATTCACTGCCCATCCTTGACACATGCCTGAACCATGTTAGTTTTCGCTGTGCTATTCTGTCTCAACCAGTGTCCTTTCCTGATGTAGAGTACTCCGCACCATCTCATTCTTCATCCTGTCATGCCTTGTCACCCGCAAAATCTCCTTAGCCACGTCATTTCTGCCACTAGGATTCTTCATTCGTCTTCCTTTCTCAGACACCAGCATTCCGAGCCGTACAACACTATTGGAACTACAAAGGTTTCATACAACTTCACTTTAGTCATATTTGACATATTTTTTAAAGTTAAATAAGACTAAAACAATAAAATTAGCCAGTACAGCACGGGCAACTTGCTGTCCATGTCCCTCGGCGTCGACCACAGCCAGAGTATGCATCTTAGCATCTGGATGGTTAGTAGGCAGAGCCCTAGCTGAGGCATCTTTGGACAGGAGACAGCTGGAATGTTAAATATTTGACGGCAAATCTGAAGTGAGTGATTTGCAGGTGAGTTTGTTGTCTGTAGTTAACAGATCTTGCCGACCGAGTGCTCAGATCGCCGATCTGAACGTATCAAATTATGCCTAAAACTATCAGATCAGTGATCTGAACGTATCAGTTTTTGCCGGTTTTTCAGATCTCCAATCTGAAGGTATCAAATTATACCTAAAACTGTCAGATCAGTGATCTGAAAGACAGGTAAAAATTGATACGTTCAGATTGCCAATTTGGACGTATCACCGTGCTATTTTTAAACAAAAGTTTTGCCTCAGAATGACATGACAGACAGTGTACTGAGTGCAGCTGTGTGTTGCCCATCAGCACAATTCACAGTTCTGTATGGCTGGCTCACAGACTGGGTGACTGATCACTTAGTAACAGATCTTTTGTCAAACAATGTCTCATTTGTTTTAGTCAAGCACAAGACAGTTCAGTGATATTTACTTTTCATTTTTTGTTTTATGCAGTTAACACTGTAGTTAAACTGAGCTTGTTTCTTGCGTTTTATCGTAGCAGAACTCGTCGTTTCCAAGATGGCATGAGTGGTTGAATTTACATGCGGAATAGTTTACAGAGACACTGTTCTTAAGGATATCATGTTGTGTGTGTTTTTTAGCAGAAGTTATTAAGATGTCACCCAATGGTTGATGGTGATGCTAAATGCCTGTCGATGCCAGCGTTGGTGGTCGTCGCACCCAGCTAAGGCGTCGGACAGGAAGTGACGATGCACTGGTCGACATGATGATGGACGACGTCAATACAGATCCACTCGGGGCTGAGGTAGAACCTGTGGTGAAGATGTCACTGATGCATTTACTCATGCTGAATGCCATCGTATGTGGTCTTGAGTTCTGCACCAGTGCCGCTTTCTGCTACATACCACCATTGCTGCTGAAAGCTGGAATTAGGCAAGTGGTCTTCTGTTCTTTGCGCAGACAATGGTGCACAGCCCTGGCATAGAAATCGTATGTCTAAATCAGTGCTGTCCAACCTTTTTGACACCGGGGGCCACTTAGTCAATTTTCCACCAGCTGGCGGGCCACAATAAAGGGGGGGCATGGCGAGCGTGGGGAGCATGAGCCTATAACGGGGGTCTGAGGGCGGAGCCTCCAGCGGGGTCCAGGGGCAGAGCCCGTGGTCGGGGGTCAGCGGGGCGAAGCCCCCTGAAGCTGAAACACTTTTTGCTTTCGAATGTTCAATGGAAACCGCAAATTTGCCCATTTTTCTGGAATTTAGAAACACAAAAGACCATCAAACATTGTTGAATTTTGCAAGTTGATTTCATCTGACTAATCACCAGACCAAAACTACAATTTATGTGGAACGATGGCGGGCCACATGGAATCCCCTCGCGGGCCGCATGCGGCCCGCGGGCCGTGGGTTGGACAGCACTGGTCTAAATTATATGTCTTGTAAACTGTTGTGTATTTGTTGTATCTGTATGTAGTATCTGTTGTATCGTATATCTGCTGTGAATGAGTGTTTAGTGAATTAACATACATGATGAATTGTGAAAATGTTTTTTGCTGTGGCAGTGAGCAGAACATGAGCATGATACTTGGCATCGGGCCAGGGCTTGGGTTTTTCCTGGTGCCGGTAATCGGCCGAGCGAGTGACCGCTGTCGGAGTAGGTTTGGTCGTCGGCGACCATTCATCTTCATCCTGAGCATCCTGCTCGTGTCATCACTAATCATCATTCCGTATGCTAAAGCAATTTGTTCCATTGTGTTTGGTCGTTCAACTGAGCTCACGTCTACACTGAGTGTCACAACGATGGTTATCGGTGCTGTTATACTGGACTTTTCATGTGAGACTTGTTTGACACCATGCGAGGCACTCCTCTCTGACCTCAGGTAACTGCTGCAGCTGTCCTATTTTTTGCGTTTGGTCTTTGTTTGTTGGGTAACAGAAAGGACTTTTTTATGATTGAGTGTCGGTGCTTAGTGCTTACTGCATGAAATGAGGCATACGAGTAAGTTGCATTTTGCTGCACGTTTTCTCTATTGTGTTATGCTGCAGAAACTGAGAAACATTCCGACTGTGTAATAATTTTTTCAGATAATAGACATTCAAGGTAAATTCAGATTCTGGACTGAGAAAACTATTTGTTATTTTTTGTATTTGACAGTTTTTTTATGTGTGACAGCTTTTGTTGCTGTAGCACATGTCAGCCATCGGAATTCTGTCTCTCTGTCTGTCTGACTGTCCATCAGTCTGTCACATGGGTGGATCAGCCAAAAATGGTGCAAGCTGGGATCACCAAATCTTCATCATCGGCTGCCTGAAAGACTCTAGTTTCTGGATCCGTAAAGCTTTTCCATAAATCCCACAGGGGTACCCTGAGCAAGGGTGCTAAATGAGAGGGGGTGGGAGCGATTTTCAGCCAATAAGCTGCTGTATCTAAGAAATGGTGCAAGATAGGGCCTCTCACTATTAATCACTAATAGGAAGTCCTACACTGGCTTTTGATTGGTTTTTATGGACTTTTGGCGATTTTAGACTGACACACATTTCAAGAGCGAATTGCGCTGAAATCGCTAAAGGTATATTGGGACAGCCTGCATATAAAACTTTCAGCATTAAACGTAGTTATCAATAGTTGAAATTTTGCCCTGTCCCCTGCGTTCAAGAAATTCTCCATACGGGGGCATCAACTTGGGTACCCCTTTGAGAATACTCGCATTTGGCCACTCGAACGGCAGCAGCCACGCAAGACGGTGGTGCTATCTGGCATATATGAATGCATCGTAACCAATGTTAGTTGCTACGATCAGTGAGCTTATAGATTTTGTTCACAGTGGGCCTTTAAACATGCACCGATGTCGCGCGTTCCGCTTTGCATTAGTTAAGCTTTTTTGGTTTTCATATTATTTGAATATTATTAATCAAACAGCCTTATCAAATTTTTCGGAACTTTCCTTGAAGAAGAGCATTAGATGAGCACAGCACTGATATGACAGCTTTAGTGAGAAGTATACTTCTGTATGTACAGTTTACTGATACACGATAAATTACAATCTGATTTTAACTTTTCAAGGCCTTGATGTTAATGTTCAGTTTGTCAATGGTGCATGAGTGAATGTGTGTTTGCAGTCATGGAACCAACCAGTATTCACGCTGCTTCACCATCTACTCCTTTATGGTCTCTATTGGCGGATGTGTTGGATACCTCATCACAGCAATAGATTGGGCATCAAATCCACTTGGTGTTTCTCTTGGCGGAGAAGAACGTGCTGTCTTTATAGTTCTTATCGTCCTTTTCACGTGCAGCGCTTTCCTGACATTTACTGCTGCACATGAGGTGCCACTGACTGATGAAAAGTTCTTGCAGTTGGACAACTATCCACCATCTTCAACCGGCTTGGAGACCAAGTCGCTGCTGGATGGCGAACGTGGCCGAAGGACTAAGTCGGATCTTGAAGCGAACGGTGTTGTCGTCAGTGGCATTACCCTGTCGGTGCCACGGTCGATAATATCAGGCACGTTGACTGCGCTGATGATGTCACTGATATCTCGGCTGAAGTCGTCGACTCCTGTCCGTTCGCTGTCTAATGTGCCGTTCGTCCTTCGACGGCTTGCACTTGCTAACTTCTGCAGTTGGACAGCGATCATGGGCTTCAACCTGTTCTATACAGACTTTGTGGGTCAGTGGGTGTACGGTGGTGATCCTGGTGCCCCGGAGGGCTCAGATCTTCGTAATCTGTATGACCACGGAGTGCGGATCGGCAGCTTCGGCCTACTACTGCACTGTATCAACTCAGCAGTCTACGCCGGCGTTGTGGAACGACTTGCATCTCGTTTTGACCTGCGTATGACGTACGTGGTCGGTATGGCTACGTTTGTTGTGGCAATGCTTCTGATGGCTGCCACCAATGATACATATGTTGTCAATGCCATGGCTGCACTGACCGGAGTTGCTTACGCCACCATCACTACGGCACCCTTCATGCTCGTAACATCATACCATGAGGACGAGAAGGTATGCGTTTGAGCTAGGCTTTTTCTTTGCTGAGAGAGTTTTTTTGTCAGCATAGGCACACTACTTGCTGAAATGAGTTTGATTAATTGTTGTCTCTGTTGCAGGGACTGTTGGAATTCTACCTTGGTCAGCTAGAGATGATAATGAACTTTGTGTCACCTGCTAGATTAGTTGCATCTTTTTCTTAAGTTTGTACAGTTAAATTTTACTATGACTTTAATCAATCAGTCATTCCCGATAATAGTTCTGGTGTACACTGTATAGTAGATGCAAATGCTTGCATTACTGTCATCTGATCTAAGTAGGTGTCTTTCTGGCTTAGTTGGAAACGACATTGGATATTTGCATCGACGAGCGAAGTCCTTCGATGTGTGACCATTGGCAGACGGGTAAACAATCTCATATGTAACCAGCCATGCTAGCCAACTCAGCCTGGCTATACCTCCGTGGGTAGGTGTGATGAGTACCTAAGCAAAAGCTGAGATTTAAAAAGCAGACTACTCAGTAAACATGGTTTTGCAGTGTAAGCTGGTGTTTGGCTGAAGACTAAGTAAACTGATATTAGTGCTGCCCAGTGGGTCTGGGAAAAGACTTTATGTACCGGTTTTTTACTTTGTGTTGTGCTGTGCGTGTGTGATTTTGTAATAATAAATATTAATATTGTACAAACATCGTTATTGTTGTTGCAGCTGTATTTCTATGACACCGGTGACGGCTTGACAACACCGGCACGAGGTATGGGTGCAGATCTCGCAACACTCGACAGTGCCTACTACCTGTCACAGGTGGTGCTGACAGCATTCATGGGTTACATCGTGCATTGGACTGGCACCGTATTGTCCTATGCTCTGGTCTCGGCTGCTATGGGTGCTCTGGCATGCATCTGCGCTGGACGAGTTGTCGCCAACAAGTCTCAGATGCAGGCGCTCATCAAGGGCCATGTCGTCCGTGCACAGTTGCGCTAGACTGTGATCACAGTGTTTATTGCTGGCACTATGTTCCTAGCGGTATAACTTGTTGTTAACTTCGCGGGTGCATCCAAGCATGACCAGATGAACGACAGTGTTTTGTTGTTGTGTGCACGCAGTTGGTCTAGCGTAGTGTTACTAATTTCACAGCTGCCTTTCTCTTGCACTGCTTTTCCAGAGGTCAGCGCTTTAAGTGGAAAAATGAGTGCCGGAATGGGAACTGCTAGAGTCTGGTTGCCAATTTTATACTTGTATTAAATATGTTGTTTTGTAGCTGTCTGAGTCTCATGAAAGAAGTGCCAGTATGCCATGCCAGTCCGTACCATCCTACTTCAAGCCCTGGCAATGGTTTAATGGGTTGATAACTACACCAGTGTACTCGAGCATGGCACCAGTGTCACGTTGTTCTCCCACAGTTTGACTAGGTTAAAGTTGGAGTGTCTTGCTGTAGTAGTATATCTGCAGTGGAGTGATGGATTGTTTGATCCACAGGTGTATTTATATGTGAATGAATGACCATAATCAGACGGCGTAGGCTACACAACTGATGGTCAGCGACCACGTTACACGTGTGTTAAGTTGATGTCTGCAGTGTGTTAATTTTTGCTCACATATCTCACTCCAAATGTGATTTGACTAAAACAGTGTTGACATCATTGTTTTTTTTATGCGTGAAAGCAGCTACTGCTTTCAGCACGTCTTAGCCATCGCAATTCATGTCTGTCTGTCCATCTGTCTGTCTGTCCTTCACACGGGTTGATCAGTCAAAAACAGTGGATTATCACAAATTTTGCTCACCCCCTCTCATTTAGCACCCTCGTTCAGGGTGACCTCCTTCGAATTTATCGAAAAGCTTTACGGTTCAAATCTTCACTATCTGCTGCCTGGAAGACTTCAGTTTCAGGAACCGTAAAGCTTTTTGATAAATTCTAAGGAGGTCACCCCGAACGAGGGTGCTAAATGAGAGGGGGTGGGCAAAATTTGTGATTTTTGGCCAATAAGTCGCTGTATCTCAGTAACGGTGCGAGATAGGGCCTAGGTTACTATTAATCACTAATAAAAAGTCGTACACTGGCTCTCGATTGACACCAAATTAAATCACTTTGAATGACCTTGAACGCCAAAATAGGGAGTTTTATGGATTTTTTGACGATTTCGGGCTGTGACACAAGTCTATATCATTCACAAGGTGGTGCAACAGAACTATCATTATGCGATCCAGATAGAGAATTCGTTATTTGTATATTAACTTAGCGTGAACAACCCAATTTTCAGCTAAACTACTGAACCGGAACTGCTATAGGCTTTCGCGCATCTCGTGAGCATTAGCTTAAATTACTTGTTTGTTTTTGATTTTTGCATTATCACCGTTTAGTTGCACTTTTTAAGACTGCTGAATTATGGGATTGTGTTGGATGGTAATTGTTGTGTTTCTGTATTTATTCAGGTGTATATATGTTACCATAGCATAGTTGGCAGCTGACTGGTTTGATGGATGGCTTCAGAAATTGTTAAATGTCATATTTTTCATTCCAAATGTTCTGTCTTTTCTGTAGCTGAGGTATAAATGAGGGGGTTGGGGTGCTGAAAATGATGGACCTGAAAATGACAGACCATCAAACTTGAAAGGCATGAAAATGCAGGACATGAAAGTGGCTGAGAAGTAGCAGATGTTTTGATCAACTCAATTGCCTCTTAACTGTGAAGTGACACTAGTTTTTGCCAGTTATTACAAATTAACTGTGCTGCTCTAACTTGTGTTTTTATGTTGTTTTGAAAAAAAACTGTTTACTGCAATGTATTGTAATCTATTACCATATGATATCTTTCTTGTCTTGCAATCATATCTTGCATTATCATGTCCTGCATTTTCGTGTCTTGCAATTTCACGTCCTGCATTTTTATATCCTGCAGTTTCTTTCCCTGTTATTTTGTCATTTTCATGTTTTGCAATTGCATTCCATGTCATTTGGTTCGTCAATTTCATGTCCTGCAATTTCCTACTTATCATTTTTAGACAAACCGGACAGTTCTCGTTTCAACAATACAACGTATCCAGTGAGTCATTGTATGCAGCAGTGTATTTTCAGTTTTGTTTTCGTACTGTTGAGGACTCGAGGCATAAGGAGAGTCGCAGTTTAGAACTTTGACGTCTTTGTGCTCTTATGTGTGCACTGCCATTAGACATGTCCACAGGCTGGGTGGCTTGCAGGTTGTGCCAGTCTAGAAATTGCTCAAGTTCAGCCAGAATGTCAACAGGTCAAATTGATGTCAAAACATTTCTGAATTAAATGTATCCAGTTCATCCCAAAGGTGCCATTTTGTTGCTTTGCTTGCCGTGTTTTGTATCACAAGCTAATGGCGAGATTGTATAATCTTTTAAATGAACAGTGGGTTAGTGAAAGCCAGAAATTTCAGCAGAAATATGGACCGGGCCAAAAAATAGCTTCAGTCGAAACTGGACACTATAATAATTGCAGCCGGTGCTCAGGTCTGCTGTGCAGTTTTAGTTGGATCTTTGTCATGACATCTTGGTTATTTTCTGTGGTGTTCCATTTTTGTTGTTAGCAAATGGATTGAAGTGAAGCTACATAACGTTGACACATGTCTGTGATAATGTGGTACTGCATGTGATGCCACTGAGTTGAGATCAGAGCTGTCTGTTTTGCGTTAATACGATTTTAAAAATGGAAGCCATTTAGAATTTTAACGCAATGACCAAAGTCATCTTTGCACTACTGTCTGGCTGTGCTTAAATGATACCGAAAGTGACAGCAAATGGCGCTGGAAACTGGTAGAACTATTTGCAAAAATTCCCACTGTTGAAATCTTGATCAGTTTAACACATCACCTATTCTGTCTGTTTTGCGGAGTTTTGCTTGTCAGCATTATTGTCATTTGATGATGCCAAATTATGTGTATTAAAGCCATAAATAACGCACTAGTAGAATAATTAATTGGATAACTAACATGTTTAACAAATGAACTCTGGGACAGCTTTGCTTAGATTGGGCAAGCGTGGTGGTTTTAGGCTTTCTGGTCATTTCATTCACAGTGTGTAAATGTTTCTTTGCAGTTCTACACAGGCTGCAATACGCTGAATGTACTAACTGTTTTATTTGTACGTATTAATCATTATTTTGTTACCGTGGGAATCTCGTGTGCTATTTTCCTGATGATTTGAGTGAGTTGAACAGTGGACATTGTGTACAGTATGATGCGTAAAAACGGGAGCGTACATGCTTCATGTAGATTACAGTCAGTCAGTTTTTGAAGCATTTAGCTTTGATCACTGCCAGTACAGGATGGTTATGTTGAAGACTGCGTTTAAGTGTCAAAAATGACTACCTTTTGGTGCAGTGGTTGAAGCTAATCGTTCTTGAAACTGTCTGACTGGTTGAACTACATAAAGCATGTATGCTCCACTGTTTAGGCATCATTCAATTGATGATTTGACATGACATTTTAGTGTATACATGTCATGACATTTCAGTGTATACATGTATTTTTGGTGCATATCTTGCCCAGTTATGTAGATGTGACGATACAGAGTAATGCACAATTTACATTCTTTATGCTATTTATTGCAGTTTGGCAGTTTATTCAGTTGGCATATACGGAGTCTTGACTGACTGTGCATCTGTCGGTCGGTTCGTACCGGTATATATAGGCTCCTGAGTTGAAAACAAAAAGTCGTGGACTATCTAATTGACACACCTATTAGCTTACTCCTACCCTGGCGAACGTTCACATTAACAGGTATGTCAATTCTTTGTTCAAAGGTCAAAGATCAAGGTCACCGGATCGCAAAAACTTCCAGTAAAGGATGGACTTCTCACGTACCTAAATGTTTACTTATTACTTGTGGCATTGCGTTATGGCTGTCGACGCTAGGGAAGTAAAAGTGGACTTTCAGTTGAAATTCAGATGAAGTCTGTGCTGCATGTGCATAACTAGGCGTGTAATATCACCACTGCTACAACATCTGAGCTTGTTTTGAACTGTTGGGATCATAATCGTGGAACAATACATATTTTGCTCCTGCAGATTAACTTGTGTGGTGATGTTTTTTGAACTCAGGGCTAGATGCTAGCTGCCCATCTTAACTAGGGGCCTCTATACATCTCAATTTTAAGTGTGACCTTTTGTCATTTTAAAAGTGTCTAAACAAAACAAAAAAATGCCAAGTTTAAAAATCATCCGTTCAGCCTGAAAACATAAGATGCTCTGTTTCTCAAGACACTTGGCGACGTGTGTTCTGATACCACAATTCTTTCAGTGCCACTTTGTGACCTGCACAGAACCGACTAGAAATTTCAGGGAATATTCACCCTTTTCTCTGACCATACTGAAATGCTTTTTCTTGCAGAAGGTATGTACTTTAAATGTGAATATTATGTCTTGCTTTTGTTTTTGGGTTTATGCCATTTCAAGGTATGGGGCCTTCACCACAGACATCTGCCCAGCCGAGGGTGGCATCTACATTTCTGAATAATCCGGCCCAGTGTCTGCTGTTTGCACTAACATGACGTACTATCCTGTTAACATATTTAGTATTGTCAGTCACGTATTTTGTTGGCTACAGTGTCACGAAAATCGTGTGTTAGTAGTTTTGTTAATGACACGCTGACTGTGATTCTAGCATGTGGTGACTTTTAATAGATACACTGGTATATTGTTTCGTTCGTGTTTTTATCTGCAGTCTCTGATCTGAGTCTACGACAATAAATATGAGAATTATTATATTAAATATTACACTATGTTAGTGATTACCAACTAAAGTCAGCTTGTAAGGACGCCATATGCATAGCCCCATCTAAGGTTACCTAAATGATTTTTGCTGTTTTAGAGGACTGATATCATCACATCGTCCTTACACACAGTTGTAAACTGGTAAGTTTTTTTTACATATATTAATAATAATGACGTCATTGTCATTATGACGTCAATTCATGCTACTGCGCGCAGACAGACTGACTGAACGACACACACAGAGTGAAAACATTATCTCTGCATGACAGCAACTGGTAAAATCAAAACAAAACAAAACATCGATTTTATATTTATCTGAGAAATTGTTGTGAGTTATGTTGTATATGTTGAAAAAAAGGACAAGGTTCGCCGTGTGTCTCGTACTGGTGCAAAAGACAGCAGGGCCGGCAGCGCTATGCTGTCAGTGAAGCAACGTGATAACGTCTACGCCGATACGTGTTGCGTGTCAGGCGACAGAGAACATGTTGGGCTACTGAGAAGACACGATCACGGTTAAGTATCATCTGCATTGACTTAGTTTGTCGTATCCTTTCAAATTTTCACTTGCTTCTTTCTCTGTGGCAAATTAGTTATTGCGGTAACACCGTTGATCGCATCAACTGAGTTACTTTACGTCGAGCCGAGTTAGTACTGAGATGGGTAACCGTTTAAGGGCATACATTGAGGGCATGTTATCATCTTCGTTCGTATTCGACCAAGCCACCCTGGTCAACTCAGCCTGGCCATCCCTTCGTGGGTAAACAAAGCAAGTACTAGAAATGGTTACAGCCACTGCTAGGGAAGAGAAACAACGTTTATTGTTACCAGTCCAACCGTCGTCACGAAATTACAATTTATTTGCATAAAAACAGAACCACCTGTTTAGGCCTACATCGGCGGGCGAAAAACTACGTAGTGATGATGTCATTTAGTAAAAAATGATACGCGAGTAAACAAAAATGCTAATATAATGCATCTAACAATGGAAGAAACACAGTTACCAAAGGGCGTCACTTTGGTCCACTCTGCATAGGGCTACTTCGTACCATCGCTGTGCGTTTGTAAAGTGTCCTCGCAGTTACGTGTGACGTTAAAACATTTCAAAAGTAATTTATTCAATAATAGCACACACCAAAGTAATTTGTTAAAACGCGGAATCGCTGCCAACCTAACTTTTTCTTTGGGTGGGTTAATCGAGTACCGCAGCTTGTCTGGCTGGGGTTCAGGCGGGACGCGTTCACCTGTGTCGTGTGGCAGGTAACACTAGGTGATCTTATATGGTTTTTATTCGCGTATTTCGTGTGTTTACCAATTGCAGTCTGTCAGCTGATTATTAAAGATTTTGATTAATTGATTAATTGTCGTCCAGGCTGCAGCATGGTCGTGTACGACGTGCGGCTGAGTCGCGCAGTGGTCGGCATCTCCAGTCAGCTGCAGCCTCAGAAGCTGTGGCCGCATCATCAGTACCAGGCGGTTGGACTCTGGCTGACATCAGGCCTCGAGCTGATGGTCTACGTGGACCGTGGTCGTGTGATTATCTGGCGCCTGCCGACGACTCCTGGTGTTGGACAGACGAGCGATCCGGACAAATACGCCAACAACGAGGCACCACCTGACGACGAAGACGATGACGATTTCTACCTGTATGAACAGGACGATTTCTACGTGTATGACAACAGCCACCCCGATAACGTTCAGGAGGTAACTGCACGCAGTGACCAGAGAAGTAGAAGGGCAATTGTGTAAATTTCGGACTTCGGAAAATTTTTTGATCAAATAATTTTTGTTTAAAAAATTCAAAAATGTCGGTTAAAAATTCTTATTTTGAAGAACTTCAGGGGCAAATTTAAAAATTTTGAGCGTCTTGTCGGATATCTGCAGTGTCCGTCGAAAAAAACGCAACTTCTTGATGTCCCGCCTGCATTTTTCAACGCGCGACGCTGCCAAAAGAAAAGAAAAGTCATTTTAAGGTCATTTACGAGTTAAGCATAGCAGAATTTTTGTTTCAAAAGGTTCTTTTTCCGCCACTCCTTGCTTTTTCTTTCTTTTTGTCTTTCTTTTTTGTTTAGCCCCTTTTCTGTTTTCCCCACATCTTTTTATTTTCTAAATAAAGCCACGTAAGGCCTTATTATGATATTTAACTTGTTAAATTATTTTGAAAAAAACTTGACTTCCAGTAAAATAAAAGTTACCGTTGTTGATGGAAGTAAACCTACGTGTGCTTTATCAACTTTTTGAAACATACTCTGAAAGTTAAGATTAGTCCGATACAATATGAATGTCATTAACCCGGGTTTTCAATACAGTATCAAGAAATCGTGAAAACAAACATGCTTGGTTGCAGTCTGTGACGAGCGCCAACAAGCTAATGCAGCAGCAGCAGGCGAGATGTCGCTACGTGCTGAAGATTAACACTGACCCCGACTGTGTGGTTCTTACATCCAATGGCATGTCACTTATCGTTGGCAACAAGCGAAGACATGTACTGGCATTCAATCTGAGATTCATCGCTTATCCTGAAGGTCAGTTCCATTCGCCTGCAACACAATGCAACGTCTTAACTTCTTATGCTATTACCGCTGTCTGAACGAATAAGCTTTTGAACATACTCAGCAATGGCGTCGTGGATGGCACAGAAAGCTGCAATTTTACTGCCAGACAGCTAGAAATTTCCGACAGAGGAGATTGCGGGTGCTTAAAATTTCAATTTTGCCCTTACATGTTTTAAGAATGGGTGATTTTAACTCCAAATTTTGCTAATTTTCAAAGGAAATTTATTGACAAAAAGAAAATTTTATGCCAAAAATTACAAAGGAGCAGTTTTTGCATACGACGACGCCATTGATACAAACGGTGTCCCAACAGTGTTTTCTCGTAATCGACAATAATTTTAAGCAAACCTTTTTACAGAAGAGAACTGATACACACTGTGCAGAATTCGTTCATTTATTTCGAATGTGCAGATTTTGTCAGTGTTTTTTTTCGTTATTATTTCACTACCGTTATAATATTACATGTATGTTTTTATTGCCGACCTTGCGTGCGTGTTCGTAATTTCGTACTTCGCATTTCCGCGATATCTGATGTGATGTATGCACTGTTAGGTTTTCATCCAACTTTGCCAAATAATGTGTTCTTGAACATAGACAAACTACGTGGTTAGGTTTGGGGTCAAAAAGGTCACAGGTTAAGGTCACAGGCGGGTGGACGCATGAAGAGCCGTTCTGTGTTAAAACTGTTCGTAGAGATGGCGAAGATGACGTCCGAGAGAAGCGTGTTTGCGACGGTGTTGAGTGAAGTGCGTCACGACGCTCAGATAACGTGCGTCTGCGTGTCGAGCAAGTCTGGCGAGCGCTACATTGTCTGCGGCTCAGCCGACGCAAAACTCAGCGTCTTTGATCGGCTGCTTAATCACCGACAAGCACTGCTCGTCGGACACGACGACCAGGTATAGCCTGGCTAAACGACTTGAACTCGACTAACGACATGAACCCGGCTAACCGACCTGTAGCATTCGCGGTTTTGTTTTTAATCTAGCAGCGCCAACAAATCAGTCGGACAGACAGAGGGACCGGCAAGACATGTAATGTGCTGTGGCCACGCATTGAAACATTAAAGCAGCACTGTAAAAAGTTTTTGCAATATTTATATAATAAGTGCATTTTGTGGGTGGCGGTTTGGCTGGATGACTGTTTGGCTTAGTTGATAAGTCGTTGGTCACATCAACGAAGTTCATAAACGAAGCCGATTCGTAGCCTACTTGGATGGGTGGCCGTCAGCAGATGGGTAAACCATCTCGGCATGCAACAAGCCATTCAGGTCAACTCAGCCTGGCCGTTCCTTCGTGGCTAGGCGCAATGAGTACAGACGAAAGCTAGGTCAGGGTATAAACTGGCATACCGCTCGATCCATTAGCCCTGTATCCGTCGTCTTGCAGTTTGGCTAAGGGCTAAGAAACGGATATCAGCTCCACCTTATGGGTCTTATGGCTCGGGAAGGACTTTGCGTTTACTTTCGTGCGGTTTTTATAAGTACAGAAAGCTGCGTCTGCGTTGTATGCAGGTGCTGTGCGCGAGCATAAGTCCATGCGACCAGTTCGTGGCGTCGGGGTCTTCAGACTGCAGTGTTCGGCTGTGGCAGCTGAGGACCGGCTGTCAGTTGGCGGTGTTTGACGCTTGCGTTGATGTCTACCGTGTGGTCGTCTACCGGCAGGAGGATCACGATCATCAGCTGCGTCTTGCTGCGCTCAGCGGTCGCCTGACCACACGCAGACTCATGCTCTTTCGCACCTACAACATCGACACCACCAACGCCACACCACAGTTCTAACCACTGCACGCGCCCAGACGGTTCACTGGCGCGGGATTTTTGCCTTGTCGTATTTTTATGAAAACCCTGTGTATTGCGTACATGTCAATCTGCTAGTCATCGTTTTGCTTTGAAAAATGTCAGCATAATAGCGACTGTTCATATGCTTTTCCATTCAACTTTTTACGCTCTTTTGAAATTTGAGCAGACAGTCTGGCGTTTAAAAAACTTTTCCACTCTTTACGCATAGTTTTAGCCTCATCAGATATGATAGAGGCAGTGCTGTCAAAATTTGTTTTCAATGCCGCTTAATTTTGCCACCATTTTTTAAATTTCGAAATGTTTCGGACAGTACATTACCGCTTTGCGACGTCATTCCGTAATGCAAACATATTTAACAGTTACAAAATAACGTAAATTGCCGACAATCGCTCGCTACTATACTCCAGGTGCGAATATTCAAACGGGCCTTTCAGGAGGCCTACTCGTTCTTTCAGTTTGTTAAAAGGCCTACGTTTATCGATAAATCATGTCTGTGGGTTGTCATTTTTTCGGTGATCTTTTGGCATATCAAAATTATTGATCTTGTGACAAAATTACGCTTAATCATTGCGCTTAAACGGTTTCTGATGACGATCACATCACGTTCTTATACTGCCACTATTATTATGGCTACTAATATTATTATTGCAAACTACTGTTATTACATTTCAGTTATATATGTGCAAAAAAACTTGTACGATTCACAAAGCTATTGTAAGGACGATATGAGTCAACACTCAAAAACAGTCAAAATGGTTTTGGGGAGAAATTATCGCGCGTTGAATTCCAGACTGGCCTTTGCAAGACGAGCCATTTTAAATACTTGAAAAATACTACTATATACAAAACTAAATTTTGGGTTTTTGTCCGTTAATTTACCCGCACCCGAATTAACCGTTAGGTTTATGGTTATGGGTCAGGTTTAGGCTTATGGATAGCGTTAGCGTTAATGAGAGCAAAAAAACGTTCACAACTCGGACCCCCCCAAACGCCATTTCCTATATTTAACATTAACGCTCATCGTCTTTACAACAGTGTCAGCACTACCGTGCAGCGCTGTGATGACATGGTTCGGTGGATGGAGTTATAATTGGTGTGTGAACGTTTACGCACTCCACATGTATATTATGACTATGAGTTTTTGTTTGGCTGAGTTCGTGTTGCATTATTAACTGATAAAATAAACAAAAATCTGCAATTTTAACCATTTCCTTGTTTTTTGTCGAGTTGTTATGTTCGTATTTTGTTTTTTTTTGCGCTGAATTTTGCAACCTAACATGTTTGCTTTTTTAGAGTAATGTCGGCAAACCCTATTTATTTCATGAAATTAAATTGCAGAAATTTAGTTTGGATTACCAGCAGGGTCGTGTGTTCAAAAAGATCTGGAGGCAGAAGATGCAGTTTCCGACGTACATTTTTGACAATTATTTTCCGAAAACGCGAAAATTGTTTTTACAGCCAAACATTTAGCGGGTTATTACACTTTTGCTTTGTTTTCTCACGGTTTCACGTCGTCACTGCGGATTATAGTTGGTCTGATAAACCGGCTACGACACAAAATATCTGTTATCGTGGTGTAATTGCGTGTCGCAGGTTTTTCTTTCAACATTGACAACAACATTCGCAGCATGGAAGCGTTTTAGTCAATCACGAATTAAAATTATTGAGAAAAAGTAGAAAGAAGTCATACATGATTTTACGATGTTCATCCATTTATTTATTTATACCTGTTTAGCATTCAACCATATGCTTCAGTAAAAATAAAAACATTCACAAAATTGACAAATTCATAGGGCCTACAGCTGCACGAAACAAAATCCTCGAAAACAACGTGTAACAATTTCTTTTAGTTTATTTTCATTTAGCAAACGTCTTACTTGTTTCAACGGGGTATGTTTGCAAGAAAACCGTTAAACTTGATAAACGCCGACTAGCTATTTCACGTCCAAAAAGGATTTGACAATACGTAGGTCTATTTTCTCTCAAAACGGAAAAAAAAACAGTCAGCCCATCATGGTCCATGGTTTCGTTAAAGCATCACGTGGTACTTCGTCAGCAGCCGTTTGCAGCTGCTAAGTTGCGTGACATTGTAACCGACACTTACCTACAGCTGAAGCAACGTCATGTAGACATTCAGCGCACTTTTCCTCTTCAACATTTGAAAGCCAATATGCCACTTCCTATTATTGATTAATAGCAATCTAGGCTGTATCTCGCGCAGTCTAGCCACAATTAGTGTGCTCATCTTCAAAGTTAGCCAAGATCAATGATTTTCATGTAATCTGAAAAGGCGTATTAGTGATTAATAGTAACGTTGGCCTTATCTCTCACTGTTTTCGAGATACAGCCACTTATAGCTTGAAATGTTCTATTAAAAATTGCGGCCAAGCCGCTGCAGATGAAGACTTCGTTACTATTAAGAGTCTATAGGAAGTTGCCAGCGCCCTATCCGATGGTACCATCGCCGACCCCTTACGACGTACCGTTTAGTTACAATACATACGTAACAGACAAACGACGACGGACGACAGCCGTGCTAAATACGCCCTACAGTATAGCTATAGCGCGTCAATATAAAACTGGAGGGAAAATAACAAAATATGCTTTAGTTTAATGTTCTGTCGTCTTGCTGTGGCGCGGTGAACATAGGCCTATCGCTCACCTGTATCGATAACGTTTGTATGTGAATAATATCGCAGGTGACTTGAACCGTGAGCGGTGCAGCTGAACTGAGATTGTAAAGACTGAATACTTGTTCCTAACAACGATGATGCAATTCAATAATTCATCAGACGGCGCGCTAGAAAACAGTTTGACACGAAGACGAGTACCGCGGGTGCTAGTTATTGTTTGATAAGTCGCATGATTTCTTACCAGAGGTTATAAGGAGATGGGTGTTTCTGCAGTGCTTGGGCCAATTGCATTAATAGCAAGTATAGGCCCTATACTCCTACTCGTATCACGAGATACAACTAAGACGCAGGACAAGCAGAACAATGCCAGATGTGACTAGCTAATTAACCATGGCGTCGATCGTTTGACCAAGGAGTTCAACGAGCTCAGCTGGAATTGTTTACGTCCACGCGAATTAAAAAAAGTACGATATTCGAATAATACGCATTCTCTCTTACCTTTGCACTTTTTTAGGTCTATACCATCCAATTTTTCTACCTGTGTGACTTGCTCCCCCACGAAACTTTTCGTACCCGGTAATACTGTACTTGATAAAAACTAAAAATTTGTAATTTAGTGTATCTGGTAATAGTCGATCCTATACACCATTCTAGGAAGATCTGTAGAAAGTAAATCGACAACATCCAAAACGACTGCTGGGAGATGGAACTATGACTGATCGAGGCGAACAGACTTGCGATAGGAACAAATCATGGACGGAGATTATTTCGCTGCACAGCTGCAGTTTGGCTGCCAGCACGCTTCGAACAATGCTTAGTCGCCAAGGCACTAAAATTGCGTCTTAAACAAGCGTCATTATGACGCAAGTGGCGGTAGCAACGACGCTGTTTTTAGCATTTGTATTATGTTTTGTATTATAATAATATATGGCGAATAATTACGTTTGTATTTAGCGCCTACTGCGATAGCATATATGGGCCAATTTTAGTTGGCGCTAAATATTATTTATTCTCTGTATTTGTGTTAAATTATGCCATTTGAGATTTACACGCTAAGCGAAAATAAATCATCATTTTAAAACATTTGCCAATAAACAGAAACGTTGTCCCACTTTTAATGTTCAGATAGATATAATTGTTCAACCACATGAACATGTTGTATATGGGTCGGATACTTATTTGCAAGCGTTGCAAATTTAGTAAAAACATTACTACAGTTTCAGAAATATAAAATCTTTGTTTTATAAGGGACCGTTATTATTATCGCGTCCCGTAGATAAACCGCCAACATATGACGTTCTTGTGTTGTACTTTACGTAGGTATTTAGCGATTGAATCACCGACATTCAACTCTTCTGTCTGATCAGTATGTTGGTCTATCGTAAACCCAAGTTAGCAGATCTATATTCAATAGACCAACTACGGGAACGGCGTAAAGTGCCCGAAGCAACTACGGTTTGTTACAAACTTTTCTTGCTGTTTATGTCTCTGTTTGAATCATAATAGTAGCCTACCTAACAAATACACTGTAAATGACTAATTGACTAAAAAGTGCGTTGTACATACTGGTAACCATATTGATATCTGTGCCACTGAACTTCTGAAGTGATCTTAGTACGTAACGAAGCTATACAAACAAAAAGCCAAGCTGTCGCTAAGTTAGCCCACCGTACTGGTCGTCAGCGACATTCACGGTTATTTAAGGTCGATGATTTTCATTTTATTTGAAAATTTGTATGTCACTTTTAACTTAAACTCTATATTGCACCGTTTAGCCACAATATCGCATACTAACCTTCAAGATCATTTAAAGTCGATGATTTTCAGCTAATTAAAAAGCCATTATGAGACTTCCTATTAGTGATCGACAGCAACCTAGGCTCTATCTCGCACCGTTTAGATGCAATAGCGCGTAACGGTTTTCAAAGTCATCCAAGGTTAATGATTTTTATTTCGTCTTATGCCACTTTCTATTAATGATTAATAGTAACCTTGGCCGTATTTCTCACTGTTTACGAAATATGGTTAGTTTTCTGACGCAAACTCCCTTCTCGCCTTATAACCCTAAATTTGAAAATGTTTTTTACTAAATGGCTGACATTTTGCCATTTTGCGTGCCCGAGTTTAACACACATTGCTAATTACTCGTGTAAAAACTTTTTTCCTTAGGACCTAAAACTTAGCCACAATACATCCGTGACAGACAGACAGACGGACGACAACCATGCCAATAGCTCGACCGTTAAGCTTACTTAAGTACGGTCAATTAAAAATAAATTAAAATGCGATTATTATTATTTTTGACGCTCTATAATATGATAATATAATCGCGAGGTATTTTGGCATGAACACAAAGTTAATGCTCATGAGTCGCGCTATAGCAATAGAATAGCAAAAACGTTTTAAATGGGTACGTACATATTTTACGCCCCGTATAGTACGAAAAATTTTTTAAATTTGGGGAGACAGAACTCAGATTGCTAAGATCTACGTTTTGTGCTTAAAAAATTTATATGCAAATTTTCTTAATCTATTTTTAGCACTTTTGGCAAAATTTACTCTTGAAATGTGCGTTTTAACCTAAAATCGCCAAAAAATTACAGTGCACCTCCACCCCAAAACTGAAAGCTTTTTAGTGTTTAGTTGAAAGCTAAAACGAAAAGCAAAATTTGTCACTGAACGAGGTCTTGTAATTTGATTCAAACATTAATATACAAATTTCGAAAATGGCAGTGGTGGAAAATGGGAGTCAGACCCACCCAAACCTCTCCGTGAGTGGCAATCTGTCAAGTTATTACTACTTCCGTTGGTTCGCCATTGGTCATGAGTAAACCGTTATACGAATTTATACGGCGCACCCAAGCTTATTCTTCGAGTGCTCGTTGCTTTCAAGAGTTGTTTTGAGCATACTTTATTTAATGATGATGTGTGTTTATGATTAGAATACTAGTCTGCCGCCGCACTTACATCGTTTTACTCCCATGCAGACGATACAGCCTTCTTCGCTCATTCCTCCACAATACCCAGGTGACGACACAGCGACGTCGGGCGTTAAAAAGTTGCGGGGTGGAGAGAGAAAACTCAATTTTTGGACTAACAGGTGCAAATCCGACGAAAACATAAGGATGCCCAGGATTTTAATTTTGTCTTAAATTTCGACAAAACAGGAATTTCCAGGCCCAAAGTTTGTACTGTGAAAGAACATTTTGACAAAAACAGTTTTTCGACAGGCTAAAATTTGCTCCTTTCCCTCTTTTTTTGCCATGACGCCGTTGTGATGATGTATTACTGCTGATTTTTTGTCGTTTATAAATAGGCTTAGTGCTTTGTCTGTTTCTAAATTCTAACGACGTAATCTGTTGCAGAGTGACTGGAGTGAAACACAATGACTTTTTAAGGGCTGAAGACAAATGGAAATAATGAAATATATATAATAATTAATCTTTATTATATTTTAGTACAAAAATCACGCATTTTCAACATTCGGGACAGCCAGTTTCTTTGTGTCCCATTTAATCTTTGTCAACGCTTTATGTAGGTTATATACGTTTTACTAGATACCATGTGCATTTATGCATGAGCTTTCTTCCACGATTTTTTATAAGCCGACTGAACGTTGCATGCCATTTCCATATGACAATAGCAATTCCGTAACGTAAACGCCGACTAAATAGCTCAGTGCGCAGTGCAACAGAATTAAATTTTTTTTCAAAGTATCTGGTTTTATCAGTCATCGCCATATAGCAAAGCTAATGTACACTGTGCCCCAAAAATATCCCCGACATTTTCGACTGTAACTTGAAAACTAATTATCAGATTTTGATAGTTTTTGGTGCGAATATTCTTGACACAACTTGCCATCTAATGACCGTTTAGTTTTTCACTTCACCTAATGTATGCTTTTGCACTACCCAGGGAAAGCAGATCAAGCGAAATATGTGTTGAAATAAACAGATAACATGAAAAACATCCCCGGCATTATCGATCGTAACTTAAATAAAGATTAGCAGATTTTAAAAATATTTGGCAAAAACATTTTTGATACAACTGGCTATTAAACAAGTGTTTTAGTTTCCAACTTACTTAATGTCTGCTTTTGTACTACCTGGGGAAAGCAGACCATACGTGTTGAAATAAATAAAAAAAAGTTAATAAATTCCATCTATCCTAATCTGTGGGCTCCAACAGCAGGTCTATTATAAGTTTTGACTGTCATGCTCATGCAGCAGTGTGCCTGCCAGATAAAATTTAGGAATGTTTGTAAAGTCAAAAGACAACTAGTACAGCCTAGATTGATCTGGAGCAGAACATTATCGATACTGCTGTCAATGAATAGAGAAAGCGTCTCCTTGCC
>Ga0209671_1000417_pt1 | contig 27562 bp, 17 predicted proteins | sample WorMetHERISLAND2_2_FD_187401 | JGI IMG/M metagenome (GOLD analysis project Ga0209671, IMG submission 187401) | Marine gutless worms symbiont microbial communities from Max Planck institute for Marine Microbiology, Germany - Olavius geniculatus... | ecosystem: Host-associated > Annelida >...
AGGGTGTAGATTTAAAAATAGGGGAAGAAGTTTTGTTAGGGGAAAAATGGAAAAAAATGGGGGAAGTAAAAACAGGGGGAAGTTTTGTTAAGGGTATAGTTTGCCCAATGAAAATGGGGGGGTTTGATCTACAACTAGTCCCCGGAACTGTTAAGCTAAGGCCTTAATGGCTGGTCTGAGGCCTTAAAGGCTGGCTTAGTGGATTAAACCGCTAAGTCGTTAAGTTAGCGGCGGTCCGAACCTCTAAGCCTTAGCGGCAGCTTAGCAGTCCACACCGCTAAGATGTCTGTCACTGGCAGTCCCTCAAAAAGGAGGTGTAGGGGGGGTAAGTTATCCTAGGCCCCGTGACGTTTGGGGGCCCCACCGTTGCTCAGAAATATAAAGCATGTACACCAGAGTGTGCCATTTAATAAACAACATTCAAACATCTTCTCTCCAGATCAGCCCCGCGAGAATGTTTTCCCCAGGCCGTGATACTTCCACACATCCAACTTGCCACGTGAGCAAAGATATCAACCAATTTTGCCGAGCTTGACGAATATGCCTAATGAATTTATGTCCCACAGTTCATCAGATGTTAAAGTAGGCTACGTTGTACAGTAACGAACGTATTTGCAATGTTGCGTGAAACCATTGTTACTTATAAAAAATAATAAAAATTACTAAAAATTCACGTCAATCTAATGCTCATTAGTCATGCTCATTAATATTATTCATTCACTGATTGTCAGTCACCATTAGCAGTTGACGCTGTGACTTGCAACCACAGATGACAACTGACGAGGACACGCGCACTCACGCTGGCGCTGTGCTTGCAGCAGTGTGAGCACAACACATTGTTTGATTTTATTTCATCGTTAGACTGCTAAGACCGCTAGCTTATCGGCAGCAATGGCGAGGAACCTTAGCAGTCCAGGACCGCTAACTTAATGGTTGGTTGTGGTCCGAGGCGTTAACAGCGGTGGCAGCAGGTTCCGTGGACTATCTACAACCTTGTCAAAAAAACTTCCCCCTATTTTTCACTGGGCGCAAACCGTGCCCACCAGATATAGGGATAGAAGCCATTAATGACAAATAATGTAAATGATTACAATAAACCTATGACACACCGACTATGATGTGAAGAAGTTATCAGCATAATTATTATATGTTTTTCAACAAATATATGTCTCACTTACCATTCCACCAGGCATCATGTTCGGCATAGAAGAATTCATGTTTGAATTTGGCATTCCCATATTTGATAATCCTTGACCCATCGACATTTGATTCATCCCGGGAGGACCCATTCCCGGAGGTCCCATGCCTTGAGGTGCCATGCCTTGTGGCCCCATGCCTTGTGGAGGGCCACCACCTCCCTGAGGAGGACCCATGCCAGGTCCAGGTCCCATGCCATGCTGTGGGCCCATTGGACCCATTCCAGGTGGTCCACTCTGCGACCCAAAGTTTGGATCAAATGGAGGCCGGCCAAACGGTGGGCCACTGCGTGGTCCTGGTCTCATTCCTGGTGGTGGTGGGCCTCTCATGCCAGGTGGTGGACCATGCATCGGAAAGTTTGGCCCTCCAGAGCCTGGCCCACCCGGGCCGGGTCCATGGCCTGGCCCAGGTCCACGAAACCTAGGTGGAGGCCCTCTGTTAAATGGTCCATTATATCCCCTGAAACATACAAAAATAACACAGTTTCATATAGGCCTGCCATTCTGTAACTGTTATGTACAAACAAATGGTACAAATGACGAAAAATTTTAACACAGCTAGTTTTCATTACAATTTCAGAATTTTCTGTCACTTAGACATTCCACCTCATATCGACCTCACAGTAAATATCACTGTCTCAGCACAAGTGTAATCGATCAATCAATCAATCAAACGATCAATTTTACTTGTTTCAAACCACACGGATCGATATCAGTGTATGTGTTATCATTAAAGGTGATTGTGTAACTCCTGTGTTGTTAAACGATTGTTTCTGTGAATTAGAAATTGTCCGTTTCACTGTTGATAAGGTTCATCCACATATAAGATATTTCATTGTCCATCTATTATCATTGTCTATGCGATCGCATATTTTGCCAAAACCCGCATATCGCATATTTTTCCGCATATGATGGCATTTTCAGAATCACATATGCAAAAATTATACTGCATATGCAAAAATTTGCATATATTCGCATATATGCCGCATATTTCCGCATATGCGATCACATTTTTTCAGCATTTTCCTTGTCCAACGTTGTTTTAAGACTGCTAAATATTTTGGCGGCAAACGATTACCGGTAGGTTGCAATTAGACGTTGAACAAATTGAAGTAAAAAATGTCAAAACTGTGCAGAAAAGGCCTATTAATGACCATAATTTTGATTCTTTGTCACTCGAATTTGCATATGCCGGAAATATGCGGAAAAAATATGCCGCATATATGCGGCATATGCAGCATATACGCCGCATATATGCGGCGCATATTTTGCCAAATTTTGCATATTTTTCTGCATATTTTGCCTCCAAACTTTCCGCATATTTTAAGAAAATTCTCCGCTATAAACCAACATCCCTAATGTATAAATCATTATTCTACTAGCTCATATGTTAACATAATTGTCGGTGACTTGAATCTTCCCAAAATAGATTGGGTAAATCTTACCTGTCCTGACGACAAAGTACATAAGCCATTTCTTCAGTTTTGTATTAGTGCAGGCTATACTCAGTGTGTGGATTTTGTTACTAATGGTATAAACATTCTGGATGATGTACTATGTGATTATGAGCAAATTATCTGCCGGTTGACGTGTCTGCCACCTATGGGTCGTAGCGACCATGCTGTTGTTAAATATGTTACTGCTGTAACTAGTAATGTTTACACTGCTGCTAGAAATAGTGGAAACTTCTTCAAATATGATTGGTACAAAGCTGATTACCCTTCTAAGGAGTACATGCTTGGTGCTATCAATTGGCTCTCTCTCTTGTCTGATTATCCTAATGCCACTGAATTTTATTCTGTTTTTTAAAGTACAGTCCGTCACAACATTAATCTGTGTGTACCTCTCAGGCATAAACGTTGTTTCACGGGTAAAAAAATGGTGGCCTTAAAGGTGTGCAAAACCAAGAAACTTACATTGTGGCATAAGTTGTCCATACACCCTCTTGACACTAGCCTGCTTATTAAGTACCGTGAGTGTTGCTCCCTATGGAACAGGCTAGTCCAGAACCATGAAGCCGAGACAGAGAAGCATATAACTGAGGCTAGAAACCTTGGTGCCTTCTATCGCTATATCAATAACCGGTTTACTCATAAGGATAGCATCAGAGCTATCGTCACTAGTGACAATACTGTTCTTACTGATGACATGGAAAAGGGATCATAGATGATAGAAATTTGCCCGATTGCCCTGATATTGTCGACGATAATAAATGTTCAACATCTGTTACTATTACACACAGAAACATGCTAGCATACAAAATTGGCAGACAAAGGTCAAAAAAGCAAAGAGATGCACCCTGTGCCCCTGTCCCCATCTAACTGAATAAGGTCGACATTTGGCCCACACGCCGACTTACACTGCCCCCGCCTCCCCACCTTTGCTATGGCTTTTGCTCCCATGTTGCCCAGCTTCAGACTCCTAGTAACGTAAAACAAGGCGAGTAAGCGTAGACGAGGAAAATAATTCTCCCATACGACCATAAAAGCGTCTTACCTGGGACCTCGTGGCGGAAATCCTCGACCCCACGGACCAGGAGGTCTGAAATTTGGTCCACCGTAGCTTCCAGGTCCCAAGAGACCGGGTCCATCGTGTGATCCAGAATGCGGTGGACCGAAGTTATTCCGACTTAATTCGTCGTCGTCGTCGTCATCTTCATCGTCGCGCTCTCTGGCGTGCTCCATTTCTCGAATTAGAGCTTCCTCTTCGTCATAATCATCGTGCATTGACGAATAATCACCATCATCTAGATCCGCCATTTTGCCTCACAAAAGGTCACAACTTCGGCACTAGCGAGCCGCAAAGAGGCTAAAGCCTATTTTCCATCCTAAGCAAGTAAAGCGGGAGTTCCAGGGTTCCATACAACGCCAAGCACGCAACATAAGGTACGCAATACGCAAACTACGCATCGAACGTAAAAAGTACGCAACAAACGCAGCTGACAACGGCCAAACACAATGATATAATCAATTGTTGCATTAGGTACATCGTGAAAACGGTTTCAGGTAGGCATGGGCATGCTGCTTATGACAACAAGCAGTGACGAGGTTTTTCAGTCGTATCAACATCGATGACTTTGAAAGACCCTAAGCATCCGAAATAAAACGTTTTATTGATTTTTGCGATCTTCGGCTGCAGCGCACACTCCAAGAATGAACTGCTGGAAATAGACTGACAGTTTGCGAACAGAAACTGCTATAGGCTTTCGCGCATCTCGTGTGCATTAGTTCAAATTTCTTGTAGAGATACAGCAACTTATTGGCCAAAAATCGCAAATTTTCCTACCCCCTTTCATTTAGCGCCCTCGTTCAGGGTGACCCCCTTCGAATTTATGGAAAAGCTTTACGATTGCTGAAATTCGAGTCTTCAGGGCAGCCGACGGTGAAAATTTGGTGATCCTAGCTTGCACCGTTTTTGACTGACCCATCAGTGTGACGGACGGTCGGACGGGCAGAATTGTGATGCTTAAGTCGCGCTGAAAGCAGTAGCTGCTTTCACACGTAAAAACTGGAGCACCATAGCAAAAAATAACGAAAGCAATTTTTCGAGTCATGCATGCATGACCGTTGGCATAGGTCTAAAAACATAAGAATTAATCTAAGGTTAAACGCGCAGCAGTGTACGTGAACTTCACTACAACTAAATCTAAGGAATGGAAAGAACAGTAAAACTCTTAAATGAATATCAAACAGAAATAAAGAACAGAAGAAAAAAGAAAACAAAAGAAAGAGTAGCTTACTTGTTAAACCTGCAAATGTAAAAGCTGGAAATACAAGTAGGCTTATATGTTGCATGATCGTAAAATCCTGTTTTATGCTGCATTTTAAATTCGAAACAGCTTGGTAAGTTTGCACAGTCTAATAACCCAAATTTAACATATTCAGCCCTAAAACACGTTACTCATTATGGCACATAGTATTAAAATGTAATGAATATCTGCACATCATCAACAGATTAACACTTACAAATTACAATCACATGAAAAAAACATTCACATGCACTTGATTAATGTAATAAAAATGATGATGATGATGACGACGATAATAATAAGAAATTTGAGCTAATGCTCACAAGATGCGCAAAAGCCTATAGCAGTTCTGGTTCAGTAGTTTAGCTGGAAATTGGGGTGTTCATGTTAAGTTAATATACAAATACCAAGTTCTCTATCTGGATCACATAACGATTGTTCCGTGGCGCCACCTTGTGAATGTTATAGACTTGTGTCACAGCCCGAAATTGCCAAAAAAATCCATAAACCCCCTATTTTGGCGTTCAAGGTCATTCAAGCCTTCAAAGTCATTGAATTCAGCGCCAATCAAAAGCTAGTGTACGACTTTCTATTAGTGATTAATAGTAACCTAGACCCTATCTCGCACCGTTACTGAGATACAGCGACTTATTGGCCAAAAATCGCAAATTTTGCCCACCCCCTATCATTTAGCACCCTCGTTTAGGGTGACCCCCTTCGAATTTATGGAAAAGCTTTACGGTTCCTGAAACTAGTGTTCCAGGCAGCTGACGGTGAAGATTTGGTAATCCTAGCTTAGACCGTTTTTGACTGATCCACCCATGTGACAGACGGACGGATAGACGGGCAGACAGAATTGCGATGGCTAAGACGCACTGAAAGCAGTAGCTGCTTTCGCGCATAATAATAATAATAATAATAATAATACTTTAACAATAACAACAACAAGAAACAACAACAACGTTAGTAGCAATGCAGCATACAGCACAATAACAGCATCTTACACACAACAGTTGCTTTGTAATAATTTCAAATATACATATTTAAATGCTGCATCCGACAGAAGTCTCAAGTACATAATATCAACGAAGATATGTAATAAAACAACAATACAAAGTTACGTTTGCTATCATGTTTTTTTTCTTCTTTTCTTTTTTTCCCTTTTTTTCTTTTTCTTTTTTTTCTTATCGATATTGTAACGATTATGCTCTGTTATGTTCTGTTTTTGCAATGGCGTTTGACCGTTGTTTAATAAAAGATTACTTACTTATTACTTACTTACTTACATGCAGCAACATAGTGAGTGAGTATGGGTTTTACGTGTCAGGTGGGACATAACATAAATATGCTGCTAAAAACTTGTGCAGTGCATAGGTGGATCCAGGAGTTGAAGTTGGGGGGGAGGGGCAAGGTTGAGCGCCAAAGGCGCAAGCCAAGTCGAAACACCGAAGGCGCCAAGAAGGGTGGAGTGTGGGGAGGGGGTTGATATTTTAGGGTCAAAATGGCGTATTTTTGTGGACTCTCGGTGCAAAATTTTGCTTTTTTTCTACAACCAAAACAGTATAGAAATACGCCAGTAATGCATGGACTGCCATGGAGATTGACTTGCATGCAATAAAAAGCGTTACTCAGGGACGTCTATCCCCCCTAAGTCCTTGGAGCAAGTTTCCTCTTCCCTAACTCAAGGTGAGGCGCCGCAGGCGTCGAGAATGAGGCGCCATATATAGGCGTTGATGGGGTGGAGAATGGGAAGAAAGTGTGGAGGAGCATTGCGAGCTCCCCCAGCAGGGTCCGGGGCATAGCCCCGGCGAAAAACTAATTTGGTGAATTCTAAGCATCACAGAATAGTACTTCTGCTTGCAAGATAGCGTAAATATATCAGAAATGCAAAATTATAATAATATTCAACTTTACTCCTAATTTTCCAAAAAACCTTCCCATTTGCTCCAAAGTTCATATGGTGTTAGTGTAGATGCCCCTGGCATTATTTATATTGTTTATTGTTACTTGCACTTACATGGGGGTACCCAGAAATTGGAGTCACGAAAGGTGAACTGGCCCCCAGGGTCAAAAATTGAAACCGAAAGCTGAGAGCAGAGGTGGACTTCTTGGGGAGAAGCTGGTCGCCGGGCGCAGCCTCAGAAGCAAACGCTTTTATGGGGCATGAAAACCCCCTACAAATGCACATATTGAGTATAAATTTTATTACCGCAGTTTTACTGTACAAATTTATAATGCACTGCATATGCAAGGCAAAAAGAGCAACTTTTGGCATCTTAGGGGCCATGGCCCCCCTAAATCCACCTATGGTGTCCCCAACAGGTCCAAAGTTTGGTGCGCAAGAGAGCTCCTGCAGTGGGGTTTGGGTAAGTGGGGAGCAGATCTTCATTGCTGAATCGCTGTTTCTTATAAAATGTCAAACTGGCATTTAATTAAGAAATGTAATTCCGTTGAGCTGAAATGCCTAGTACCCTCAGTCCACAGCTGACAATAAGTGGAAACAGTTGGTAGACACACTGCTGCATGACAGTCAAACCTTGACTGGCTGTTGCGGCCCACAGATTAGGATAGATGGAAGTTATTGACGTTTTTCATTTATTTGAACACATATCATGCTTGGTCTGCCTTCCCCAGGCAGTGCAAAAGCAGACGTTGGGTGACGTGGAAACTAAAACAATTATTTAATAGCTAGTTATGTCAGAAATATTTCTGCCAAAAATTATTAAAATCTGCTAACCAAGCATCAAGGTTTTCAAGGTGGGAAACTGAATGGTCATTTGATGGCAAGTTGTGTCAGGAATATTCGTGCCAAAAATTATCAAAATTTGATGACTGGTTTTCAAGTTACAGTCAAATATGTTGGGGATGCTTTTTTTGGGACACAGTGTACATCAGATTCATACTCTGTGTAATGAATGAGGCTCAGTCTAAACTATTGTCCAGCAAGCACAGAGAGTGAGTGAGTTGGGTTTAACATACCACCCGACACAGTGTGTGAGAACACTGTACAAGTTGAAGTTTGTTAATTTCATGTCAAACCATGGCTAGACTGGCTATGGCTATGCTGGTGGCGTGGCATAGTTGGTAACGAAGCCTGCCAGCTAGGTCGACTCAGCCTTCTACCCTCCGTGGGACGGTAAAATGAGTAGTAACTCATTTATATCGGTTACGGAAGGTGGGGACCTTGGTACAGCTGACTGGGGTTGCCTAGCCGGCCGCTGCGCCAGCCTGCGTCTGCAAACTGCACATGGTGGCCGTGCAGCAGGCAGCTCTGGTTAGTGACGAAAGCGCATTAGAGGCGTGCGCATGCTCGCGACTATGCGCTATACAAATTGACGACCTTTACCTTTTTTACCTTTAGACCACACCGACAACTGACTGCCTTCATGCAGCCAAAACATCTGGAGGACATATACTGTACTGTACATGCAATATAAACAACATCAAGCATCAACTGCTGAAAGACATTATATGTTTCTCCTCAACCGAGGGTGACCACTGTGGAAATGTGAGGCATTCTAAAACTATTTTTGCCACCATTTTCCTGACTCTCTATGGCACTATGAACCATGTTGCAATTACCCGCCCACATCATGCACAGAAAACAGTACAATAACGAAACAAGACATCTGGCACCCCCTCGGACCGACTCCACGGCTATTTGGACCTGCTCACGGTTTTTATGTTTACTCCTTTCAGTTTTTTCTGAGTTTTAGTTTTCATTATTATTCTTTATTTCTTACCTTTTCAGTTTTTTTTCTTATTTCAGTTGTCTTTACTTCAGTCATTTTCAAATTTTGTAATTTTTACATTTAACACTATTTCTATTCTCAGTATCTCTCATTTCATTTTTCTTTTAAACGTTTCAGTTATTTTTAGTTTATGCGCTACATTAAACTGACAGTTAGTTTGTCAGTTTTTGAGTGCAAATTTTCCATTGTATTGTATTCTATTGTAAATATGACGATTATAGCTGTACAATAATGCATCAATGCACGACAAAAGTCTGCATCAAAACTATTAAGCCACTCCTATTCTAATAATAACTTGCATTATCCATAATGCAAAATCCATAATAAACAGTTTTCCCCAAAACATTTCTCAACATTTATGTCACTTACGGGTCAGGCATTTGATGAAGTCCTGCTGTCAGACTTTTCTGGCAGTTGTAAAATTCTATGACCAACATTTCCAGTTGTTCCAGACAAGTGGTCACCCGGTTAGCTGAACACAGTTTACAAACTTCCGCGTACGTAACTCATTTTGCTTTTCTTTGCGCGAAATCAAAACATGAGAAAAGGAGCGGGGGACTGAATGCTATCGAAAAGTCGAGTGACTTCGGAGACGAGTATTCGGTTCTGCTGCTGGACAAGTGAATCAGACACGGGCTGCGCATAGACCACAAACAGCTCGTAGCAACGGGCAGGCTGCATTGATGGATGAGAGCAGGACTTCATCAAATGCCTGCACCAACACAGACACAACTCTACTATTATTAATCATTATCACTGTGATGTATTAAAGTAAAAAAGGGTATAAAAAATATGAATTTTATATTTTTACAGAAAAGAACAGACAATGCATAGAGCATCTTAATAATGCTTTTTATGAAAACTTGCCCATCACTTCATATTCTTCAGCTATTCCTAACTTGAGCACTGCTAACAAACAAAAGGGCACTAATTAATTTTTACAACCAATAAACACAATTTCACACATGATTTAAACAAAACAGTGAAAACTTTACGTAAGTAACAAAACAAAAAAAAATTAACAAATATAACTAAAACTCTAAGCAAACAGCGACATGTTATATCAGACGACAAAATTACCGATAAAAAGGCTGACACAAAGTGCCCGGCAATGTGTAAGGATTATCTGGTGAAATACGAATTTTCATCGGCAACTGCTTACCCTGTAACAGTGCACAAAGAAATTAACTGTGAGATGGAAAACCCACTTTATAATCATGAACAACAAGAAACCGTTCAAAAATATGTCACATCTCAACAGGTCGGGTGAGGTCAGTTGGTGCCAAATGTGACAAGCGGAAGAGGAGAGTTCAGGAACATGCCATGTCATGCTCTTGTAAAAAATTTTCACAGGCCTAACAATGTTTATAGTACCTGTGAGTCTGGTTACTATTGTATGCAAACTGCCAAATAATTTTGGAAATGATTATGACGATAGATGGCTGCAAGTATGCATGTATTCAATTTATAAATAGATGAATAACTTTTGGCTGGCTTGGTAATTGTGGTGCTACATTTGGTAAGATGCATACAGTTGAGCGGGGGGGGGGTAGTGTGGCCTGTGACATATTTTTCATAAGGAGGGTTAACCACGTGTGACAATTTGTGACAGAAAGGAAAGGTAGTCAAATTTGGTAAAAAAAACGTGACATTTTTTGAACAGTCCCCTTGGCAGCTAAACAATTTCTTAACTTCTAATAATTTAGTTAACACAACACATAAGCTGTGTTACAAAATTATCGCTGTTCAATTTTAACCTCTAAAAAAAGTAAAATAATAAAATTCGTCAGCAAAAAATGAACCACAAACTACATACACTAACTACTATTTGACAATTATGCAATCAAAGTTCCAAACATCACAATGAAAACATTTAAAATATCGACAACCGCAGTAAAAATTGCAATTTTTCTCAAACTGTAAAAACAGGCTTAGAGGTGAGCCTTGCGCATGGGGATAATTTGAAAGTTAAAACAATGGAACAAGAAAAATTAATCTTAAAAAAAGCATTCGCCTCTAAATAAAGCACAAAATTGCGTTACAGGTACACCTAGGCCCTTTTACACATTCTTAAATATGCGCCTGGCAAAATTTGCCACTTTCAGCAATAAACACTGTAAAAACACATAATAGTAATACAATAGTTTTTCTCTGTACAACACTGACATATTACCCGGACATCCTCAATGCAGAGACTGTAGGAATAGCAGAAGTGCACAGTGTGGGTAGTCACAACGGAACAGCCGATGATCAGTTCACTTCTCATCTTCTCAAACATCTGCCACACCTGCTCAGCAATGCAATGGCTAAAGCTAGCAACCAGCCAGCTAATATTGTTCAATTTCATTCACCGTAACGACACCGTCATCACTGCCAGTAGCAGCAGCAATAAAACTGTAATACATATCTAATTTGCTCCTGATAATGCAGGTGCCCCTGCAGCATCATATCTACACAAAGTCACCAAAAACTTCCTCTTCTTAACAATTTACATCACATCGAATTACAATGATTTCCACACCAACACACTACAACTGTCTTACTATAGCACAGACTCACTGATCAAGTGGCATTAAATTATGTAAATATACAAATTAATGCACTTTTACACAGTAATTAACAGCCACCCAACTTATGTTCAAGAGACTGCAGAATAAACTCAGATAGATTACGCAGCAGTACCACCCAGCCTTTGGGTCTTTTTTGTGCAAAGGCACAAGCACGGCAAACATTAACATGCTGGTTCGCCTAATACAAACTTCTATCTTATCTGAGACCTACAAGCAATTTTGCCTCATCTGTTTCTCCGATTCCTTGCGCCTTTTTTGCTCTCCTTCATTCCCTCCCTTTTCTTCCTCTTCCCTTCCCCCAACATTGACTGGGGCCTTCCAATTAAATCCAGCCAATGAGTCTGGGGAGCACTCTGAGCTCCCCCACTGGAGACTGGAGCAAAGCCCTAGCCCCAGCTGCTGTCACTGTGGGACAATCTGGGCCTGCAGAAACGTATTTGGGTAGCAAGCTCGCAAGGCTAAATTATGAGAAATATAGTTTTATGACCAAACCTTCTTGCCTGCCACAAAAATTTACTTCAGAACACGCACACAAGAAGTTTAAGTGGTCGGTAACGTGGCAAAAGTGAAAAAAACAAGGTATACCTTTGGTTGCAATGAATGAGTTTCACTAACACAGGCTGCAGATGGAGCAATCATCAGATTCAGTTTACGATCCACATAAATGAAATGCACAATGTTTGAAAATCTCTGCAGAAATGTTAGTCATGTTTGCATCAAGGACACATCCATGCCAAATTAACAACTTAACTAAGACACACATATTATCAACAATAATCTACGCCCATCAATAACAAATAACACTGTAAATGAAAAATCAACAGTTTCTCTAACGTGGGTAACACGGCAAAAACCGTAATAGCTGTAGTGATAATTGAAATTACACACGCTTCAAAAACACACAGAAAAATGAACAAAAATCTTTCCTGCAACAGTTAGGTTTCATGGCTTAACAATCAAAAAGTCGTTATGTAACAGTACAATCAACTGTTAGAGCTAACAAAACTAAATCAGAAATATAAATTAATTCACACCTTTCAAAGAAAAAACTATTTAATAAGACAACAGTATTTAGTATTGATTCTTCAGTTACAGCAAAACACAGAGAAAAATGAACTGAAAAGATATGATGGGCTGCACATGCTGCTGTTGGCAATCACTTCAATGTAGTTGTCAAATCCACCGAGCTTGCTATGAATGTAGCGATGAGCATCGGCCATTGCCGACTGCCACGAGTCTTCCGCTTCAGCCGACATGAAGCGCGGCTGATGAAAAAGAATACGAAACAACTCCACCGTGCGACTGTGCATGTCACGCAGCAGTCGCAGCAAGCTACAGATATCACAAAAAACATGCACTCGGTCTCAGCGAGTAGAGTTCTACTGCATGCTCAGGTCAACTCAGCCTCCTACTCTCATCGGAAAGGGAAATGAGCAGTAGTCTAGCAGCTTATGGGTTATGGGGTTAAGGTCTAATGTGGCTGATTGGGGCTGGTATCTCTGCTAGCTGCAAACCGCAGGTCCAATTGTTTGCTGATGCAGGCAACAGAGGGCCACATAGTACGCTGCAATATCGTTCCAGCTAGATCATCTCCAGGCGGTCATGAATGCTGCGGCTTGACTCATGTTCCAGTCCAGTCGATACGACCACATCACACTGCTGCTTCAGTGTCTTTATTGGCTGCGTGCACCAAAGCGAATATCATACAAACTGGCTGTACTAGTCTACCAGTGTCTCCATGGACTTGCGCCAGCCTACCTGGCTGACGCTTTACAGCCTGTCACTGGACTACCTGGTCGACAATGCCTGCGCTCAACGTCGACTTCGGCACTGGCTGCACCATTGACACATCTCTCTACAATCGGCGACCGAGCATTCCCTGTCTCTGCAGAAAAAATCTGGAACAATCTGCCGTCAGAAGTGACGTCTTCGGACTGCCTGTGAACATTTAAAACTCAACTAAAAACTCACTTGTTTTCTTCATCTTTCCCCCAGATGACTGTAAAGTGAATGCAGTGCCATTGGTATTTTTCACTTTAAATTTATTGCATTGTATTGTATTGTATTGTATTATTATATTGTATCACTAGCTCCTGCCAATCAGCTGCCACTTCCGAGATTGTAAAGTTATTCTGGTAGCGAGGGCGAATCTGACTCATCTCAGAAGCATTACAGCAAGTACTATTACCTTTACTTTTTTAATGTCCCACTGAACACGCTTCAGATTATTCTAAAAAACGTCTTTCCAGGCAATCAGTTACAATGGTACTGACAACACGAAAGCTCACTGCTGCATGTCCACATGGAACTTGCACAAATTCAACATGTCGCAACTGAGTGATGTAACGTGTACAAGAATTAACAAATAAAACACAATACTGACATGACAATTTCTCTAATATGCCTCCAAGGCAGTCACAGTTATGGAATTTGACCCATAGAAAATATCACTCCAATAATCTCAAATATTTCACTAAATGACTTACGGTGATACCTAATGTGACCTCAGTTTCTTAATAGAACATAAATATATAAAAAGCCAGTCTGAATCAGATGAAGTAAAAAAAAAGTTTGGACAAAAACTGATTACACTGTGACTGTCAATGCAAAAAGCTTCCTTATTTGTAAACCACAAAACAAAATAAGTTTCTAAAAAAATTAGGGGTAAACCAGTATAGAAAAACATAACAATTGCTACATTGGATGTTACCAACAGCAGATCTAAATTTATGCTGAAAATATGCAAGCAATTATCAGCAGCAATTTAGTAAATGACATCTGTAGTCTATTGGCAGAAAAATTTCCATCAGGCAACATTTATAACAAACCGCTCATCCAGGTCGTGATCAAACTCACGACATGCATCAAGTTTCTTCACAAAATCTTCTGACTTTGCTTGCTCCCAGAAACCATAAAGCTCACTGACAAACTGCCTGATAATGCTGTCATTCTGCAAACGCACATGCCAAACCGGATCACTGGCGTATCTGTGCATAGCACACAGCTGGTCACCTAGTCAGTACTGTTATGCACTTCACAAGCTGACCAAATCTGTGATTTTGATTATGCAGGTTCTTGAAGAAATAACACAATAATTACGTGACTGGAGACAGATATAAATGATAATAAAACAAAGACTGGCAAAATGTACCAAAACATAAAAGTTGAACCAAATGATGCCGATTTATAACCAGGAATTAAAAAAAGAATCATTGTTGTATAGATAAAACAGAAAACAATGCAAGCAACTGCAAGGAAGTTCACTGTGAGAGTTCTGTAACCTGGACATGCACAGACATACCGTCAGCTCCTTGTAGCTTTCTGGTAACACAACGACCGATCTCACGCAGGAATCAATTGCAGCTTCAACACGCACCGATAAACTAATGCTCATTTTCCACCTGCCACTAATCACAGTCAGGATGAGATCCATCAGACGGGATAACAGCTTCGCATGAGATTTGTATATCAACTACAATATTAACACGGCAGCAAATGGACAGGTTGCGAATGCAGAGTCTACAGATAAATATCAGCAGCTGAGCAATTCGATAACACAACCAAGCAAAATGTACAATTTGTATTTCATAAACTAATTCAATGGCACTTTCGCAGCATCTTTGTCAACTGTTTATTGCCTGCACGATTTCTTCTGCACTTTGACACTGTTGGTTCAACATTGCATGTGGTCTTCAAAATTCCCACAGAAGGCAAATAAACAGTCAGATCCACAGCAATGTTGAGCAACTTTATTGACAATTTTTGTTGTGCAACAAAGTTGCCTATATGACTTGAAATCTGCCCAACTTCTGATGAGTTGCACAATTAACTCTCTGAATAGAAATCGTCTCTAACTTTCGGTGATTTCTCACATGATAAAGTGCAGCTATTTTATCGCTGGTCTGACATAGGCCTAAATAATACTCTCTCTATCTCTCTCTCTCTCTCTCTCCCTCTCTATAGGGAGCAACCCCTTTAACTGACCTTATCATCAACACGTGATCAGCATGGACCACATCTTCGCTATCTTGTCTAATGTACTACAATAAAGCCATGAATCAAAGCAGTCAAAAGTAGATATTGTAGCGACGGCATTACCTCGCACAGAACAACCAACGAGATGTTGTTGTCAATTCGAATGCAGTGCAACGAATGTGGTGAGTGTCGCCAGGTTCCTTCCTGCAGGTAGACACAGATCTTTCTGTAGCCAAACTGGGCACAAATACTACGAGCCTCACTGTCACTGCTTTCACTTCCCTGACAAGAAGCATCCATGTAGCCATCACCGTTGGTGACACCAACACAGTGAACGGCAGTCCGATCTTCCAGGAAACTAAAATCAATATTCTCATCCGCAGCAGCACAGTCACTGGGAGCTGGTGTAACCGCAGTTCTACACTTCTCTTCATCTGCCGAAGAAAACGATGCCCTAAACTGGAAATCACTAACTCCGTGATGAGATCCACGCAGAATCTGGCTCAAAGCCGACGTGTACTCTCGTAAATGTGACAAATCCTGCTTTTCAAATGACAAACTTTTAAGTGTACTGCAGTCATTGGATCCGTAGACGGGATTAACAACTAGTGGCTCTATGGGGCCACATGCAGTTGCCGCCACTACACAAGACCGACTCGGTGCTGTACTGCTAAGCCAGACTGGATTTCTGCTATAACTAGACGGTTTTGAAGTGGCACCAGCTGGCCGAAAGTCAGAGGATGTCCTGTCCAGAGGAGAAATCTTTGCACGAGGAAAAGTCCGAGAAATCTGCATTTGTTCTACACTTGTTACCAGAGGTTCAGACAGTCGACGAGACTTGCAGCTGACACAGTTTCGTTTGGCGGGCATCGTAGCCGACTTCTGCCTCCACGAACGACCTCCAGTTTTACTGAGATTGTGTTTTTTGACATTAGAACAACGTCCAGTTGTTTGCATAGCCTCTGCACTGCATGAGCTTAAGCTAGAAACCTTCTTGATGTTGGAATGCAAAACGTTAATCAGAACAATGAGTAGTAACTTATCTGATGTGAAAACAGCCGACAGAGCTTGAGCACTGAAACAGACAAAGAAACACAAAACTGTTTAAAACATGTTTAATAAAAACAAAGCAAATCAAGACCATATGCTGGCGTCAAACCATCAATACAAACGTCAAACTTACAGGGTGCGGCAGAAAAAAGTATCCCTAAAAGTTTTTGCCATTTTCTCAGCAACGACTTGAAATACTAACACAAAATTTTACACACTTGTTACCAGTTCTCACATACATAAAAAGACCAAGCAGCATTTGATATCTTTCACAGCTGTAAAGTTACGAATTTTATTATAAGACAACATCGTGCTTTTGCACATTCAAAAACTTGGTGCTGTAATGTGCAACGCATATTGAAAACAAATGGGTATATCTTGTTGCTACTGACACCAAACTGAAGTAAACTTTATGAACAAAGTCTGTACAGTCTTTTCTATATATTTTCTATCGTATTTGATGACATTCTGTCATCAAAACTGAAAGCCATCGCTAAACTCAAACAGGCACTGCAGATGATCTGGGCAACTTGTCATTGACAAAGCTGTTAGAAACCTCAGTAAAAAATTAAATGCAGTGTGAAAGCTGGCAGTGAGCACTTCAAGTTCTCACGATCAATGCCAAGTTGCTTATTCCGTTGTTCAAATGGCAATGTGTTTTTCTGCAGCACAAACATGGTGCGCCTTTCATTCTGCACACCTTCTGCTGCATGTGACCGTGAGAAATGATGCTGTGGCTGTGGAAAAAATCCAACAACTATGTCTTAGTTAAAGATAACCGATTGTCCTTTGGCATTTTTGCTTGATTACTGAATAGGTAATAAACGTGTGAAATTTCACTTCAAAATTCTCACTCAGCAAAGTTTAAGCAAAATGATATAAAAATACAAATTACTAGTACTCTTTATTAACCCAAATTCAGTTAACAGAAAAGAAATATTGTCACAATATGGTTAATATAAATTAAGATACAGAAACTGCTCTGTATATTGTAACCTGCTAATGATAAGATGTTAACAACAAACCTTGAAAAGAGAGTCAGTATTTTGGAGCTAGCAATGAGCGCTGCATGTTCAACATTAGTTCCTGTGATCTTTTTGATCATCTCAACAACAGCATCAAGCATTTCAATGCATTTAGCACTCAAATTATCCACCAAGTTCAGCTGCTCAACTGCCTGAATGAGAAAACACAAATTATAAAATATAAAAATGTGGCAAAATTCAGCGCAGTTGGTACAAACATTTTCCGAACACTTTCCATATTCGCCAACATTATTTAATTCATAAAACCTGACTTTTAGAAAAATGGTCTCAACACACAAAATGGCCAATATACAATTAATTTCATTAATCTCAAAGAGTATTAATGAAACAAGTTCCATGCAATATCAGTTGTACATTAATGGCGACAGATGTAAACGAGCAAATCAGACAACTTCAAACAATGCTGTGAGATGCTTCAATACAGTTTTAACAATTAGCCAAAAAATCTGAAAACCTCGCAGAGAAAACTTTGCTGACTGTTGTACAATTCACACCACATGTTCAATAGTTGTCCAACAAACTTCCATCTCTCTAGCTTTTCGGTCAGTAGTCGAGGCTTCAGTCTGTTATCAACACATCACAGCAACGTATGCTGATCATATTAAACGTGACTGATTTTATTACTCGCGACAGCAGGTACTGCTATAGCGCGTCTTAGCCATCGCAATTCCGTCTGTCTGTCCGTCACACGAGTGGATCAGTCAAAAACGGTGCAAGCTAGGATTACCAAATTTTCAAAGCTTTTCCATAAATTCGAAGGGGGTCACCCCAAATGAGGGCGCTAAATGAGAGAAGAGTGAGCAAAATTTGCGATTTTTAGAGAATAAGTCGCTGTATCTCAATAACGGTGCGAGATAGGGCCTAGGTTACTATTAATCACTAATAGAAAGTCGTACACTGGCTCTCGATTGCCACCGAGATCAATGACCTGGATGATCTTGAACGCAAAAACAGGGGTTTTATGGATTTTTCGGTGATTTTGGGCTGCGACACACATTTCAAGAGCGGGAGCATTCACGCAAGATGGTGGCGCCATCCGGCGTTTGTAAATACATCGTACCCAATGTCAGTTGCTGGATCGATGAGCTTAGATTTGTTCGCATTGGGCCTTCAAACATGCACCGCTGTCGTGCATTCCCCTTTGCGTTAGCTGGGATTTTCTTGTAAATTAACACACAATCTGCACTGCTGGTATTCAGTGCCATTTGATTGTTGAAAAGCAGTACAAACACAACATGTAAACATACAAAAGATAATATAGCACAAGCGAAATTAACTAAATTCAAATGTTACTAAAACAGCACCATTAGACCTCAAGGTATAGTTGTGGACATCTTTAAAATGTGCATATAGTTTTTTTTTTACTTTTCATATTACCCCATGTTAATTATCCTAAATAAATAACACATACATTCAACTGACATTATATCACACCACATTACATTATTTTCACCTCACTTTTTGACCAACTATAAAAGCTAAAACCATTCAGAATCTAGTCTACTGGCATCAACATTCAACATATCAACAGAATTTTGGAAATTTATTTAACTTCCACATCAAAATATACAACTGAATAACAGTCATGTGTAACAGCCTTTAAAAATAATAGAAACACAAACTAACTCTTTGACTGCAGGACCGAATGCAAATCCAATAATGCGATGCAAAACAGCTAATTTTCTCAGCATAAATTCTTCTGTCTCGGAATTGTCTCCATTGACTGCCAAGAAGACATGACCAAAGTACTGAAAATGACAACAAACTTCATCACAGCACATGAATAAACATTTATCTAGCAGAGTTTCATGTCAGTCTCCTTATCCTGAGATCTTAGACAATACATTGACTAGCATATCGGGCAGTCTATTGCTTCTATTCTACTCCATCAATTGTCTTGGGAGAGATGTCTTCGTGTCTTATCGAGTCATGTCCTTACCAGGCTGATCTGAAATCTGCTGATGTTTCCATGACTCTTCAAGCACTCTTGCACACATGTTACGAATACCAAAGATATGCACGGCAAAATATAATTAGTATAATAGCAATATAATAATGACATAATACAATGCAAAAATGTGCCATCAAAAACAATATGTTGCCTTAAACCTTAAGTTAATGATACATAAATTGCCCAGATGTTATCCCACGACACTTCCATGACTATTGGTCAATGACTTAATATTAAATGAGTGAGTGAGTGAGTATGGTTTAATGTCCCACCCGACACAGTATAGGTTATTTCGGGGACGGCCTTTCCAGGCGAAATGCACACAAAAACATAATAATGGAACAGTAAGTTCAACCTTTACAGAAACACAAAACACAAAATACAAAAAAACAAGCTAAACCTAAACCTAAAATTGTAAGAACTCCATTATACGCATGCATATGTAATTAACATAATGGTAGTTCTAATAATCTTCCCTGTTATCATCCAGACAGACATCAATGTGATAATGCTGTCTATTGGAGGACAGGGGGCAATATTAAATGAGAGCTGTCAAAATAATTAATTTTCAAAAAATTATAACCATGCTTTACAGATACCGTGAGTGAATATCCTGCCATACACTTGACATCTTTCCACCGGACCAAAAGCATAACCAATCTGTAAATGTCTCTATTTGTCAATCCATTAAGACCTTAGCAAATGGTTCTGGGAACTATGCAAGAGTACTTATATGGCTGTTTCTCAGATGAAATGCAGAATAGCACCAACCTCAGCAAACACAAAAATGAATCCATTCGCACAACTGACAGATCTGTAAGCTGTTTTTAATTCCTCGATAAGAAACTGCTGAGAGTTCAACAGCGGAGCCAGCAACTGCACCATTATATCAACGTCTATTTCACAGTTCAATTCAGCCTGAAAACAGCAACATTGGTGAATATTATATCAGCAAGTACACGAACAACAAATCCATGAAACGATATGAAATCATACAAAAAGCTTACTTGTGTACCCATCATACTATAGGCATCCTATTGCATCATAAATCATACTTGAATCACTATCGTTTGTGTTTGGTCTCACATATTTAAATCATAAGTGTCCAGACACTAGGTCTGCTAGCTGTTCACCAAGCCAGTGGGATTTAAAGATGCACGGTGCTATTGCGGCGACAAATGTTGCCGAAAAAAGTGGGCATAATACACTAATGCGGCGATAATCATCGCAAACTATTACAGCCAGTGACGGATCTAGGCTGGCTTCAGCAGATGCTCTCTTCTTTCCCTTCCCTCCTCGTCGATCCTGCAGTTCTCTGCCCCGCTTCGTGTAAAGCCAATATACATGTACACGGTGCCATCTGACGACACTGACATCTTCAGCTATGGTGGCCTAGTAGTGACAACCTTTCTTCATTTCTTTTTCACATGACACTTTTTCCCCAAATTCACACCACACTTCATTTCGCCCAATTCCTAAATCCACACCACACTGGAAACTAATGAGTTATAAATAGGACCAGAGATAGCGTACCCGGGGCTGTAGGCTGTAGCCCAGCACGCAATGAAGCCGACGCAGCCCGCAGAATGCTATGTCTGTGCCACGCCTACTGTTAAACATTCGATCAACGTGGTTCATGTTGCTGATGATACCAGTTTTGATATGCTTTTAAAAAGATTTTGTCCTGTTGTATTGATACAAAACGCAACAGAATGCCCACTAACTGATACGTGTCATTCAAGATACAAATATCCAATGCCCGCTAGCTTAACCAATTCGATCAGCTGATACGAAGTTTTAAAAGCAGTGGCGGCAACAAGGGGACCAGGGGACCACGCCCCCATTTGAGGCTAGGCCTTCCCTTTGCCACCCCCCATTTGAGTTTCACAGACATAAAGCAAATGCAGTCTAAGGATAATTACGCTGCAGTAAATAAATTGACCTAGACGAAGAAGAAAGAATCGTCGTATAGGACTTATGGCATAAAAATAGAATTTCCGCTGACAGCGCACGGTCGGGGTTTCCACAGAACAGTTGTGGTGTGGCTACCGCACACCACACTTTTTTTCCCAAATTCACACCACACTTCTGTTCATTAAAAAGTGTGGTGTAGATTTTGGGGAAGTAAGTGTGGGGTCAATTTGGAAAGAAAGTGTGGTGTGAATTTGGGAAAAAGTGTGGTGTAAAAAAGAAGTGTGGCGTAAATTGGAAGAAGGTTGTCACTTCTAGGCCACTGTATTCAGCCTAAGAGAACTTTATGTTCACTCGCAGCCAATCTACTATCGGTATATCAGCGCCTTGCAGAGCTATACAGCATTCTTGTCTCCTTCGTTCCTCGTTGCTGCTCCCACTGCATGGAACAAACTCTCTGCAAACACTACAGAGCTGCTAGTTTTTAAGCACTTTTAAACCCAGGCTTAAAGCAACGGTTTATCTCAGCACTGTGAAAAAACAAGGCAACAGTATAGATGACAGTGTATTCTGACGTACAGTACGGCAACATTTGTTGCCGCAATAGATTTAGCCTTTAAAGATACTTCAGACTCATGTCCACGCTGTCCCAATGAATTAACAGATCAAACAAGTCTAAAAAGGCCAGGTGGGTCACTTACAACCTGTACTCTAATATGTCTTCAATACCCAAATAGTTGTTAGGTTAATTAGCCATCATATTGCAATACGACCCAACCACGGCAGATATGTCACTCATTGCGGACCGACACATTCCAGATGCTGGTGGTTAGCTTACTGCTAATGTGTCTGGATTATGGAAACAATGTGCTGGCCGGTCATCCAGTCTACCTGGCCCGTCAACTGCAGTTGGTACTGAATGCGGCTGCAAGATTGATATATCATCTCCATCCATCCGACCACATCACCAATGCGCTTGTTATAGTCTAAGTTCCATTACGCCAACTTTGCAACTTGCGCCAACAAAGTCCAGTTACGGTTAACATTAGGCTTAGGGCTTGGGTTTAGGGTTATGCTTAGGGTCAGGGTTATGGATCGGGTTAGGGTTGACATTTTTCAAAGATTTACGTGACAAAAATGCACACCATAAATTAGTGTACAATATGGACAGACGAATCATTACACAACACTCACATTCACCAATGGGCGACAAATTCACGTGTAATATAGTATGATTTTGTGCTTAATATTAAAATTACGGTTTTTGCTTACAAAGATGAAGGTTAGGGTTAGAGTTAGGGTTAGTGTTAGGGTTAGCAATCAGATTAGGGTTAGCATTTTTGAAAGATTGATGCGACAATAATGCACACTATAAATTAGTGTACAATATAGATAATAAGTTCAACAACGGTGCATGTGCCTACAAAAATTGCCAACGGCTGCCCGTGACGGTCTACTTAGACCTGAAGAGCTAGTTGATCGACTGGTGATCTGTGAAGCTACAGCGGAGGTCGTCAGTCACGATTATCGCCATAGCGAAAGCCCCTGCAACACGGTGCCTTTCGCTATGGCAGCCCCTCGCTATGGTGGCCCTTCGCTATAGCGGACCCAAACCACCAAAACTCCCCCATAAAAGTTGGCATAATCAAATTTGGGCATCCAGCTTCCATCAACAACTAAAAACTTCACAAAGTCCTTTTACGGACTTTTCCTGGAATGACTCAATCTTTATCTTATCTCTAGCCCATCTAGCTATGTGTGTCCTCTTTGGCCTGATATTCCCACTGGAGGAGTTTGCCATGTTCCAGAACCAGAGCAGTCAGCAGACATCATAAGGTACCTGGCATAATTCTTGTTTGACTGCGACTCTGTGATAATGTCTGCGCAACTCATCATCCAGTGTCATGAACAGTATATCGTGTAAACTTGTATTCATCACAAAAACCCCTTTCATGTTGAAAATCACACCGCAACATACACAGATAAATAAACAAACGACCACGCCTTCTCCCACGCCCCGCCCCGCGGCAGCCAACTGTCACGTGAACATACAGCACAGGCTGGCGCGCGGACGTCATAAGCGATCAGAGCGGTTCATTCATTTCCGCTTTGAGTGTTTACGTTTGTTTTGGACAAGTTTGACAGAAATTATATGTAGTAAATGATAAACATTTGAACATTTTACTATGTAACATGCATTCACTAAATATTCCGTAGTTTAGAAATTATAAATGTAAATTTAGCTTTCATTTGTATTGCCGAGACTAAGTTGACCACGGTAACTATCCCTGCACCTGCAGCGGTGTATGACGCCACTTTATCAAAGTCGCACACTGCAAAAAATAAAATTTAATTGTTTTATTTATTAATGTAACTGTCCGTTGTTTACAGTTTTATTCTGTGAACGTGCTGATATCAAGAATTGATGTCTCAATCAACTCCTGTCACGTCTTCATGCAGTGCTGTGAACATAACACCTAGCAGGGCTTCGTGTTCCAGAGTTGCATTTACAACCCCTCGATCCTCTGCCCAGAAAAGCAGCGAACGGTATTCTTTCTACGTGGCTTATAGCTTTCGTTTGGTTGATGAGGATTTTGTGTTTTATGTTACGCAGTGTCTAGCTGTTGGTTCATTGGCCGGCCATACTTACAGTCACGCTTATGGTACAGAAATGTCTCTGTCTGTCTGTAATGCATGTATCGTGGCTAAACGGTACGTGTTACTGGAAAACTGTTTGAAGAAGCAAATAGGGTCGCCTGTCCCCTACCCGTTTCTATTGAAAGTTACCATCTGCATAGGCTACATGTTTGTATTTATAGTTAATTATTGTAATTTTAGCTGAAGCAGTGCAATATTAATAGGAAATATTTACGTTTCAGCTGCAGCGATGTTTTGGTCAAAATATGGATAATATACTTGTTTTCGATAGAAACTTCTCCTGAAAAGTAGCAGTTCCATCATTTTGAATTGAGTATTACACTAGTCTGTGAGCTGCGTTACATCGTCGGAAACTTGCAAGCGACCAGCTGTGCATGATCACTGCAATGTGTGTGGAAGTTTCCAGACATTTAGGCCTGACATTACATGTTCAGTAAGGTGAACAAGTGTTCACATTTGCTGACTTTCAGATGCAGGCAGGTACAGTCGGCTGACCATAGCAACAGCTGGGCTGGGCTTCTTGTTTATTTGTCTGCACTCTGCAGGATTAGTGACAAGTTATGAATTATCTTTTGTTTAATTCGTGTCATCAGACTTACATCTTACCAAAAATTTATCAGTTAGATTTTGCCCGTGATGTGAAATTGTTGTGTTAATTTGACAGCTATCATTCCAGCTATGGCTCGTCCAAACGACTTCATGCTGCATTCAAGTCTCCAGTATGTAAATTCAGCTCTGTCACTAAGATGCTGAATTGTGCTATTAGTAGCTTCTTGCAGTCACTAAATGTTTATATTCAAAGTTTATATTACCGGTAGCATTTTATGTACTGTTCATGCTAGCTAGGCGTAGTTTGTATCTTAAGAGGCAGCAGGAACATAAGAATTAAGAACGAAATGTCCTTCAGTTGAAAGTGTATGGATTGATTAATTGATTGTCGAGAAGCATCGCACATTAGAGTTATACATGTGTGCTATGCTCACAGTTAAGACAGCCCGACAGTGAAGAGAATTTGACAACTTTACAGCAGGAAGTGACAGCATTGTTATCAAAAGATACTGAACTCAGTCAGCAGATAGAAAACCTCATTAGTCAGTAAGTTAATGTCATTTGTTAGTTATTCCTGTCACCTGGTTTCTGTTTCTGTATGCTGTATGTTTGAGTTTATTTAGTGCCATTTATGTTCTTTATTGCTAATTGTCCACAGAATGTGTCAGTGAAAGAATTTTCAAAATACGTTAACATTTGGCAAAGATATAGACAGTAAAACACTGGGACGTTTTTTGGGACACAGTGTAGTTGCAGATGCTCTACGTGAATACTTTAGCTTACTTTTGAGAAATGTGAGTTGTTTTATGGCATTACACTGACGTTTGTAGGGGGTATAAAGAACAAGAATTGAGCACGTACATGGAAGGACTACATGCCTATAATGAGATGAAAGACATTGGACAGATGCTTTTGGGTAGACTTGGTATGTTCCATAATAAAAATGCTCGTCTCTCATAGTGCTTTTCTGAAATTATCATATTGTTTTGTAATGGATATGTCCATGCAGTGCCTGAGGCAGTTGATTGGAAGACCGAAACTGGACCTGCGAAGTAGGCACTGCAGCAATCTCAAACTTGTGTTTTGGTGACCTTTACTTTCATACTGGAATTAACTCTGGAAATAGCGCTGGTTAAACAATGGAAATAGTAGACTGTGTATCTCTATCTTAAGACATAGTAAGCTTTTGTGTGCATATCCAGTTAGTTTCTGATCATGTTAAGTTCTCTATGATCAACATAATGTATTATACATGCTATTAACAGCTGCTGTCTGTGGGTTAGTGAAATGTTTGTGTTGACTCAGTCTGCGAGTGTGAGTGAAAGTCTGTATGTGTGTTGGTCGCATTGCAGCTGTTCAGCTTGGCGTCACAACACGGGAAATGTACAGTCGCTTTGAACTGCAGCTTGACGACTGATGGATGATGCTCAAGTCACCTGGCCAACTAACAGCATCTTAAACACTATTAGATAGGCACCACAGTTTTCTGTTGACAGTGGATTTTTTTTGAGCTGAACCATGGATTTGTCAATTCCCACATAATTTCTACGATTCCACATTATCTTGCACACTTTGCTGTTGGTATTAAATCCAATATTAAATCCGTATTTCTTGTTTTTCTTTCAGCATAATAATATATGCAGCATATGAAGTCGACATCAACATATGTCACTTAATGTGACATGTTTCTGCTGCTGTAGTTGAATTAGGCTATACTTTGCAAGTGTGGCATAACATACAAAGTGTTTTTGTGTGAAATAAACTATGCTTGCAACACTGTTTTACCAGTACCCATCATCTGTCTTCTAACATGAGACTGAGCAGGATTAGGTCAGATGTTTGCATGATTTTTGCAACATTTTGTCTTATCACTGTAATTATGGCCTACCAAACTGTAATTGGTGAAAAATCCTTAAACAGACAGAGCTACTGTAGTAGTGTGGCTCGGTAGTCTAACGGTAACATGTCGTACTTGAAATCCTGAGGTCACTCAGGGGCGCAGGTTCGACTCCGCACCAAAAAAACTGCCGGGTAACGACCTTAGGCAAGTTGTTCACACACATGCGCCTCTGTCACCAAGTAGTATAATTTGGTACCAGCTTCACCGCTGGGAGGTAAACAGGTACACCCCGTGGTCTCGCAGTGTAAAAACTGGTGTCTAGCTGAGGGCCTTGGGAAACGGAGATCAGCGCCGCCCTATGGGCCGCAAGGCTTGGGAAGGACTTTACGTTTCTTATCCTAGTACTACAGTTTAAAATGGTATACACCAACCAGTCTGAGAGGCACATGCATGCTATGTGGAAGAACATTTGGAACAACAGGCAAATGGTTTTTATTTTATCTTTTCTTGTCTGTTTGATCTAATGCTTATGAAGTGCGATTTCAACAAGCATCAACATTCATAAGGAAAACAGAAAACATGTAGGATGTCTTTGGCAACACTTGCATTCAACAACACAGCAATTAATAAATTCTTCACAGAATATCTAACTGAAATGTGCCAAGAAATAGCTGTGTATTAATAAAATTCTGAACCAAAATAAAACCTCAACACATTACTTCTCAATAACAGCACCATCAGGAAATCTCTAGACAAAACACACAAACTGCAGTTTGGCCATTCTGAATAAGTTTACCTTTTGACAAACGGTTTCTGCACCAAGTATTTGTTTTCACCAAGGATATTAGCTTCAATATACACCATGGGCCATAAAAAATTAAAATAAATAAATAAAATAAAATTATTGAACAATTTTCAAAATTCTTTCACTGGCACACTCTGCAGATAATTTGCAATAATGTGATTATTATATATCCCACCACAGAGTAAATGCATCTCTACACTACCTTGTGAAACAAATGTAAGCAAAAACGACTGATAATAACAAAAATTTATAGGTAAATGAAAAAAACACTTCAGACCAACATTGTGATGAATGATCTGTATGACACTAGACTGTGTTAGACGCACACAGTTTAGTGTCATACAGACCATTCACTGCAATGTTGGTCTGAAGTGTTTTTTTTCACTTCTACCAAAATGTTTGTTTGTTATTATCGTTATGCATGCATATTTCACTGATATTTAGCAAGGCAGTGTAGAGATGTATTTAAGATGTGGTGACCCCTAAATTTTGTGCATGGGTTAACACAGGA
>Ga0209671_1000421_pt1 | contig 27549 bp, 17 predicted proteins | sample WorMetHERISLAND2_2_FD_187401 | JGI IMG/M metagenome (GOLD analysis project Ga0209671, IMG submission 187401) | Marine gutless worms symbiont microbial communities from Max Planck institute for Marine Microbiology, Germany - Olavius geniculatus... | ecosystem: Host-associated > Annelida >...
GTCTCGGTCTCATAGCCCCTGCTAATTGGGGGGTGTCTCCATCCTTCAGGGGGGGATGGAAGGCCCTGGGAATAGTTATGCAAATATCTGCCTGTCACCGGGCTTGTAGTTTTGAACAGATGAACCATTGTGAACTATGAAATTTTTGAAATGGTTTACTGTTTTGTAAAAAAATATATGTTTAAACGGGGAGGTCATATTTTGTTGAGAATGCAAAGCACTATGAGTCTTGACTTACTGCTAAATCGCGATTTCCAAGGTTTTCAACATTTACTTTTGTATTTTCATGTTTAGATTGAACTTTTACTCTACAATACCCGGTAATACAGCAAGTCACTCAGCTCAGCCTATTGTCCTTCTGAGTTAGTCTAAACAAATCAAGTTAAAGCATTCCTGGTTAAAGCGGGGCGCTTTCACCTGTGTCTGACAACAGATAGCAGAGCTGGTATCAGATGGCTCCCATGCAGAAAATCTACATATCTCTCAACCTTTAAAGTTTAATAGGCCTACGTATTAAACTATTTATCATATATTTACTTTTCTAGGACAACGGGTTTCAGGACGCGACGTTTGCATACCTGCAGTATATGCCTACGACGTATACCGTATGAAAAGTTTTACTTGAATCAACAGCTAAATTAATAATTGAGAAAAAAACAGAAAGTACACAACAGCATATCGCATTAATACTTTAATTACATCTTCACGGCAAAACAGGCGTAATTATTTACAATACTATAAATAATACCCGTAAATGCGATGAGACTAATATACAGAAATAGTACATAAATACAGCAACATTCTGTTGCATTTGTATTCCGAACAGAATGCCTATCATCTTGCTATCGATGACTGAACATTAGACGGTTGTTTTGCGTTTGTCCAAAACAATGCCTAAAGCAAACATACAATTTTTCAAATTGACATTATCGCCAAAACAAAAGGACAGACTGGAAAGTGTCAGACTGGAATAATGCATAGAGCCATGAACATGTACATAATATACTAGGCCTAATATGCGCGGAAATACAGCAGTAGCCAAGTGTTCAGCCCCAACAGATTATTATTAGTTCCACATTTAAAAAAAAGCGTTTTATGACCACACGTTTTCTCAGAGGCATGGGGGTGGAGGGGTTTACGGACCCCCAAGAATTTATGACTTAAATTTTTCCTTGTTAATCGTATCTTTGAAACACTGTTACTGCTGCAAAAGCAATATGTTACATAAACTGAAACCCGCGAAGGATTACTGAGACCTCCAATGATTTATTGAAATGACGCCACTATAAAACGGCATTTCGCTGTAGGCCATAACTTTCCTCGTTGAGATAAAAAGCTAGCCAGTTTCTCCAAACTTCAACAACGTATGCTACATGGAATTAGGCAACAACGTATGTAAGCTTGTATGCCTCAAATTACATCCGTAAGATTATGAGTTTTAAGTAGCTTATACTGCGACTCGAAAAGTCAACGCGCCTGGCGTGATCTTTCCCTGATACATAGGCCTATCCACTCTGTTTATCAATATACTGCCCAAATATATCTAACGGCCTACGCGCAATTAACATAAATTATCATAAATATTAAATAACGCAATACTACCTCATCTACGGACCATGCATGCAAAAGTCAACGATCGACCGACTCGTAGGCAAAACGGCACAACAAAATCATGGCAGTGCTCTTGTGTATCAAGGCAAAACGTATTAACAAAATAGTAAAAATAGTAAACTCGTCGAATGATCAGACGTTAAACGCGGCTTTCCTAAATTCAGCAGTGGTATATGGTAACACGACAGGTCGTGAACAGTATCGATTTTAAACTTAAGTCTGTTATTAACAGTAATCAGCAATGATATTAGTCTCTTTTGGGCATATTCATTGAAAGTCTTCGTATAAAATTTCAGAGCTGTAGGTATTACACAGCATTTACGATACTTATTTAAATATAACACCACCGTTAAAATAATTACACCCAACGGACCGATAAACGTTAACGTTAAGCCAGATCGCTGTCTAATCTATGTCTACTGGGTGGCGTCACTAATTCAGCTCGTATGCCTAAATCAAGTAAGTAACGAACGGTTGTGTTATTTTGCATGCAAGATTGCATTAAATTTCACCAAGACTGATAGCAGTTTAATAAATATTTTATGACTTTAACGTTGTTAATTTGCCGCTTAAAATTGTTCACGATTTATCGTGTCACCCTATTGTAAAACAAATCTAGCTCTCGACCAAGACATGTGCTCGGTGGACAAAAACAGTGGCGGATCCAAAATTTTGGAATAAAGCGGGGGGAGCGAAAGGGTAGAGGATAGGGTCTGGGGAGGGGTCTGTGCCCCTCCTCAAAACATTTTTTTAAAAATTTTATGCAGAAATAATGCATTTTAGCGTATGCAAAATTTTTACTTGGTTATAAGATGCATCCAGTCAATAAGGGGAACGGGTGGGCGGTCGCCCCCCTCCCCACTCATCCCCCTGAACCTGCCACTGAACAAAGGCTATGCCATATTTAGTGACAGTAACAACGATCGGCAACAGTAATTTAATATAACTAGTTTGTCCCTGAATACTGACAGTCGGCAATGACTGATTGAACGTTTCGTAATGTAACATAACGTAACGTAACGTAAAGCGCACGTTTAGTAACTTACACAGTAACGTGCTATGCTATGTAATTACAATATAAAACAATTACAACTAATAAAACCTTACAAAACAGAGTTCAGTCGAAACATTTTGTTTTAAGCCTACTGTCACAGACTGACCACAGTAAATCCAACGAAATGGCGTCTATTCCACCGACGGTCGTTTGTCTGGTAAAGTTTAAACGCACCCACGAAATTATCAACCGGTTATACCACCACAGCCTACATAAGTAAGTAAGTAAGTAGTCTGCATTTGTAACGCGTCATGTGTCAAAACAAAAGTTCGAATCGCAGTGATAGAGAGCGAGTGAGCGACCAAGCTGACTGCCAATCAGCTTAAGCAGAACTTGATTTTTTTCATAAAAGTATCGCAATCTAATCTTCATAGTCTGTGGAAGTCAAAGTCATAGGCACACGCCTAAGAACGAACAGCAGTAGCCTATAGGTTATAGCTGAAGCCACAGTCCTATAGATAATGCCACGGTTGCATGGACAGAGTAGAATAATCTACCGGCCACAATAATGCTGCATACAAATAGCTATCAACTACGGACCAGTTGCAACTTGCAATGCATGACGAATTCACTTTGCGCAGCGGGAGATCAACAGATATATCGAAAAGCAGCTGCTTAGTAGTTGATTTTCAAACAGTTAACAAGACAGGAGGACACGAAAGTGACGAAACAAAACATACTGCAGAGAATACAGCACATTCAGGAGACATCTCAAAATGAAATAAAACTTTATTGATTAGGTTTCTAAGTATACCTACCGTAAGTTAATTTTTCTACCCGTCGTGTGTCTGCACGGCCCACTAAAAAGCCCAGTATTCGTATCTAAGGGCCGAATAGTAAAAATCACTATCCGGTATGGTTTTAAAAATCATTTTTGTCATATATAGTTTTCGTAATAAACGCTTACTATTACACCCGTGAAAGTTTACTATACGCGTCGAACGACTACCCCAGAATACCCCCATCAGACAATACTGTGGGAATTTAAGGGCTAGAAGAGAAAACCGGGACGGCCAAGAAAAAAATTGCTGAACATCATCAAACGAGACCTGAAGGACACGGACACTACCTGGGAAGAAGTCAAAAAACTGGTAACAGACAAGACAGAATGGCCTCAACGTGTGGCCCAATGAATCAACCAAACTGCGGGTTGAACTAAGGTCCAAGGTCTTCTTAGCGTATGCTCTGCATGCCGAGTCAGGCAATGGCCTCCTCATCAGCCAAATGTAAGGCTGACAGACCGCCGGAAAATATAATATCTGGACAATCGTTCACAATGTGTGACATAGTTTGTGAAGGGGCGCCACAGGAACAGGATGGATCTGAAGCATGATTCCAGCGGACGAGGTTTGCTGCACATCGACCCTGGCCAGCGCGAAAGTGGTTCAACGTTGACCATAAGCGTCGACGTAGGTCGAATCCAGAATGTGCAATGGAAGGGTACACGATCAGTGAGCGGTTTGTTACATCTGAAGCAGCCCACTCTTCAGTCCATTTCTGTCGTGGTGACACTTCTTCTTGTTGTGGTTCCTCGGGCCATACTGAACGTCTTGATGTAAGGCGGACTTCAGAATGAAACTCGACGTCTGATATCAGGGGCAGAGTGACGGTTGAGGACCTGGTCTTACTGAGAAGTTGATTTGTTGCTGCCATTCGCCGGATGTGAGGGGGAGTGATGTGGCTGAGGACTGGCAACCACGGAAGAGGTGTTGGGCGCAGAGCTCCAGAGACAATGCGCATGGATTCATTCAGCTGGGCATCAATCAGTTCAGTGTAAGGTGATCTGGCCCAGACTGGTAAGGTTTAACGACTAGCTACGGCAGTGGCGCACAGCGAAAACACAAAATCTGATGTCACCAAATGCGGTTACTGGGGCGCCAAAACGCGCTAAAATATGTTTTCGGCCGCAGCTCCGCCCCAAACTGCGCTCCCCCAGACCTCCTAGCTGCATAGAGAGGGCCTACTTGTAAGAAAAAGGAGCGAAGAGGAAGGAGAGGGGGGCCTAAATGATTTTCTTGCAGGAGGCCCCAAAATTTGAAGTCTTACACCACTGAGCGTTGGTGGCGTAGCATAGTGGTTAGAACGTCGGTCCTGGCCGGCGGACTTCCCTTATCCTGCGCTAGACTGATGGATTGCTGCTTGACCACTTTGTGGGTACGGCGTCCGCTATCAGTCAACCAACAAAGCCAACTCAGCCTGCCATGCCTCCGGGGTCTGTTAAATGAGTAGTAACCCATTTATATGGGTTACGGAAGGTAGAGACCGTTGTACAGCTGACTGGGCTGCCTGGCTGGCTGGTGCGCCAGCCTGTGTTTGCAGGCTGCACGCGGCGGCTGTGCGATCGGCGGCTCTGGTTAGTGACGAAAAGCGCATTAGAGGTGTGTATACACGACGATGCGCTATACAAATTGACAACCTTTACCTTTACCTTTTGAGCGACGGTCGGCGGATATCATCGCTAGCCTAGTCCTACTCAGTCGTTCAGCGTAGAAGTCGTCGTTGTCGCGATCGTTGCGGAGTCCTCGGTCTGTCGCCGGCTGCGATGGTACGCCGATCATACGTGTCCTGCCGGTAAGGATTCGAGTAGGACCGGCTCGATATGGTGGCGGGAAGCGGACCCTCGGCGCGAGTGGGCGGGGCTGATCTCGGCTGACCCCGGCCCTGGCTGGGTGCTACCTCGACGGACGGATGTGTTGCCGACACCGGCACAGCCACCGGCGGCATGGTAGTCGAAGTACTGTCGTCAAACGGCAAGTGAACCCAGACCGGGCTCTCAGCCGTAGCAGTCCGCAGACGTTCTTCTGGTGGCAGCGCTGCGTCAGTCGTGTCTGATGGGGCCGCTTCCCCCGTCTCCTCCGCCAGTCGCACCCAGATCGGACTCCCCTCGCGGCCCAGTGACGGCGGAGAGGACACCCCGTCCACCGACTGGGGCAGCAGCTCGGCCGCCCCCGGGGGAGGGGGAACCCGGCCCAGCAGGGGGCTCTCGCGCGGGGACTCGACGTGGACGAAAACCGGACTGTCTCTGGGCGGAAGATGAACTCGCCCCGGGGGTGAGGCGGGAGACGTCGGGGTGGTCAGAGGACTGGTGCCAGCGAGGGGCGGCGGTCTGTGGGGTCTCTGCGGCACGGCTCGTCGCGACAACTCCGGTGTGGACGGGGGAGGGAGCCGTCCATTGGTGCCGCGGTCAGAGACGAAATCCTCGGCCTCAGGTGACGCCGGGTGCCGCAGGCGTCGACGTCGCGAAGAGGAGATGGGCCTAACGCCGAGACGGCGCAGCTGACGACGATGTCGACAGAGAATCCACATAAGGTAGACGTTGACAAGCAGCAGCACTGAGATGGCGCCGACCAACAGACTGACGAGAAAATACAGCAACAGCTTCTCCCAGTGATCTGCAGCACAAAGCACAGAGTCATAAGCTGCGTTTTGAATGGCCTAACAACCATGAACAAGTTCAGTTTACCATATAGATAAATATATCATCAATATGCTAATGATAATAATACTTTTAATAGTTTTAATTTAGCTAATAGTTTTAGTTTCTGCTGACGGCACGGCAGACGAAAAATTCGAAAGAATTTTGTTTTGTTGAATTGAGACAATATACTAGTAAATTTGATTTTCGTGCTTCGGCATAGAACATCTACTTAGGGTATTTTTAATATGAACAAACACGAACATCCAAAACGCAGCTATAATCACGCGCGTTATATAGTGAGTGTCCTCTCGACATCGATGAAAACCGAAAGCGCATTACAATGGGTGAGCCAATGAGGTCAGATTTCGCTAAGACTTAAGTCTAAGACTGTCTCAGATTAAGTGAGCGATTGAGTACAGAAGTTTGACCTTTCCTTCAATGCATAATAGTTTATTTCGCAAAGTCTAAACGAAACTCGACCTAGTAAAACTAAAACATTAATTTGACAGACTTGGCTGAAAACTACTAAGCTTTGATGAATCATGACAGTGAAACTTGACGTCACCCACTGGCTACACAGTTGCGAAAAACAGATGAATTCTCAAAGCTTCGACACAAACCGGAGCCGAATGAAGGTTTCTGATGTGGGGAGGGGGCAATCTGGTTCTGAATACTAAAAATTTCAACGAAACACGCGAATTCTGTATCGCACAGATACACTATAAGCCAAAAATGTAATAAGACTTCAAAAACGCACTCCTACGAAAAAATAGCAAAACGTTTGTAAACGCTGAATAAAAACGTGACCCTCTTTAAAGTTGGAATATAGGCCTATTGAGTCATTACGTTATTCTGCGTACAGCAACACTGGAATGTTTCCTGAAAACGTTTCACAGCGCATTACGAACTTTTAAAGCGGTGAAGCGCTACACGCGATTGCTTAATACAGTATACACGGTGTTTCATAAAAAAACCCTTTTTGTTTTTTTTTCATAATTCACTCAAATAATAATCAATTTACACAAAATTTTTACCAACTGTAGCAGAATAAATTCTAATTCAAAATGTTTCACCAAAATATGGGAGTTGATTAAATATTTTTTGCTAGTCGTGACGTAACGCTGACATCATAATGTGTCGTGAGTACAAGCTTGCTTGTCTCAACTGGTGCTGTCAGTTGCTATCCTGCTTTGACGATGAACTTAATCTGGTTCGCTGATGAAGAATGTTCATCATGTCAGCACTCAGCAACATGGAAACATGAAATCGGGCGTCTTGCGATCCAAAAACACAACCATTTTGCAAGCCCGGTGTGCTAGTGCACTGTTTTCCTCAAACATGTGAAAGTCCAACTATCCTCACAGACACGTAAATGTGATTGCTTTGCATGTTCTTTTGTGGCTGCAACTGTAAAACTTCAAGAATTTGTCATGAGGGAACCAGATTTTCCACCATCAGAACAAGGTAGCAACTGGCAACACCAGTTGAGACTAGCAAGCTTGTACCCGTAACACATTATAACGTCAGGGTTACGTCACAACTAGCAAAGAATGTTTAATCAACTGTCATATTTTGTTGAAATATTTTGAATTAATATTTCTTTTTCTACAACTGGAAAAAATTTTGTGTAAATTGATCATTATTTCAGTGCATTATGAAAGGAAGAAAAAGGGGTCCTTTTTCTGAAACACTGTGTATAACAATAACAACATAACAACAATAGCTATAATGATAATTCATGGTTCATATAGAGCTAACTTGATAAGTATTTTGATCTGAAAGAGTGTATTTGAAAATAAGAGCAAACCAACCTTCGGTGTATCGCCAGGTGAGAATCCAGTCGGTAAAGAAAGCGACAACGAAACGACGAAAGACGGCGACAAGGCCTGGCTGAACCGTCGACACAGGAACCGTACTAGTGGCCAGTGTACTCACGTCTATAGACACACCAACTACACTCATTCAGCATCATGTGTATAAAACCAATGACACACTGTGCAGAAAACAGATTGCCAATCATACGATATGATACTTTACGATACGTGTGCCACGCTGGAAAATTGTCAGGCAAACAGCCAGATGATCTAGCACGAGTACTGAAAGAACTAAAACTGTTTCAAACGGAACTAAAATGAGAAAAATGAAACTAATAATGGTATGTGAAAAACGACAAATGGACAGGTTATAAGAAACTGTGAGATAAGAGCTTGAGATCAACCCCCCCACCAAATAACACTGTGTGATCCCATATGGCTGGTGACGCTTCATAGCTTTGAGATGAGTTTCCGACGAAGAGGTCTACCACAAGTCCAACAAAAGTTACACGAGAACTGGTGTATATAGTCTACCAGTGAACGGCCAGACGAATGGAGGTTGTGACGTTGACGTGTAGAGATAATCGCAGCCTGCTTCCAGACTCAGAACTTCGTCAAGACTTACTTCTCGCAAAACCCGCGCCGGAACTGCAGCGCATACAACAACCTGACATGTCGGACGGGATATGCCTAGATTAAAAGCTTAATCCCTATGTCCATGTAAACAAAATCGATATAAAAGCTAGCCGACTCTATCGTCGACAATAGAACGTGCTCCATGTTGGACGATTTTATCGGCCAATAAAAATCGATCATAGACTATGTCATTCTCTTAAAGAGTTGCATGCGATGCATAAGCGTAAAATGGTACTTGTCCGTTAATTCACCCGCACCCGAATTATTATTGTTAATGCTAATACTCGCAAAATTCTTGTCAAGTTAGTTATTATGCTGCCAGAATCAGACTGCTAATCGTTACACAGAACATAATAATACAAAAACAAGAAATTTGAGCTAATGCTCACGAGACGCGCGAAAGCCTATAACAGTTCCGGTTCAGTAGTTTAGCTAAAAATTGGGGTGTTTACGCTAAGTTAATATGCAAATACCAAATTGTCTATCTGGATCGCATAACGATAGTTCTGTGGCGCCACCTTGTGAATAATACAGACTTGTGTCGCAGCCCAAAATCACCAAAAAATCCATAAAACCCCCTATTTGGCGTTCAAGGTCATTAAATTCGGCGCCAATCGAAAGCCAGTGGACGACTTCCTATTAGTGATTAATAGTAACGTAGGCCCTATCTCACACCGTTACTGAGATACAGCGACTTATTGACTAAAAATCGCAAATTTTGCCCACCCCCTCTCACTTAGCGCCCTCGTTCGGGGTGACCCCCTTAGAATTTATGGAAAAGCTTTACGGTTCCTGAAACTAGAGTCTTCCAGGCAACCGACGGTGAAGATTTGGTGATCCTAGCTTGCACCGTTTTTGACTGAGCCACCCATGTGACAGATGAACAGACGGACGGACAGAATTGTGATGGCTAAGACGTGCTGAAAGCAGTAGCTGCTTTCGCGCGTAAAAATATCACAAAAGATGTAGCATACGGGTGTGCAGACACCAAATATCACACTATTCCCAGTAAAATTACCATGACAAATCGTAATGGGTTAATAGCAGTCTGCAGTGCCGGCGTCGTGGAGAAAACAGGAAGTTGCAAATCACCGACCGAAAAGGTACAGGTGCTCAAAATTTTGATTTTGTACTTCAAAGTAAGATCTTGTGAGCCCAAATTTTTGCATTTTTGGACGAAAATTTTAAAACTTTTCCTACAGGCTAGGAGTTAAAGGAGTTTTTTCTTGTGTAATATGAAGCACATGTATACCACAAGCGTATCGGACGTGCAGGTACTGAGTGGTGCCAAGTCGACACGGACGACCGAACGTGTCAGCGTCAGCAGTCAGCGTACAGTTCTGCCGAGCATGACACAGACCAGCCACCACAGACAGCGAACAACCCGCTTCACACTCTGTACCCACAGCAGAGCATATTCTGACAAATTATAAACTGCACAAAGACGGAACGAACAGTCTAGAACTTTCTTAATACAACCGACTGTCACTAATTCGCGTGAATTATTGATTTTTACGCCGTCGCTGCCATGAACACCAGTGTGGCGATCTTAAACTCCACACGTTGTTGGAGTGACAGAAATATATTGTCACCACATGCACTTAAAAACCCACCAAAAAAACCCAACCCAAACGTAATCCGATTTTAGTTTCTTCTTCCACTAGTAATAAAATATTCTATAAAAGTTAAGTTTTTAAAAAGTTTAAACCTACAAATTTGCAAATTTTTGCATATTCATTTGACGAGGATAGTAGGCCCATCAAGCAGTGAACTGTAAACCCACGAAAACCCAGAAACCCATCAAACTGAGTTTCTTGAAAAATGGGTTTAACCAAAAACAAAACTCAACTAAAAATTTGGGGCAAAACCCAACGTGAGTCCGCCCGGCGTCCTAAGTCCGATTGGGGGAAAATTCATGGGGTTGAAATTCCCCCAGTGGCAAAGTCACGTGGCTTGAACTCAAATGCATTAGCACACGCAGAATGCCTAATGCTGACTTACGGTAGATCAACATGCGCGCCTATAACTTTTTTGTTTGTGGACAAAAGTTCACCTATTTTTTGTGTGCCGTTTACCGCTTGTCGATATCTCTATGCGTTCCAGAGATATTCGCGATCAAAGTCGAAAGTTTGCCTACATCGCACCAACTTTTGGACGTTTTTTTGCCCTCCAAAATTTTAAAAAGGCGATGCCCCCAAAAATCGTACCCACGTTAACACCCCAACTTAAAGGAACATCAAGTGGCAAAGTAACTGGTGCTACTCCCACTACTGCCAAAGTTATAGGCGCGGGTATGCTAAATTTTAAACCAATTTTAGACCCCTCTTTGAAAAAAAATTGTAAGGGGAACACCAGTTCCCGTTGGGGGTGCGCTAGCAAGACTTGGTCATTCTCTATCGCGCGTCAAAATGTGGGGGCACAGCACCCCCCTAGGGGCCGAAATATCGTCTTCCGAAAAAGTTGATTTGGGTGGGTATGATTTCGCTGATAAATCTCCGTGATTAGTGGACCAAAGTTCACCAAACTTTTTTACCCAAAGCTGTAGGAATCGCTGTACAAAACCTCCTAGTCCGATTTTGAATATCTTTATTCGTTTCGGAGATATTCGACGCCGAACTTTGAAGTCGTCCGAAATCGCGCCAAATTTTGCATGTTTTTGGCCCCTAAAATTTTTTGGGGGTAGGCCCCAAAATTTTGGACCGGCATTATAAAATTTGGCCTAGTACTGATCATCGTGCAAAATTTCACGCCGATCGACCGACGCATCTCGGAGATCTCATGATTGAAATAAAAAATTTAAAAAAAAAACATCTGGAGTAAAACTTAAGTCTGCTCCGCAAGCTATCGCTTCCGGGCGGACTAATAAAACCCGCCCAGTTGGGTGACTTTAAAAACGGTTTTCTTCAACGATGACTGTGCACGGTTCAATGAAGCAATGGTCAAAGCGTTAAACTCGCAATCAAGACGTTTTTTGTTCCAGTTTTTTGTTCCAGTTTTTTGTTCCAGTTTTTTTCTCATTTCATTTCTTATCGGTCTTTCTTTTAGTTATTTCTGGACCTTCTACGAACCTATTCGATGAAACTAAAGTATTAAACAGTGAGCGTAGTTATAGGGTGTTTACACGATCGAGCAAACATCGAGCGAACATCGAGCTGGCTCAAGCAGACCTATTGGAACCCCGCCTTTGGCTCAAATGTAAGCCTAGGCTTAGGCTCTTCGGCTTAGCACACAGCTGATCACGTGTTATATATGCCTTCCAATTACAACCCACCCGCCCTCCTAATTAGCATGCTAATTACCATAGAACGTCGAGCTAGCTGCTAGATGTTTGCTCGATCATGTAAACACCCTATTAGTGACCGACCGGCATCATAGGAGATGGCGCCTGCATGAAGACAGCTGTTATTAGCGGCAGTATGCGTGGAGTAGCCGTAAGACGCCCAGTGAACGGCCAAACGTCGTGAGCGTGAACATCTCAGATCAAGCGTCTCACCCTCACACGTCACCTGAGTCCGCAGCTCCGCTGATATACCCGCATTCACAATGTTCACAGTTCACACCAGTTAACATTGTAACAGCATCAGCAGGCAGTGGCTTCTATCCCTATACCTGGTGGGCGCAGCTTGCGCCCAGTAAAAGATAGGGAGGAAAGTTTTGATAAGGTTGTAAATCAGAACTTCCCCCCTAGTTTTTACTTTTCCCTTTTTTCAATCTACACCTTTAACACAAACATTTCTCCCTGTAGGGAAAAAAAACAATATAGAAAAGAAAACTTGAGTCAGAAATGAGATGAAACCTGAGCCCAAAACTGGAGGAAAGTTGCGCTCGATTTCGATTTCAGATTTGGGGAGATAGAAGCCACTGTCAGCAGCAGCATGACCAGCATCACTTCATCTTGTTAGGCCGACCGTACGATAGTAACGGGAAGCCTTATGTTCACGTTTTGTTTTTTCTTCTTTTATTCTTTTTTTACTTTTTTATTTTCCATTACTCCTCCGAAACCGGACAGCAGACCAATACGAAAATTAGCGAGAAGGACGACCTTCACCCGGAAGGGATTGAGGTCAAATTTGAGCGAGATCCATTGAGAAGTTTTGGAAAGAGAGGCATTTGTAATGTCGAAAATTAGTACGGGCCGCACGGCGAGTGGTATACATGATATTACATTTTCATTCGCTAGGCGGTGCCACCAGTCGGACTGAGGCCTACTGCGCCGGGCGGCCACACGTTGGGCCCTGCCCCAATTTCTAATTGCTGTTGGTGTTGTTGTCATGACGAGCCCGTAAGGTGGTGCCTATATGACAGGGGAGGACGGCAGAGATGCCCCAAAGAGAAGAAGTATTCCACCAGTTTTCCACTGTTTGGGAACACAAAATAACCGTGATGTCTGTTTGACTAACTGTTGTTATGTATTGTGAAAAATGTCAGTACCGAACTAATTAATTAATCTGGCGCGTACGGTAAGGCAGAAATCAAAGTGCTTATCTTTTTGTTCCCAATCACTTTGTTTTCAGTGCAGGGCGGTGGACGTTCCGAATTTTTCCAGCTCCAAATATGAGTAAAACGCAACGCCTTATCCATGCATGCAATCACTGAATCAGCACGCCAATGTATCCGGCGTATACCTGGCTTGCAGCGGTAGGCGACCTCGAGATATTTGCCGATGTTAGGACACGGATCCTCAGTGAAGATATCATGACTGACGGGTACCTGACAGCGCTGACGATCATTACATAGGCCCACGACTACCTGTCAATCACATCACAAGTCTCAACGCATCGTATCAATCCAACATTTAATGACTTATGCCGTAGCTACACGCACCGATTTCCTCGTCCGAGAAGCTCGGACAGTACCTCCGACGAGGAAATAGGTGCGTGTGGCTATGGCTTCACGCAACGCTAAACTAAAAATAGGCAACCGGCTGTTATACGTTTATTGTCACACTGTCACACTGTCACACTGTCTGTAAACACTCCTACGGCCGCAATTTTGAGTCGATTTTGATGAAATTTTGCATTTTGCGGAACCCGAGAAATAAAATCGAGTTTGTTTGGGATAAAAATCTGATAACTCCTTCCCCTATTTTACCCCAATTTAAAAAAATTGCATTACGGTCTATGGGGACTTCAAAGCGGTATAACTCGGTCCCCGTAAAAGATAGTTGCGCGCTGTGTTTACCTACCCCCCTATTTTCGGAGTCGGGCAATCTAACGGTGTTATTTACATTTACCCCCTAACGACTCCTGTTGGTATGGCAACCATTCAAAAGTTGCAAAATTTTGCATTACAGCCAATAGAGATTTCAAAGCGGTGTAACTTGGTCCCCGTAAAATAACTGCGCGTTCTTTGCACCTACCCCCTATTTTCGGGCCCAGGCTATCCGATGGTGTCATTTAAATGTTTCACCTGCAACCCCTGTTGCCATGACAACGAATTTTAGGACAACTAGTTGTACGCTGGCCTTACGAGCTTCGGTTCACCATGATAACTGTAGGCTCACAAGAGCGTCAAACGCTGAAACGCAGCTGGTAGGCTACATAGTGTGGCAATGGGACAGATCCTTCGTTCCACAGAACGTATAAAAAATATAAAGTATTCAAAAAACACACACGAATTCAGCCGATAAGCTAAGTATAGCACGATGATCGGGTCAGTTACGATATAAAAATGATCAGTAGAAGCGTTCACATTATTGTGTACCCCATTTACACTTAAACGAAAAGACTTTCGAGTACATTCTCGCGACTTGAGATATACCAGAAGTGTTTCGTGATCCGCTTAAGTGACGGACCTTGCCTACATGATGTTGTGCAAAAAAATTCGTCGCTCGTCACAAGTGAAACATTAGAACTTCCGACGACACTCGGAACATCATACTGCATATCTCATTCACGTAGTCTCTTTTATTGCTCCGGCATAGAGAGAATTTCGCAATAGACACTTCAAAACTCAAACTCCTTCTCTCTTCCCCGATCCAAGCGCGCTGTTTCTACCTTGCTTTGTTTTTATGCAAGAGGCTAAACTAATGAGAAAACAAATAATAACGGCGGAAACCTCGAGAGATTTCGACGCAAGGCACGTTATGCGCTCAGCAGCGGCCGCCCGTCGCAGGCCCGAGTTGTTGACGGCAGCGGTCGCCATGGGAACGGTCGTCATGGAGACGGAGGACGGGCTCAGCCAATCAGTGCGCGGGGACGGATGTCGCAGGTAAGCGGCTGCAGCGGCTGCGCGTAGCTCGGACAACGGTTTCCAGGTGACGGCCGGACAAATGTCGTTGTTGCTACTGGTTGCTAGGCGACCGTACTGCGCCCACTGTACTGAGATGACCGTGTCACGTGGACAGCGCATGCGCAACAGGTCGTTATCGCACGCGTAATCTTGAAACGTAAACAACGTCGTCGCCAACAGACCTGTGGACACACGAAAAGCAACGTTAACGACGGCTGAAACCAATTTCAACCGATCTACTACCAGCAATGCTGAAGGCAGTTAAGGCGTGTTTAAGACGACAGAAATAAATAATAATCTTGACTAAAATAAACTAGTCATTTTTTCTCATTTAAGCTCAGTTCATTTCTGTCGCTTTGAACATGCCTTTAATCGCAGAGCGAATTCTGGGGAGGCCATTTAGGCAAATTCGCGTTCTAACAGGTTTACTGAGACAGAGCCGCGTTCGACCAGTATATACATGTAGAGTGGTAGGCCTAGACCGTCTGGCGTCTCATGTCGTTTCACGATAGTTTCCTGTTTTGCACTTGTACAGTAGGCCTACATTCTTGCAACTGGACTTGACTAAAGCCAGCGACACACGAGCCGCTTTGAGCGAGCCATAGAGGACACCCGGCCCGGGCAGTCGGCTCGTGTGTCGCTAGACCCGGATGCCCGGGCACCGCTCAGCGTAGATTTTTATTTCGATTTACATACTTATGAAGTTGAACAGTGCGTTTTCGAGGGAAATTTGATTTGTTTGTAGGTCTACACTTTACATCTAGTCAGGTCGTCTAAAAATTACGTTGCCCTACTCTTCTGAGTAAGCTACCCGTACTTCGTACGTATACTACTACTAAAGCTGCTTTCTGGCAGGATCGAGAACGTGTAAAAAGTTGATAGAATTGTATCAATCACACATTTGTCTCTGGGATATGAAAATCGCACACTACAGAAATATTGCAATAAAGAAGCCAAGGAAGAAACAGAACGCACTTTGGACTTTTAGGTGATTTATGCGTCATTGCGTTTCATATATGAAAAATGTGAAATTATTATAAAAAAAACTTCTTTGCTGACAACGGCTGGCTCCCGGCCGGGTACCCGGGTCGTGTGTCGCTGGCTTAAACGCGGCACACAATGTCTTGCAGGGTCGATCTTAACCGGGCGACGACGGACGTTTCAACCGCTCTGAGAAAACGCGCAACAAGACACGTCATATCGGCTATCAACTCACGGTCGTGGTCGTGCGTGTCAAAACAGATGTAACGCTCGTTAGAATTACACAGCTGCTTGCGGTCAGACGAAGCTTGTGCTAAGCACAGGGCACGTCGTGGAAGGGACAACGTGCGACAGTGACGGGGGATCTGGGCCAGACAGACCAGACGTGACCGCTCAATTCAACTCACCCTCCTATTCTCAACTGTATGGGAAATGAGTAAGAGCTTACGGGATATGTGGGATAAAGGCCTAGGGTGCCTGACTGCAGGGGCACTGGTATGTCTGCTTACTACACGGCATGTCCAAGAAATCGCTAGGTGCAAAGTGAAAGGTGAAATCGCAAAGTGCGCTGCGGTGCATCGTTCGTTCATTCCAACCAGCTGCCACTGTCGAGATTGTAAACGCTTCTGTGCGCGGACAGTCTTAACCACGCCAACTGACTGTGCGGCGACACGCGTAAAAGCTAGCTCTTAAGACGCGTATACAAAGCGACGTAACTGAACAGAACTGACAGGGTTTAGTTTTTGACAAACTGCACGACGAATGAGCAAGCAGTAATGCATTACAGTTGGCACCGTCTTGCAGCGTCAATGGCCTATGTGACTACGTTCACGTACGCATCAACCAATGACCAATGGGCTCGCCCTGCTTGTCCATTGATCAGTTCGTCAAAAACTAAAGTCAGTTCAGCTCAGTTACGTCGCTCTGTAGGCCTACGCGCCTTTAGACCGCGTAATTATGCGACGTGCGCTGCCATCCATTAAAAACGAAAAAAAGAAAGCATGCATGCTATCGTATATGGTCTGCATATATACAGTCGTTTAGTCCAAGAAACAGCCCTATAAATAGCTCAGTCAGGTTCACACGAGCTGGGCTGAAGCAGCGAGAAAACGATTCGCGCCGGTAAAAAGCCAGCCAGGCGTTAACGGCGCCATCCAAACCGCCATATACTGACTGAAATTGTACGCGGGCCTGGAGCAATGCCAGATGGAACAGATAAAGAAAAGAGAAGAAAGGAAAGGAATGCAACCGAAACGTATAGACGCTTCTGTGTAGGCTATATGGCCTACAGGTTTCGTTTCAGCGGGATGTACGATACCCGCACCACGGCGGCATCGCGGCCACGCGCAAAGTGTTAACTTACACGTCTAGAAGTAGCCCAGCGTACGAATCACACAGATAGCACCTTGCTCGGTCAAGGATGCTGCCTGCTATCCATGGAGCTGCAGCAGTAGCAGACCGAGCGAGCTATATTTATGCGCTCATGACTGAATAGATGCAAAGAGCCGATAAAAAAGCACCGACCAGCTCTCGGCGGCTTTTGCTATAAAGGCTCGGCAGTGTACAGTTTTAGCGAGTTTGACATGCTCAGGACTGAGAGAAAATCGTCTGAAAACTGATCTGGATTTAGCCTTGATCGATACTATTTCTGACGTCCACGCAGTCAACAGGGCGGAAGCGCAAGCAGGCGACACACAAAAAAATCGCTTTCGTGCAAGTGATGGTCGACCGCAACGATCTGCATATACAGGGTGGGCAAAAATGGCACAAAATTTTTATACACCAATAAACTTTGTCGAATGTGAACCGATTTTTAATTTTTTTCACTGTCGAAATCAGGAAAAAATTTGTAGTAACACTGTTACTAAAGATCTCACCACATCTCAAGTGTGTCGCTACACTACCTAGTGAAATATCAGTGTTTTTAAAGCAACAGTTGCGTGAAAACAAGGCGATATCTGTAACAATGCATTCTAAAAAATTAACAACAAACAACTTGTTTATTGTCTCAGTTGTTGTCCAGAGTAACTGCAACATCTCGCATTTTTCACGTCAAGTGTTCAAGCGTCCACCTTGCTGCTGGACGATGCACGCCAGCGACGCCACTGACCAACGGCGCGATTAACCAAACGCCGCGACAGTTTGCCTCACTCAGTGCTCCAGAATTGTCGCGAATTGTCAACATTGATAAACCATCCATGAAAGAGCCCCCTTCAAACAGCATATCGACGGGATTTAAGTTCAAGCCACATGTCAGGCTTGAGCAACGTTGATCATGCAATTGGTCACTGTCGTCACATGCTTGAGTGCGATGTCTGGTGCGATGTCTGACATTTCACAAGGTAGTGTAACGACATCTATGAGGTGTGGTGGAATCGTTAGTGTTAATGTTACTACACATTTTCTGCTAATTTTATCAGTAAAAAGTTTTGAAAATTGGTTAATATTTGATGAAGTTATTGGCATATAAAACTTTTGTGCCATTTTTGGCCCACCCTGTACACTCAGTTACTTAGTAACGTACTCGCTCACTCAGCTGACGAATTGTCACTGATAAGCTCCATCGAGTTGTGCACAGTTACCAACTTACCATACCTTACGTTTGAGGAATCGAACATCGAAATCGATCTAGGCCTACAGTCATACTGACCAGATCGTGCAACGCCAACAAAATTATACCAAACTATGAAAGCGAAAAGAACTCTGAAAGAATCCTACATCATAATTCTTCAGACTTTTAGATGTAGTTGAGTTGTCAATATAATCTGACATCAAACGACGCGACGCAATCGGTGACGCGTGAAAACCCAGCATTGCAGATCAATACATGTACATGACGACGTCGTTGCAATGTCACTCAGTAGCATGCAGTCACACACGGGCTGGCTACCTGGGTCCATTTTATTACGCGCGACAGCAGAATGCTTCGCGCGTCATAGCCATAGTCTAAACGTCTGTACGTCTGTCTGTCTGTCCGTCACACTCGTGAGCTGTATCAATACGGGTGCGCGCTAGAATCCTGAAATCTTCACTGTTAGCTGCCCCAAGGACTGTAGTTTTTTCGTGACGAAATTTCATGCCGCTGGGTGAAAGGGTTCTCTTCGAACAAGACCACGAACGAGGCGTACCCCGTTAAAAAGTTTTCATTTTACCAATATTGGCTCGTCTAGGGTAAAAACGGTTACAGATAAGCACACACATGCTGCTTATCATAACAAGCATCGGTGACAAAGTTTTTAGGGTTATCAACACCGATGACTTTGAACGATCTTGAACCCCCAATATAGGGAATTTTAGTGAATTTTCGTGATTTTGGGCTGCGACACACATTTTAAGCGTGAATTTCGCCGGGCATGAATTTTTTTTGCGATAAACGTAGATTTAGTAGTCCAAGTCGCAAACTCCTAAGTTCAAGGAGATCTGCGCAAGCAGGCGTCAAAGAGGAATACCGCGTAAAAGTGGTCATTTTATACCGTTATTTGCTCGTCTGGCGTAAAAACTCAAAACTGTTGCAGATAGGCACAAATATGCTGCTTATCATAACAAGTACCAGTGACAAGTTTTTTAGTCGTGTCAACATCGATGACCTTCAATGACCTTAAACCCCCAAAATAAAGAGTTTTAATGTTTTTTGCAATTTGCGCTGCAGCACAAATTTCAGGAGTGAATTGCGATGAAATGGACAAAGATAAGCCAAGATAATCTGCGAATTGGAACTGCTAAAGCTCTCGCGCGTTTCATGAGCTGTGCTCAAATTACTTGTTTCACCCGACCTAGCTCGTGCATGGACCCAACCCGAACCAAATGCACCATTCTCATGAATACAGCTCTAAATGAAGACCATAATAATTAGCAGAAAATCTCTGAAGCGTTACATATAATTTTATACCGCGTACTTGCCTAACACGCTGCTGGTCTATACGCGAGCGACCAAAATGCGAAAAAATCGCCACATCTCAATCAGAACATCATCGAGAAACTAGCAATCGTGTACAGACTTTGCGAATTAATTTAACTTTAGTAAGCCTGTACAGACTGAGCAAACTCTCTATGCTGAGTAAACTCGACGTAGGGCTGCAGCGAGTGACATACCGTATTTACAGATGACGGCTGCGGCTAACGACATGACGTCACGGAGCGCCTGGTGACGTCATCATCACAGGTCACGTGACTTCCGCCGCGCACTCGCTGCAACACGCAGACGCAAAGAGAAGCCATTTTACTTGTCTACGCGAGCAATCTAGGCCTATATAATATAGCACCCTGTCGTCTGTCTGCCCAGGGACGTCTAGATTGCTATTATGGAGAAGTCCATGGTCTGCGAAGCAACGTCTCTAAACGTTAACCGTTCGTTCGGGCTTTGTCCGTGGCCGCAATGCGAACAGATCAAAGCGTCCGTCCGTCCGTTTGTCTGTCTATCTGTCGTATATTAGCTGAGGCAGTTTCCCGGGGAGCGACGAACGACAGCGGGTCACAGAAGGCGCTGACTAATCGACTGCGCATGCGTGACATTGTATAGGCCTATTCTGTGCGGAGTTACGGTCGACCGACGGTGAAGAATAGTCCGATATATAGGACCTACCCTAGCGGGCGGCCCCCTTCATGACTGCGTGCGTGGTGCAGACTCATATAATAGCAGGTAATAATAAGAATGATTATTAAACTGCAGGTGCTGCCGCTTGCTATATCGTATTTATCCTACGACATCAATAGCAACCTGCAGTGAGACGTCTATGTTTAGTTCTTACCAACGTAACAGAGACACATCAACAGGCCTACCGGTAGCCCCTACAATATTCCATTTTGAGGCATAAGCTTAGGCCTATATTCAGTGCAAGATGGGCAACAAATCTGTCTGTCTTTTCTGCATACACGTATAGGTCTACTTTGTGCACGACTTGGATAATACATGTAATAATATTAATGACAATAACAAGATCGTCAAACCTTGCTCAAGGCTAAGTACTGCCCGCGGGCCATGAATGACGTGCAACATCACGTAAATCCAGGCCAAATTTACGTTACAGGAACACAACCGCCGCTAGCGCCACCAAGCGAATGAGTTTGTTGCAGGGCTCCTCACTGCCTAGTGCGTTAATCCCAACAAAAAAACCCACGTGACCTTGACCTTTGATCTGTGACCTTGATATTGGATAGGTTTTCCATAGAGTTTGCCGAGATACATGCTTACGCAAATTTTCATCGAGCCAAGTGCAACGGTTCACGACTATTGTGTTAACAGAGCCTCAATGCTGAAAACAATGCTGCCGTCGATTCCGCGGGCAGTACTAATGAAGGAATGACACAGTAAAAAATAAAAAAGTCGCTACACGCGCGATGAGACACGCGTCCACGTGCTGTGCGTAAATGTGAATGTTGTAAAAATCGTCACTCATATACGAGCGAACGATGAACAACCGGACGCTTAATAACATGAAGCTTCAATCTATCAACTGTCATGATGTCATCATCGTAGTCCGAGTATGAGCAAAATCGATAAATGACACGGACAAACAGGCACACAAACAAGTATATACATAGACAGGCAGACAGGCGGACGGACAGACGGATGGACGGAGATAAAAAAAAACACGCAAAAAGCGCCAGCGGAGATGTTATAGGCAACTGTCGATCGTCCAAAATGATTGATCTGCATATAGGCGTATAACCAGGGATATACCTTCTGCAATGCAAAATGCAGTTCTAACGAAAAATGCGTGTACAGAGCGACGCAACTAAACCGAACTGAACTGACACGTTCTAGTTTTTGACAAACTGCACTTCAACGGGCGAGCAGAACGAGTTCATTGGCCATTAGTTGACGTGTACGTGCCTGTAGTCGCGTAGGCCACCGACGCCGTTAGACGATGCCTACTGTAATGCATTACCGCTTGCCCATTGGTCAGTTCGTCAAAAACTACGTTCAGCTACGTCGCTCTGCACGCGCCTTAAAATTTAGATCACGCCACATGGCTCAAGCGGTAGGCCTAATGAGGTGTTTGCACGATCCAGCAAACGTCCAGCAAACTTCCAGCAAATGTATTCAAAATACACGTACTAATGCTGGACGTTTGCTGGATCATGTAAACACCCTATAACCTATTAAGCTTCTGAGTACCTTTAACTGTCAACTGAATTTTTCAGCTTGTTTTGGGAATTTTTTTGGCGGAACTGAAGTTGTGGTCAACCTCTACTGTGCAACCCCCTAGCTACGCATTTAGTGATCTATATCGCTATTCTAATCGCACTTCCTTACGTAATTAACGCCAAGCGCGACTCGAGCTTCGGGTTAAGTATACTTTTTGCAGCAGCGTTTGCCAGCTAGCCGCCGGCTTTGGAACTGCACAAGCGTCGTGTGCGAGTGCCCTTGATTCAAAGACTTCGAGACAAACAGCACTATCGATACCAGACTGAACAATAATTGCTATATGAATCCGCACCCACCATTGATTGACAACACAGGACTGTAAGGCTAAGCCGTTCAGAGAAAAGTCGATTAGTCGATCACGTTCGATTCCCATTACCAAATTGCACAATTCGTGTTAGGCGATAACATTCAACGTCGTCAACAATTAATAATAATAATAAATAATAATCTGACTTGTAAAGCGCCAGTATGTGCTAAAAGAAAGACTTCAGTGGCGCTCAACTGAAGTAAAACGAACAAGTCTAATTGCTACATATCTATAGGCTAATGCTGGACGTTTGCTGGATCGTGTAAACACCCTATAACCTATTAAGCTTGTGAGTACCTTCAACTGTCAACTTAAAATTACTATTATATTTAGCTGTTGTGTAAGCATTATGCATATACGTTATTTAAGTTACTGCTGAATGCCCCTGCATTCTTCAAGATAAAAAATAAAATCCAGTCCTGTTGTCGTTGGGTCTTGGAGAAACGTTAAGAAGGCGAAGACTGCCCGCTACAGCCTGTCCAGCCCTAACTCGCATAAAAAAAAGATCAGTCACCTTCCGTTAGAATATCGAATCTCCCATGCAGCACCATTATACATTGATATCTGCTATGTAATAAAATGTGTATTCGACATCAAAGGCTAAGTGTGCGGCCATATTCGGGCGTGTTTCGGCGTGGCTATTTGCGTTAATGACAGAATGCGACTGGCAACGACGATGGCTAAGCAAACATATCTGCGTGCAGATGCAACATGTGGCTAATTATGCTAGAACGTGGCAATCGCACCTCAGTGACCACACAAAAGCTCTATATTATAGAGAGTCATCTGAGACAGCAAAATGATCAGTTCAAACGGTCGCAGTATCAGTTACATTTTCAGTTATTGCGAACGAGTTTCGAGCTGTAGGCCTACTGATTATTTGGACCGTCAGTCGTGTTCGTGCTATATAACGCCACGCAATTGGAGTATTCTCCGTATAGGTAAACTAAAGTGCTAACTTATCTTACGGTGAATCTGTACCGATGCGACTCATTTTGCCGACGGCCAGACAGACCGTGCAAGGGCTTCACGCAGCAGCTAATAATCTATTAATAGTAAATCGTCCACTCACAATCGTTTAATCAGTGAGAACTGAGGGTCTACAACAAAAAGCCGGGACGAGCGGCCAAGAAAAAAAAACTGGATGGACATCATCAGACGAGATCTGAAGAACATGGACACTACCTGGGAAGAAGCCAAAGAACTAACGATAGACAGTGTTTGAATTGCGAAAAAATTAGCCACGGGGTTAAACCTTTTGATGGTAGAAGACTGACCAAATTTGTGACGTAAATTATATGTGGGCCTATATACAGTAGTATATATCTAGCCCCCCTATACATAATTTGGCAGTGTTAAGGGATTGAGAAAACAGTTGGGGAGGGGGGTTGAACCCCCCAATCTTTCCCCCGGCAATTACTGGCGACAGACAAAGCAGAATGGCGTCAACGTTTGGCCCAATGCATCCACCTGCAGGTGCGGGTTCAACTAAGGTCTAAGGTCTATAAGGGCACATCGTTTGCAGGCGTCAGCTAGATTTGGCTTCAAATCTTCTAATTCTCGAAATTATCCACAACGTGATTTGAACCCCAAATCCCAAGCGCGACGAGAGAAAAACGTTTAAAATTCGTATACTGCAAAACAGCCATTTGTACGAAATGCATGCAGGTAATTACGTAATTACATTTCAAAACGTGTTGCTTACTGCATTTTTGCATGATCTTCAGTTTTTTGGGAAATGCAGAAGTATTCGTAATGAGTATCCGGGACATTGCAGTGCAGTAACAGCTGTTCGCTACAGAACTGCGCTAAAGACGGTCGTACATGCAATAAAGTAAAAAAAAATTCCAAAAAAATGTCAAAAGAAATAAAAACAGCTGTAAAACGACATAAGCTTATTTAGTTTTATTGTGGCCTACAAGCGAAACCCGGCTGTGATAAGATAAAACTTCTCCGAAAGTTTGTGGCGCCAGGTTTCGCTCTGATGCGATAAGGAGTAGGCTAAACGGAGTCGACGGCGACCGTCTCAAGTTCTTTTATTTCTTTTTTACTTCATCGGACATGTGCGAACGCACTAAAGGTTTTCATTTCAGTCCATTTTATTTTTGTCGCTTCGAACGCGCCTTAACGCCCGTTGGTGCTATACGAATCGTTCGCGTTTAATCTTCAGCGCGTGAAGGTCAACGTTGCGATAACCCGCACACAGCAGCAACTGCTCACGACGCTTTACCGTTTCATCGTAACCGACCCGCAGTCGTACACGTCGCTGCAACTTAGAAAGTGTGACGATCCATGCACCTTCTTCGATGCTGTATCAAAACGATTCGCGCACTGTTCCGATCTAATGCCGATCTAATGTGCGAAACTGGAAAACGCAGAAAACATACTGGTTCTCGTCGCATACGTCGCTATAGTGAGTTCTGACGCGGTGTGTGCAGACCTACATAGTTAGTTTACTTTGCTGGGTCGGCTGCAAAAATTAACCAATAAAAAGCACTCGTGACATTCACTCTCCCGTCCTCACCTCACTAGAGGTTAATTTAACAATATGCGCTATAGAAATTTACATTTTACTTACTTACTTACTTACCTCCCTTTAGTGCAGGAATCGTCCCATAATCGCAAGTTATACAGCGACGAGATCAAACGGCAGCAGTCGCAGCAGCAGCAGCAGCTCACATATACGCACAGATGTGTCGACTGGCGGCAGAGTGCTCGAGTGGACGGAGCTGCTAGGCAGAGGCGTAGAAGGAACCGTCCGGGGATTCAAAGAGTTCACTGAACCGCGGCCACGAGCTTGCTTTGGTGCCCAGCGCAGCGACACAGAGAAATAAGGCTAGAAATAAAATAATAGAGCTATTTACAAAAAACCTACAGTAAAGTGCGTAAAAGTTATAATCGCTCTTACGTCGGTGAAAAATGAGCAGTATTAAATGCAGTCTGGAGAACACAAAAGTGTCACAAAATTATTCTTGGCCGCTGGCGCTTCGCTCCGAACCCCAGCAGGAAAAATAAAGGCGTTCTCAAGACCACCTAGCTGGAGCAGAGGAAGATCGTTACCCTTCCACAAAACCCCGCCATGCACGACACAACGCGCTCAGCTGTACAGCAATCATACGGACAGCTGCTGATATCCACGGCTAGTGGACGCCTCATATTACAGTTACAAGCAGGCCCAGGATACGGCTTGCGGGTGGTATATTATGCATTGCGGTTTGCACGGAGGCGAATAGTTGCAATAAATTGGCAATTATTGCAACATCAGCGGCGCCAGCGTCCGCAGCAGAGGTCAGTAACCTGACGGTGCTTGGCGCCGCTTTTCACACCAGCCAGAATCATCGCTCTATTTCACACTCCGAGTCAAACGAGCGAACTTGGCTAACAGGCTGCAAAATGTCAGCAAAGTCGTCTTGGTCTGCCGCCAAAGTCGACTCACTGATAAAAGACTCTCGACTGGCTGTCAGTCAAAGGAAAGGATCTTACACATGCAAGACCGCACTGCTGACATACAAGACAGAGATCGTCGACTCCACCGTACCTGGCCAATCTGCTTCAACTACAGGCACCGACAGGACGGCTGCGGTCGGCTGGTGGAGCTCTGCTGAGTGTGCTGCGGTCACGAACAGTACGAGGGGAGGGCTATACTGGCGACTCGTCGCGCATTCTCTGTGGCAGCACCTACCGTCTGAAACTCTCTGTCGCGCCATGTTTAATGGGGTGTTTACACGATCCAGCAAACGTCCAGCAAACTTCCAGCAAATGTATTCAAAATACATTTGCTAATGCTGGACGTTTGCTGGATCATGTAAACACCCTATAACTGTCCGGTTCTATAGACTCTTATAAGGTCCTAAAATACCGAAGTGCTGGAAAAGTGAAGAAAAGAAGAAGAATTTAAGAAAGGTTTATGCTATGGGTGGCGCGTGTTCGCGACGGCGGAATTCATCTGTGAAAAGTCAAAGTTATGCGGTGAAGATGGTCGAACAGAAAACCGAACCAGCCATCGAAAAAAAGTTTCGCGCGGCAAAACTAAAAATTTCTGCACGCTTTCAGTCGAGTCGACCTCGAGATTATTACTGGCTGACGGAGAAACGGCAAACGGCATGCGCAGTGGCAGCACGAACGGAGTGCGAACTGCAAAGGCCAAGACAGACAGAACCGCAGCCAGAGCATTAACGCATGCAACCTCCCGCCGACAGACCCACCGGATATTAATCAAAACTCGCCACATGCCGTGCAAGCATATGCTGTACGTCATAACGCTTTTTGCTGCTCGTCTCAGCGGCATGTTGTTTAGAGACTGCTAGCCATGCCAGACAGTCCATCATGCTCTATGCCACGGCTGCAGTATACATGTACCTGCCCACGTAGGCTAGATCTGTTGCCGTTCTGGGTGGTCTGAGCAAGAAATAACGCATACCGTGCAGAAATCCGTTGAGGGCACAGCACGGATATCATTGATATGCAGCGGCTTCTATCCCCAAAATCTGGAATCAAAATCGGGCGCAATTTCCCCCAGTTTTGGGCTGAGGTTCCCTCCCAATTTCTGACTCAAGTTTTCCCCTCCATTTTGGGCTTCTTTCCCCTCTAGGGAGAAAGTTTTGTTAAGGGTGTAGTTTGCCCAGTGAAAAATAGGGGAAGTAAAAAATATGGGAGGGAGAATTTTTTATCTACAACCTTATCAAAACTCCCCCTATTTTTCACTGGGTGCAAGCTGCGTCCACCAAATATAAGGATAGAAGCCACTGTTGATAGGCCTACGCCAAGCGTCAGTCATTCTCTTCACTGCACGCTTTGGTCAACCAGACTGCTTACCTTACGTACCTTTAGTACACGAAAAATGTTGTGCCACTTCACCGAACGCTCTTGTTTGGATCAAACCGCGCTCTGCTCGCTCGCAGTGGTGTTGTTTTCGCAACTTTCGGCTGCAGTCGTGCATCATAAAGCAAATGACGGTGTACTCTATGCGATCCGAGCGCGGTTTAAGTACGATACCGCACTGTCTGGAGTGGTATAAGCTCCTACTGCGTACTCGCTTACCAACTGCGGTATCCAGTGCATACATACGGAATATAGGCCTACTTTTTCCCGCCAGAATTCTTTTGAGGTTAACAAACTGTAATAATAAAAAACGCTCACGAAAACTTCGCCGAATAGGTACAAGAAATATAATAATTTCACGGTTCCCAAACGCTATTCAGCGTATACAAGATAAATGTACAAAACATCAGTTTATACACTTGTTAACGGCAACATTTAAGGACTTGCACATCGAAAACAGCAAAAATTACAAAAGGTGATATTGCCCGCATCACAATGACTGTGTGTCAATGTGCTGCTGAATAATAT
>Ga0209671_1000425_pt1 | contig 27455 bp, 15 predicted proteins | sample WorMetHERISLAND2_2_FD_187401 | JGI IMG/M metagenome (GOLD analysis project Ga0209671, IMG submission 187401) | Marine gutless worms symbiont microbial communities from Max Planck institute for Marine Microbiology, Germany - Olavius geniculatus... | ecosystem: Host-associated > Annelida >...
GTGTTAATGGGGACCGGCTAAGTCAATAGAAAATGGCAAAATTTGACCCCGCGCAGATCCGAAACCCCTCAACCGATCGACACAAAATTTGAAACGGGTGATTATCTCCGCGAGACGACCCCCTGTGCAAAATTTCATGCAAATCCGTCCATTGGGGCTTTTCGGCAAATGGGTGAAATATAACGAAAATTTTTCTAGTATTTGTTGACCGACCTACGTCAGACCGCTCGGCGGATGTTCACGCGCGATGGCTCAGACAACGCGGCTTCAAGCAAGGGTCAAACCTTTTCGGGAACCGAAATTTGAAGTTAATATCTAACTCCTAAAAATCCCCTCAAAGTCGAAAATTGGGCCCAAAAACGGGGGACTTCGAAATTTTCGGCCAAAACGCCTCTGTATAAAAATTTCACCTATAAACGGCCTCTAATCGTCATCGAATAGGCCCATAAAAGATGTACAGTAAATAGACAATATGGCTTGGGAATATCAAATATGTGGTCATTTTGAATCCCCTACCCACAGGTCACGTGACACGGAACATGCGCAGTGAACTTTTGGCTTTTAACATGGGCAAATGCAACTTTGAGGCTTTATATCTCCGTAACGGTGGAGGATAAATGCATGGTTACAATGGACCACCAATAGGAGACCACATATGCCGAGTCCAATGGTCACGTGACTGATGACGTCACGTAACCTTAAAAGGTCAAGGTCGTGACCCCAATATCTTTGGGACTTTAAATTTCCATAACGGTGCAAGATAGATGCATGGTTACAATGGACCACCAAGAGGAAACCATATACAGAGTCCAATTGTCACGTTAAAGTTAAAGTTAAAAACGAACTTATAAAGCGCCATAAAACTAAACGTGTGTAAAGATACGGAGGCGCTTGCTACGTTACAGTTAACCACTGTTTTCAAAAGCAACAGTAAACAGATGTGTCTTGAGTCGACGACGGAATGCAGGCAAACTGTTTGCTTCAATGACGTGACCGATGACGTCATATGACCCCAAAAGGTCAAACTCGTAACTCCAAAATTGTTGACGTCCCGTATCTCCGTATCTGTGCAAGATATACGCATAATCATCATTGACCACCAATAAAAAAGCGCCCTCGCCGAGTCCGATGGTCACGTTCCGATGACGTCACGTGACCCTTAGAAATCAAAATCGTGACCCAAAATATTGAAGGTTCTGTGTCTTCATGGCCGTGGAAAGCAGATGGTTTATAATTGATCATCAACACAAAATTTTGTTATTGTAATAAAACAGCAAATATAAATGTACAAAACATCAATTTATACACTTGTTAACGGCGACATGCAATGACTGGCACATCGAAAACAGCAAAAATCAAAAAAGTGATATTATTCAACAGCACATTGACAGATAGGAGATGTGATGGTGAGTGATATCACCATTTTATGATTTTTGCTGTTTTCGATGTGTCAGTCATTGCATGTCGCCGTTAGCAAGTGTATAAACTGATGTTTTGTACATTTATTTTTTTTTATTAAAAGCCGCTTTTGAAATTTTTAAGTTGTTCAAGGTCATCAATGTTGGTACCCCCCTAAAAGCTTGTCAGTAGTGCTTGTTATGATAAACAACTAATTTGTGTCCATCTGCAACTGTTTTTCACGCTAACTTAGTAAATATTAGCCATCATCGCGCATTTTGAAAGACTATCCAAATTTGACGTCCCCGTACGAAAAACTCTTTGGATGTAGAAGGCATAAATTAAAACCGATAAAAGCAACGTTTAATCCTGATAATTTCATATACATATTGTTTTAGTGTATTTTCAAACATTTCAGCGCATTTTACTCTTGAAATGTGCATCGCAGCGCAGAATCTCAAAAAGCACTAAATTTCCTATTTTTGGAGTATTAAGGTAGTTCAAGATCATCGATGTCGGTACCCCCGAAAAGCTTGTCAGCAGTTTGTTCTAATAAGCAGCAAGTCTCGGCCTATTTGCAACCGTTTTCTCGCTAGACGAGTCAATGGAGGTAAAATAACGACTTTTTATGAGTAGCCCTCTTTGACGCCCTAGTTCGATGAAAATCCCCCATTGGAATCCCCTCACCCAGCGGCACAAAATTTTGTCACAAAATACTAGGGTCTAGAGTTTTTTGACAGCAAACAGTGAAGATTTCTTGACCGTAGTTTGCGTTACTTTGATAAGGTCGCAAAGTGTAACAGACACCGGACAGACAGACAGACGGACGCCTCTACGATAGCTGAAACGCGCTTAGCATAGCTGTTGCGCGCAATGATGTTTCAAGCAAAAACGCATTCGAGGTAAGTTACACGCTTTCGCGAGGTGGCGCTAGCAACCAGTCGCTTGTGCCTTCCTATGTCGCATGCGAGTCAGAAGTAGGCTTACGCATCAGCCAACGAGTGACGGTGACTACAACAATGACATTATCGGCATGACATTATCGGCAAAATGTAAGATAATGTAAATAATACAAATTGTGGTGCGCTTACCGATGTCAACATCACAATGTAACAAAAAGCTTTCTCCTCAGGTCACTTCACATACAAACCCCCTTTAGTTTTTTTCGTCTTTTTCTTTTGTATCTGCCTCGCTTATCATATTCGTCCACTTTCTTCTCCCTAATTCATTTGTATAAATTGCTGTATCCTTCAGTTAGTCTAGACAGAGTCCGACTGCAAAACGCGTTTAATTCAAGTCTGAAAAAATAAGAAGCCCAACTGACGCTAGCATTGCCGACCGTACTGGTTGTCAGTGACGTTCAAGGTCATCCAAAGTCAATGATTTTTATTTCATCCGAAATGGCGTATGCGATTATCTATTTGTGATCAATAACAACCTAGGCTTTATTTAAGTTATCTTACACCGTTTAGCCACAGAACATCCGTAACAGACAAATGACGGACGACAGACGAACAACAGACGACAACCGTACCATAAACTCGACAGTTACGTACAGTAGTCTAAGTACAATGAACTAAAAAGTTACGCCTGTTGTGATGCGAATTGCACAATTATTATGTCGTATGACATGTTATTAATCGTGTTTGCAAAACAGGCGCTTAAAAATCTAGGCTATAGAATACAGTTTGCGCAACGTTAGATCAGTTGACTATTTTGTGCTTACTGACTTGCTGACTATAAGATAATTTAGCTTTTTAAACACAGTGGCTTGTATGCGATTTTGTTTCAAGCAGATGTGGCACGGCTAGTACCAAAATAAGCGGATTTCTTTCAAGTTTAGGCCCCAACTTTAGTTTTATTGCACAATGTTATTGCAAGAATTTAGCAACAACAAATAATGCAATTAGAAATGCAACAGAAACGAGTCAAAACTATAACCTAGTTTAACGTGCATAACAAGTTACAAATTACTTTAATTATAACTCAAAATAATAATAATAATAGCGAAGCTAAAAGTGTCTAGGACTTATAGACTATTGTTTTACGAGTTTATTTGAACATTTAGTATAAGCAAATTATTTTACTACCTCATGTAGGGGCCTAAAATGCACGTGCTCATCTTTTAGAAACATAAAATAGAGAAGCGACGTGTTGGTAATAGAGAATTCTTGGACTTGTACGTGAAATGGAGCATATATTGTGCCTGATCCCTAAATCCCACGCAGCTGTCCGATTGTTTTGATCGTGATGCCTCAGAGTGTCGCAAAGTAATGAGTGGCGTCCCTGAGCTGTCAAGTCCAATTCGTCAGAGCAAACACACAATCAGTCGTAGGCCTACTCCCACGAACACCAATGTCTCTATACCTTCAGCACTCATTTGCCGTCGACAATGCTACTCTCCCGTCGAAAGGACGCGTCATTCGGTGGACGTCCGTCCTCGGGATACAAGAAGCGAAACAACGACTATACGGTACTGGCACCGTCAAAGCTGTCCACTGCACAGTCTGTTGGACTTGGAGTAATTCACTGCAGCCATTAATCACTGCTATAGCGCTACTAGGCTACTGTTGCTATCTTGCCCGCTGCACTCAACTCCACTGCTGTTGGTAGCATCTTGTTTCTTCTACGCCCGACGGCATAAGCACCGACTTCTCTTTTTTATCTCCGGGTGCTAACTGGCGTGTCAGTGTCACGAGAAACGCGTGACGGTAAACTTCAGTTCGGTGACTGCTGACCGGTCCGACAAAACACCGCATCGGACCGCACCGGCAAAAAGGGGGCAAAAACGAATTTTTCACTCTACCGCACCGGACCCACAAACCAATGAGAACGACCGATTGATGATTTATCAAACAAGTTCTGTCTGCATTGAAACTGACATCAGAGTCAAAAACTGTTGTTAATGGTGACGTTTCTTGACCTCAACCGAACAACAGCAACTGAGCAATGAGGTTCTCAACTTCACACGTGGGCAGTAAAATGCATTATGTTTATCTGCAGTGAAAAAAACTGTAAGCATAATAATAATAATACAATTATATTAAGTGGTAGTACAGTGGGCCTATTCCAGTTTTTCGAGATAGTAAAGTTTAACAAGTAATTTGAGCAAAGCGCGTTAGCATCTGTCACGCCACATGGGCAATCAATGTACAGCGTGCAATAAAATAATAATTCGTTTTGAAGGAGTACCCAAATTTGAGGCCTCCGTACGGAAGACTTAGCTTGAACCTTAAAGATCGAAACTCAGAGACTGATGGTAAAAATATATACAATTTTATTCATCATACAATGACAGCAAAGAAAAAGCAATCAGAACAGACAGCAAGCAAGAAACGGAAACTAGGCTAAATATAAAGAGTCATAGCAATCATATCAAATGTACGTTTTGTGCTAAAAAAAAATTTCAAACGCACGTTGTTCAGTTGTATCTCTAGTCATTTTGGCGCAATTCATTATTGAAGTGCGCGGCGCAGCCAAAAATTGCAAAAAAAATTAACACTTTTAACACCATTAAGTTTAAGGTTATTCAAGGTTATCGATGTTTACATCGTTAAAAAGCTCGTCATTAGTGCTTGTTGATAAGCAGTATGTTTGTGCCTATCTGTAACTTTTTTCACGCTGAACGAGCCAGTAGCTGTAAAATTGTAAAATAATCACCTTTAAGGGTGACCTTTTTTGACGCCCGCCTGCAAAGGCTTCCTTGAACCTAGGGGATCGGGTCTTAAACTGCTAAAATTTGCGTTTAATGCTAAAATTCTGTATGCAAGTTGTCTTGGTTTTTTTCCAGCTATTTCGACGCAATTCACTTTTAAAGTGATCGCTGCAGCTGAAAATGAGATAAATTTTTCAAAAAAACCCTTTTTTATAGATTTAGGGTCGTTCAAGATCATCGATGTTGATAAATTTAAAGAGCTCATTATTAGTTCTTGCGCAGTACGTCTGTATCTATCTGCAACCGTTTTCACACTAGACAAGCCAATAGCGTCGTCGTTCGAAAAAAAACCCTTACGCAGGGGCACGAAAGTTTGTCACAAAAAACTAGAGTTTTTGAAGCAGCCTATAGTAAAGTTTTTGTAATTTTAGCTTGCAAGGGTGTGACAGAGAGACGGACGGACGGACGCCTAGGCCATAGCTAAAGCGCTCGAAGCATTCTGCTGTCGCGCGTAGAAAAATGAGCTAGCTCACGTGACGTTAAAGATAACCAAAACATCAACGCCATGTTCGGGATGAAGTCAATTTGTGTCGCCCACATTCTCTTTACCCGCCGGAGGCTGATCCGGCTCAAGGCCATCGAGTCATCGTTGACCGCCATTCTGTGTCGCTTGCTGTAGTGACGCAACATTAAGCATTTTACCGACCGACAGTTACACACAGCTGCCGACACTTTGACGACACTTACAGAGTGTCTGCATGCGTGACAAAACCTCGCATGCGAAACATCACGCGATCGTATCAAATCGGCGCTTATACAACGAGGTTCGTGACATCTGGATGTGCGCGCTCGCTTGATTGGTCACGACGTCGGTTGATGCCGGTGATGTCGTACCGCAACCCCCTCCATGCGCCGTGCTTAGCTGTCATGCTGGCGGCCGTCGTCAGAGGGTCACGGTAAAAGCGCCTGGGTAGATGCGTCGAGACGTCGAGCGACGAGCGACTTCATCATTGTCACATTCTTTGGCGCGTTGGGTGGACAGCGCCAACCATCCGGACGTTTTACCAATAGAATCGTTTTTTTGCAGACAGAAGTCATCTATTCGGCGCACATGACCGAACCATTGAAGACGGTCTCATTGTAACCGCTTTTTAACAGTGGGCTGTTCCTTTCAGTGGTAAAGAAACACATTCACATCATTCTGTTAACGATTGCGTCTGGTCACCGATGTCAAATCCGAGTTGATTAACAGCTGCTCTGTACGTAGTCTCGCCCTGTTTTTGTCGCTCGCGAAGTTTTGTCGCACATTCAGGCACTCTCTTATCTGCATCCGTCGAGATTATGACTAACAACGTCGAAGACTGTCGCGCTTAAGTTCAAATTCTGCTTGCTTTGATTTGCTGTGGATTTGTACACAACGTCTTGTGCAACAAGCTGCACAACACATCCACAGGGAACAGAAACACTACAGCATACCGTACGAAAAGTCACAAAAAATTTCTAAGTAAAACCCCAGAGTCTAGTTTAACCAGTAAACCAAAAGGATTCTGCGTCTTGACTCCTAAATATAATTTTTTTTTGTTAATTTGTGTGATTTATACACTGTAGTAGTGAAGCTAATATGTCAAAGCTGCTAATTTGTCATAGTATAAATTTACAGCAAGCTAAAGTCGAAATAACGGAGTTTGAGCCTAAAGCCGTGATTACATGTTAAAGAAAAAAGTTGCACAAATATTTTAGCTGCTCCTAGCGACGTCCAATTGTGGCTAACGCATTTGTGAAACGTTTTTTTTATGTGTAACCGTGGCCTATTTCGAACATCCGCGAGCGGTTATATTAAAAAATTTAGCAAAATTTTTAAATAAAATTTTAGTGGCTAAACATTTCTATTTTTTGTAGACATTGTTACATGCAGAATAAAACACTAAGATATTTGTACCACATTTGTATGGCATTTTTATTACGCTGCCGCATTATGAATCTTGCCCGTCCGTCTGACTGTCAATCTGTCCGCCAAGCGTAGAGAAACTAAAATTGGTATAAACGTTCCCACTTCCCAGGTAGCGAGTAAATGTCAGTAGGACGGCCGTATAATATGTCGGCACGGGGTCACAGTGGACGTAACTGAGATGTAAACTGGTGCTCGAGGGAAGGACAAGATCAGCTTAGCGTAATCAGGCGAGACGGCATTAGTCGCTCACTGGCGCACCGCGGGAGATTAAGTAAGTAAGTACTGTGGCAACACAGTTGATGGTGTCTTGTCACTGTGTAGATCGATAAGATTGGAACAGGTGCGCTGCCTCCAGCGACAGAGACAACGTTGCACTGTAAGCTTAAAACATTGGATAACACCAGACGAGAAACTGTAGACAGTCACTCTGCGCGATGCAAAACCTGACAATAGCGGACCTAAGATAGGCCTACAACGGCTGCTGCAGATGACTGACGTGGGCCGTGGATACTTTAACAAATGCCGTAAATTAAAAAAAATAATTAGAAACGTAATAAACACTGCTTTGGTAGATAGGTATTGATTTCTTAGTGCTTTATTTTGTGTGATAAACATACTGGTGCACTTAGTAACGTTGTACGTTGACTCTAATCGCTTTAAATCGGCGGCGTCGTGACAAGAGATGGATAGCAAAAAAAAACAATAGGCAAAAATGTCGAAAAAATCTTTTCCTGTCCAAAAATTTTTGATCCAAAAATGCAATATATAAGGCTTAAAAACTCCCATTTTGGGGAAAATTTTGTGGCAAATTTGAAATTTTGACCACTCATAGTCTCATCTGTCGAAAATTTTTTTAACTGTTTGTCGGAATTCTGTCAAACATTTGCAGTGTCTGCTGCAAAATTGGAACTTCCTCCTTTCACCTATTTTAACCGACAATGCCGCTGCTTCAAATTAAATATATTTTCAGTTGTGCATCTCAGCTCGATTTTCGATATCGTCACAAAACATGATCAAAAGCTCGGGCAGCACTTAGTTTATTTAGCAATATTCATCACGATGTTTGTTTTTCAATAATCTGTCTAACAACCCAACATAGCAACACCAGCGACTGCAGTTTGTCCCGCCATTATCAGGTCCTGTAATATCAGCAGTCAGCACCCTTATTTTTGATTCATCAATGTTAGTCAAAACTACATTTCAGGCGACCCTATGTCACTGATAGAATTCTGACGTTTCCCGTAGGCCTATATTTAAGAGATGCAATAGGCTACTCTCCAACGTAACACTTTTTCTTTTTTGTTTCTACCACTTCTCACAGACAGTATAGCGTATAATAGGCCTACTCGTATTATTAAGAAACAATCACAGGACAGTGACAACTATAGCTATCACAATAAACGTTTATCAAATACGAAAAGGTTAAGTAGCCTACCACTTAAATACATGTACACAGCGACATATACATGGTGGTCCAAAAATGTCCCAACTTGTTTTTGTCAAAACTTTGTCAAACCTTCACTAAATTTGATAATTTTCTGGCATATAAATAGCGAAAACGATAAAATTACGTAAGATATATCATTGTCCACCTGACGTCGAGGATTGAATGTGTTTTGAGCTCATTAGTCAGCTATTTTGTTGTCTGCTATTTTTAGCGTAAAATATTTAATACTACAAAATTATTAAATCACATGGCGCCCTCTGTGGAATTGATAACACTGATAATCACAGCGTAATGTAACAATTTGGAGCATCTGTGTTTTACTCGGTAGTGCGTTGACATAAATCACGTAGGGTAGACACTGAGTGTATATTACATGTATATTATATTATATTACTATGGTCTTGGCTATCTGTATGCCAAAAATTATCAAATTTGTTAAAAATTTGACGAAATTCTGACAAAACAAGTTTGGACATTTTTTGGACCACCCTGTACATCGGACATTAACACTTTAGTGTCAACAATATTTACAGCTGCAGTTTTCATGAACGAATACTAAACTAACGCCACGTGTTCACAAGTTCACAATAGTCTAACAATAAACTGATTTACCCATCACATTTAGCCTACGGACAAAAAACATTGCATGCAACGCTGATTAATCCACAGTATATAGCTTAAACTGACGAACATATTGGCAGCGGTCTCAGACTAAAATACGTAAAGTCATTCCTATTACACATCGCTCAGATGGCGGCGCTGATGTCCTTTTCCTTAGCCCTCAAGTCAACTAGACACCAACTTACACTGTGATACTCAAATACGAGCTTAATGCATCGCGTTTCATTCGCATGGTGTGCCTCTTTACTCCCCAGCTATAACTGATACTCATTGCGCCTATTCATGGAGGGACGGCCAGGCTGAGTTGATCTAGTTGACCGGTTACGTACCGACTATCGAGATGGTTTATGAGTGTGCATACAAGTGATGCCATAAGCGTTTCTGAAAATACACTGCATTCAGAATAAACACATTTTCTTCCACATCTCGGTGGAAAATTCTTAAATTTACACAGAATTTTCAGAAAATGTTTGCGAATAAGTAGGTGTTTTATCTAGTCAAAATTAAGCATTTACTGCTGTTAGTTCTGACATCATATTTACATGTTTGCAAAGTTGGTGTTTTTTTCTGAACACTGTGTAGTTATTATGATAGACGTCCTACAGGCCTATCTAAACAAACATCGTGAAAATAACAAAACAAAACACATTTATATGCGCGACCAAATCAGAGACGTAAAGCTAACAATTTACTGCATCCAATGCGTCAAAAATATTTTTGACGAACAAAATATACGCCACGTAATATCTGATAATAGAAACCGCACAATAGTCTAAACATAGAATAAATAACAATCAGCCATATAGCACTGTATTATACACTGTGCACCAACTGACGATCACCATCTACTGATCTTAACAAAATATTTACATTTTTTCAATAAATCGCACTTTCTTAACGCGCCAAAAATGCATCAGATACCAACCAATTTTCAACTTTTTTACATTACATACGCATCTGTGAATATGCAGTAAAACATTCTTAAAAATCGCATCACATTTTCATCATGTCACAGCACTACCTTGTGAAATAAATAATTATCAGTTTTCGAATGGGCCTACTACTATCTATGACAAACTACATGTATTTTGCAGCGGCGTACTCGAAAAGTGACAAATTTTTATGCATCGCGACTTACTGCAAATGTAGCTAAGTGTGCTAGAAAGATATTAAAATATCTACTAAAGTTACGAAGTTACAAAACCCGATTGCTTGCTTGGTTCTTATAGTTGACAATTGGAGTCGTCGGCTTTTTTTGTGTTCAAGAGTATCGTATGCAGTCTTAGCTAGTAGGGCCAATTAGACCTATTCGTTCTGTAGTTCTGACATTTACCCATAACATTCGTACATAACAGCAACGTCCGGCACCAGCGCCGTGTAAATTGTTGATTACTTTGTAGATCAGTTTGAGACATTAGAAAAATGTTTCGGTCAAGCGCTGACATATTCTATGGCCTTCCGCTTAAAACTCAAAACTACGCAATGCTATTTTAATCCCTGTCCACCCCCAGCTACATGATCTATGACCTCTGAACTGACAATTATTAACACTCCAGTTACTCGAGCCCCTGGGAACGTTCAAGCCAATTTCAGTTTTTCTTAGTTTTTCTATGCTTTTTGAATACGACAGACGAGCAGCAAAGCCGCCAGGTAGTACACAAAACCGAGAAGTCGTCGTCACGGGCGCGTTTAGTTAGGAGCTTACACCAGCCTGCCATTTTATTAGACAATTTTGTCTAAATCTTATTAAAAACCATTGCACTTTTTGGATCACACATGGACTATACAACAGCAAAAATAACGTTAAAAATGCGAATACCGCTGAAAATGTATATTTGAAATGTACCTCTGAAGGCCTTCTTTTCTCATTTCTAAATACGCCGCTGGTCGTTTTTTGTCAGGTCAGTGGACAAGGATATAAAGCGAAGTCAGAGCTTAATCACTGGAACACATTAGGCCTACATTGAGTCGTGTAAAAAACGTAATGTTCTTTCCGAACCACAAGACCCATAGGGGACGCTAGCGTACACAGCGACACGCTTAATGGCGTCTGATTTGGATCGAAAAGATTGGGACTGGCAACTAAACAAACAGCGCAGCACTGCGCAGCAGAACATCAGACAAAATACTGACTCTATATTTCTGATCTTAGTCGCAAAACAGTAGGTGTAATTAACTAGATTACTCAACTGAATTTTAATGGCTATTTTATGTTTCCAACGTAAACTGTTACGACCAGAAAAAAACGATTTTTTTCGTAAACGAAATTTTTGTTAGCTCCTTTGCATTATTAGGCGGCCGTCTTGATAAGCCGCATCACGTTTTTTTTGTCCGTCTGTTCGTCCGTCCGTTTATGTGTCTGTCTGCCCCAATCAGGCTCCTAACTCTAAAACGAAAAGGCGTAGTAAAACCAAAATTGCTGCGCATGTTTCTCGGGGCAGAAGTAATGAGTGTGCTAATTTTAGCTCAACGTGTCGGACGCCTGCAGTATGACGGCCGCAGAATATGTCAACACTGGGTCGGTCGGCGTAGTTCTCTAGACGTTGGTGCTCTTCGTGACCGGTTGCATCGTGATGTAGGAGGTCGAGCCGTGGCGGGTGTTGTTGACCTGCAGTCGGGAGCGTGTTGCGGCAGCTGCAGCAAACGACGCGCGGCAGACTGACGCACGCGGCGGCGCGAAGCCCGGCGGGATGGGCACATCACGACGACACAGGACCGCCACAACGATCTGTCGAAACGTGCTGCTGCAGAAACAGTAGATGATAAAGTTGACCGACGAGTTGGCGACGACGAGCAGGTCGCTGATGCGCTCGTAGAAGAAGAACGGACTGGGGCACGTCTTGGCGTCCTGGCTGAGCAGAGCGATGAGTAGCTGGGTGATGAGGGCGGGCGTCTGACAGACGACGAAGACCAGAACGACGACGATCAACATTCGTGTGATGTCGTCCTCAGAACTGCCGCTGTCTGCCGACTCCTGCTGAGTGCCTCGCGGTGCCGACGACCTCCTGACAGACACAGACATGCATCACCATAACAATAAGGCCTAAGACATTTCCTGTACTTTTGGTAACAGTCTGGCTTTAAGTATGGATCTGGAGGGGTGGAAATTTTTGTTGAAAATTTTTATTTAGTTAGACATGCAGTGTAAAAATTGCACAACAACTAACAAGAACAAAGCGACTTGCTAACGAAAACTAAAGTAAAAAAGACTGCAGCATAACAAACTATTGCGCGGCCGTTCTAATGGGCCGCGATACGAATCTTGTCCGTCTGTCTGTCTGTCCGTCCGTCTGTGTCCGTCACGTACGGGCTCATACCTCAACAACTAAAACGGACTTGAAAACCAAAATTTGCACAAAATTATTCAGGCAAAAGTAACCGGTGTGCCAACTTTTAGTTCAAAAGGTTGGTCAGGGTTGGTTATGGTTACGAATGCGGACGGTCGCAGAATTTTCGGCACTAGGCCAACATATGTTCCCAGTTACTGTTAAGTTTTAACCGTTTGAAAACATCAAGCAGTTGTACTTTTTAAGGTCCGAACTCCAATACTTTGATCTGATGTGGATTTGTAGTACAGCATGTCGTACAGCAAATTCTCAACGAACCAAAGCAAGTAAAGTTTGGTCCTGAGTGAACCCAGACAACAACAGCAGTACTGACAGCATCACGACACAGTCTTCAAGCGCGCCTTTAATGACCAATGACGGTGCGTGACTGCTGTATACTGACAGTCCGACAACATTTTTGAAGTGATATGGCTGCGCTCTGCAGTCAATCTTTCCTGCCGAGCTCGCGGCGGCTTCGGCGGCTGAAGGAAACCTGACGTCGTTATGACGTCAGCAACCGATGATCACGCGATACACGAACGAAATAACTGAAAGGCAGGTCAAGTCTCGTCAAAATATCAAACTTAGAACAGTCGTTATTTTCGCTGATCTGAGAAATAGCATTCTGGTTTTGTCACGTTTGTGGCATAACAGGTCTGTCAGCTTTATCGCGAATATCAGCTGGAAGAATACTTTACGAGCCAAACTTGTTATATTTCATTGTATTTTTATTATGTCGTACTTTTTTTATAATCACCACAAATGATTGTGCTGTGCAACTTCTGTATTATGACACAGAAAATTATTAAAAGAAAATTGTAAACCTACTGTATTGTAGTGTCCAATGGCGATTAATTTGCACGTATTTTATACGGAGATGCGCAGTCACGTTCACGTATAGAAGATCGACGAACGATACGATATCGCTATCCTGACGACGCTATAGTCAATTGACCAAGACATGCGCTGATACACTAACGTAAAATTTTGACATAAATGACCGCAGTTTTATACTTATCGTCTCAGAAAGGGCGTGTAATGTAGCTATAAAATGATGTGTTATTTGCACATGCGCAGCAAAATATAATAAAACTGCAATAAAAACTGGAAGCAGTCCCCGTAAACTTCGTTTTCCCACAGCGATCTTATCCCAGCACTAAACGTGGCGTTATACAATTGCAGAGAAGTAATTGTACTTTGTTGCAGAAATTCGCATAATTGCAATACAGCTAAATAATTTGTTTTATTTTTTGTATTTTATTGCACATTATGCGAAAGTTGTCCTTAAAGCAAGCCTGACTGCCTGCGTTACAGCAGATGACCTGGTACCTTCTATGCTGTACCACATCTCTGTCTATGCATTCTCGACGACCGCACCTTTCCGTTTGCTGTAGTTCGTGCTTGAAACAGCCTACCGTCTGCAGTCTACAGCGGTGCACCTGACATTTAAATTTGAGGAGTCCAGGGAAGCTAAAATGAGGCGCCAAAAGCGCCGAGATTAAACGCTGCAGGCGTATGGTGGGGAATGGCTGGAATATCTTTCTCCTCCGTCTACTTGACGATCTAAGGAGCTTCGTCACCATTCTCTGCGGGGTCCAAGGTAGCCGAAATTATTTTTGACACGTTCTAAGTGTCATAGTCTGCACTACGCATACTTCGAAAAGATAATAGGACGTTTTCGTGCAGCATTGCTAATGATAGTAGTGGCATAGGTATACGGGCAGTTCCATAAATCGCTGACGTGCATTAACTGGCTAAATTTGATGTATAGCGCTACCACTAGCTGGTCTATTACTCGCAGTCAATTCGACGCCGGTAAAATATAGTTAAAGAAAACTGGGGGGGTTAGTCATAATTGAAGGGGGCTTCAGCCACTTAGCCCAATAGCATGGCGTCTGTTGTCGTGACGTCACAACACTGTCCATTGTGCGACAGCGCTTCTTATTCATTTGTTTCGCATAAACTATTATCGACTGATAATCCAGCAAATCCAGCAAAACATCTGTTTTTTTGTCCGTTTGTTTTTTTGATCACTCAGTCAAAGTGATTATTTTCGACAACGCACATGCAGCGTTACTCGCATGAGGCATTTCTTCTGATGCTGACATTAACATTGGCAACTGATGCAGATTAAGAATAAATGAAATCGTTTATGACTACTGAGCGTAATTTTCCAGCAGTGAATCGACTTGAGTAATGTTAGGCGGAATCGCTCTTGCAGCGCAGGCGTCCGCCTGTTCCTACCTATTTTTACGTCGTGTGGTCTGTCTGTCTGTCACGTTCGTGCACCCTTCTTAAACCGTCAAGTAAATTTAAATACCATATATACTTGTGAGGTGGGACGACACATTGTATTAAATGGGGATTCCTAAACCTCCAGGCGAAGAAGCGATCTGTGATCGAATCAAACATGCAATTGTTTGCGGCTTACGAAAAACTCGTCGATTCGACGATGTCTATAAACTACTTGATTGCACAGTCAGTTGCAGTGCGTTATCGTTACGCTACACTCGGTTTACCAGCACCGACCACCACCACTCACAATGCCGTTACCTCGTGAAATTGATTTCAAGCGCGCGTCGCAATTGCCGCATCTGATATTTTCTCGTCAGAGATTAAAGGCTCATCCAAGGTACAAATAAGCCTTCGACCGACCACCGGGCGTGCTGTTGCGGCTTCGCGTTTCATACATCGCCAGAAAACGTAAGATGAGAACGACAAATAAACGATTTCCACGCCAGTCTGTCTTTGCTACCGTTGCCAGAAAATAGCCTACAAGTATGCGCTATATAAATGCAAATATTAATCAAGTCGTTCGTTCTTATTCAAACAACATTGTCTTATGTATGACATAATATGCTATGTCAATATGTTATGTCATTCTGTCATTTTGTTAGCACAGCTGCGTGCATGTCATCTGCGTGCTGCTGGTAATGGAGTTTGCACATGTAGCTTATACAGCAGTAAAACAAAACAATAAAACAACTGGAAGCCTTCCTTTACTGTTATCACGTGGAGCTACAAATTTGCAGAGAACTCTATTTCGTCGCTGTAACTTGTAGTTGTACTGCTAGACAACGAAACAAATTGTTTTACGGTAATTATATTGTATTTGATTTTATCGCACACGTGCGAACGCCATGACGTAAGCGTTGTCGGTTTGTGGTCACTCCCAGCAAGAAGATAGACACGCAATGGCGTTTGTCATTGACGATCCGTAGATAGAAGTACAGACAGACAGACTTCCAACGACACAACCCCCTTGCAACAAAATCCGCAATGCGGCAAAACTTTATTTTAGCATATTTTACCGTATGTGAACAAAAGCTAAAACTGCTAATACTGATATGATCTCGGTTTCACGTGGAAAAGGTTTTGTCATAGGAGGGTTGTCTTAGAGTGTTTGTCGTCCTAAGGGGGCGTGGGTGTCGTACAAAGGCCATTAGCGATCCTTACTCTGACAGCGATTAGCAGCAGAAAACTCAACACACAGGGAGTCACACTGAGGAGTGGTGGATTGTCTGTTGTCAGTTAGAAAATAACCTGGAAGCATGGACTATATGAGTGGAGATATTAATCAATCACTTCGTTCTTATTCAAACAACATTGTATTATGTATCACATGGCTAGTTTAACGTTAATACGCAATAAAGTACTTTTACAGGTTGCCGCTGCTCTTGACGTGATTCGCGTTAAATTTGACTGAAGATTATAATTTATGAATTTGTTTTCTTTAACACATTTTTGACGTTTTCCAGCGGTTGAAAATGGTGATCTGTATGCCTTCGTAAAACAGTTAAATGAGTATCAGCTTTCGGGTTGAGCAGTAATATATGGCGACGGTACTGCAGTAGTATAGCTACCAGTTTAGGCGGATCTGTGTCTCAAGCTGACCGGCTTGGCTGAAAGGTCAGTGGCCTTCACCCAGCGTTGTTCTACATTCATCAAATGAACCAGGTGAACTACGTCATAAAAATGGATGGGAGTGCTATACGATGACGGCACCGTAAACATTGTCGTGGCATCACTGGTACTGTTATTAATATCGTCATCGCCATCATTACGAATGATCATTGTGATCACTGCGTTATGACTTATATGGTGCAAATATTTGCACGTGATAACTGACAGATCGAACTTGTCAGATTCGAAACGTGCATTCCAATCCAGCTTTTTCTATAAGGTCCCGGGATGCTGGAGTGCGGAATTGCCTGGACTCTCGACGGAAACGATGTTCCCATGCGTTTCAATCCACGCTAACTCCCTGCCAAGAACTCCAGTCTCTGGCACTGTAAAATTCAAGCGGATGTTTGCGGAGGTTCTCCGGGAAGAAAGTGCCAACGGCAGTGGGAATCTGCTTCAATCCGAGTATATTGCGTAAGACACGTGCTGCATGCACGTTCGCTACGTGCGACTGTGATACGTCTGACGATTTTACGTGCGTTGTTACAGTATTTACGACCAGAGGCGTCTACACCATATAAACCTTGGATTAAATGCACCATCATAAAAACGGCAGGGAATTTTTCATTTATGTCACGCAAAGTTTATAGACATATAAATCTATAATTTAGTACCTGAATTATATGAACTTTCTTGCTAGTTTGTTTCAAAATGCGTTTTTAGGCTAAGAATGTCTCAAAAACGACGGTAGGCTCATTCTATAGAGAACCTTATTTGGCTAGATTTCTCGGAAAAGCTCTCGAAGAGAAAAAACTGTGAAAAACACAGAAAAAGAAGAAGAAACGTAAGAAAAAAAGAATGATGCAGTGGTTCGAGGGAGATAGAGGTCCCTGTTTACGATAGACAGCCAGCCGGTCGCTGGGCTACAGCGGCATGCATAGCTAACGAGCAGTTTTCTCAGAAGTAGCTCGCCGCGCGCCTTCTTGTAGTACCCTTTAGCTTTGACCGCATACATAAGAATAACACGGCGTTATCACGACGACGACGTAAATATGAACTGACGGCGGTCTGACCTCCTAGGATCTGCAGCGGGACTGGCCTGCTGGCCGGCGGCCGCTGATATGGACGCAGGGCGACTGCGTCCTTGCAGCAGCTTGGCGCGCTTTGCCTTCTTTTCTCTCAGGACACGGATCAACTCTCCGTTGAGGATCAACAGCATCACCAGCGGCACGAGGAACATGACGATAAAGTAGAGCAGGTTGCTGTAGACGATGCGATAGACCGGATTACTGGACAGAGGCGTAGACTGGGTCACTAGGACGGTTGTCATGGTCGGCGTTAGCAGCCTTGCCGTGGAGTTCAGCAGCGCGTCATCTGATGACGATGTGTTGTTCCCGCCATCCACAAATCCACGCACCTGCGCCAGCGTACACGTGCGATGTATTAGAAAGAAAATAAGCAAGTAAGTAAGTAAATAAGTACAAATGAATGAATGAATCAATTTGTCAACACACACACACACACACACTGCAGCCAATTTCACAGAAGACAGCACAAGACAATACACATTCACTGACATATGTTAATAATAAACTAATAGCAAAAAACTATTGCACTGCGGAAACCGATAGATACCAATACTATTTTATTTAACTATTAAACAGCAAGTAAGTAATAAACAACGTAATAAACGCACATGCTTACAAAAAACACGTCAAGAAGCAAAAAATGCAAAACGGTAAAAAAAATAGCTAACTAAAATGCAACACAATTGTGACACAGTATGAAGATTTTGCAAGTTTGTGCTGTCTTGTATTTAATTCAGTTAACATAATTATATTTTCCAGTTTACCTTCCGCACTGCGTACAACATTGTATCATACATGTATAATGTAACGGCGACGTTTTTTGTCAATATATGGCAATCAATTAAATCAAATTTATATTTACATTTGTCGTAAATTTCCAATTCTTACAACTGCTATTTTCAACAACTGCTCCGATTTTCCCACTGCAAAAACTTTGTTTCAAAAGTATAATGTTTGACGACGCCATACCTACGTCAGCAACACTTAATGATACATTAATTTTGACGGCATTTTTTACGTTTTAACAAAGTGTAGCATCAGTATGACAAATATACGTAAATTTGTCGACCGTATACACAGTAATATGTAGACTTTTTTCAGCACACGGTATGTGCGGTATCGATTGATTTTTTTGCTGTGGACATTATAGTCTAGTGCAGGCAGCGTAACTGATGGGATCCTCTCGCACCGCCGAACTTGCAAAGACCTGAACCGATAATTGATCACCAGTCGCCACTCGCGAAAAAAACGTTCATCATTTACTCCAGACGACACAGAAAAATGCACCATTAGCAGTCATCAAATAATTCTGGTGGACTATCGAATTAATCAGAGTGAAGTCTGCTGCGCTCAAGTGCATCTTTTCAATCAGTGTTTGCTAGCACACGTACACGACTTTTTATAATCATGCTGGGATTTTGTTCTTTATTGTATCATATTTTGCGACGGAGTTGGGTTACGTTTACAATGATACTAGTCTGAGTACAAGTCCTATAAGTTTTAGTGTATGACTTAATCGCGGGAGCTTCCCTAGCACGGATTCGCATTCGTGTCAATATTAATTCACACAGCCTACTGATGATTAAATTATTTTCTGTTTCGAAAATTACTGACATCTGGAAATGTAATAGATATAATGCATTTATTTGTGTTAGAGCAATATGACTTGGGAGTGCGACGGTAGCGTCATAAGCAGGCCCGTCTTTAGCGGGGTGGCATCTTTGGCACGTGCCAAAGGCCCCGCGCCTCAAAAGGATCCCGCGCAACGGACGATAGGATCGATCGAAATTTGCGGCTTCCATTAAACGTCCAAAAGCCAAAAGCGTTTCAGCTTTAGGAGGGTTTAGCACCACTGTTTTTTGACCAGGGGCTTTTCCCTGGGCTTTTCCCCGGACCCCGCTGTGTGTTCTGCCCTTAAACCCCCATTATAAACTCGTGCTCCTCGCGGTCGCCATGCCCCCTTTTGGCTAATAAATACGCGGCGTATTTGTGGCTTAGTGTGGTCACAAGACACTGTGTGGTATTAGGGGCCCCGCGGGTACGTCTGTGCCAAAGGCCTCGCCCTGGCAAAAGACGGCCCTGGTCATATGCCCAGTAAGAAGCAACGCTGAAGGGTTATCGGCAAGTGGCGCCAACGAGTAGTACTGACGGCGAGTTTCGTGGTCTTTTGCTGGCCAGACCTCATGGCCTGGAACGGTTACCAAGTACGGCAGTGTTTTGTATGCTGGACATTACTGCATACAGTCGGCGTGTTATGATTGTTATTATTATTACAGATGCCATTTACATGATGCAAATTCGTCCATGCGGCAAAAGCCCCATAAAAAGCGTTCATAAAACTGTGTTATTCTCGGCACGCCTACGCATGCCACCGCGACAAACGACAGCTATAATAATACTGACAAGCGGGCTACAGCGGCAACACAAGACGTGCTTAACGAGCCTTTGTGGTACAATATTCGAGATCGCGACGTCAGCCAGCTGACGTTGATCATCAGTCAATCAGACGTGACTTCACTGGCCACGGTCCAGATGTGTCCGTCGATCATAAGATTCAGTCCATCACCATCTTGAACCGCTTTCTCTTGACATGTTGCTAGCATCGTAAGTTCAACTAAAAAAATATATTGGCCCAGTGTCGACGTATTGTGCGACCGTCCGTTTACCTATGCACTGTACTGCGCAACTTCAACCGTGACCTTTGACCTTTTGAGCAAAAAAAATCGGCACGTCGTGATTAGTGCCACCGCAAACGTCGACACAGATTTTTGTTTATCTACGAGCTTGGCCTTTTGTATTTGAGTTCAAAGCCCGGGTGGGACAGAAAAACGGACGGACGAACGGACGGAGAAACGGACGCGCAAGACCCGTTATGCAGTCTATTAGGACGGCCTCCCAATAACGTAGCTCGATAGAGGATGCTACAATACTGCCGTTGTGTGGCGATTACGAATGTCGCACTATGAGGAATCGTGGGTGGCAAGAAACTCGTCGTTAATTCTTCTCGTTTATGCTACCTCTAATCACTCGGCAACACACAATTTATGCATGGGCGTATCTCTCCAACCGCCTTCGCGCTTCCAATTATATGAGCCTAATATGTCATAGCTCGGTAACAATAACTTTAAACGTAACATGGGTTCGTAGAGCAGCACATTTATTTATTCAATAGTGACAGGATAAACGCACGGATATAATTATAAAACGTACATTTTTTATTTTCATCATCACTTTGGCAAATATGAACAAGTGTTAGTTCTTCCATTGATGCCTTCAAATAGGCTGACTGTGCATGGAGTTGCAGTAAAATTACCACCATAACCTGCGATCTGTTTGCCCCACTGACACTATACAGTGCTGTGACATACCTGTCGCTGAACGACATCGAACTCAAAGAAGCGCGGCAAGTTGTAGACGACCGACAACACGGCCACAGCGAGGACGTGCAGGCGTGCCGCCTCCACACTGCGTCTGCCCGGAGAGTCGTACGGCCGACACACGCACAGGTACCGGTTCATCGTCACCAGTACCGTCAGATAGACCGTGCCCGTCTCAGCGATGATCGCTGTCGGAAACAGATACTTGCCGGCGTACGGCAGCACAGACTTGAGCCACGGCAGAGCCAACGTGTACAGCTGCACACGTAACATGTACAACAGATAAATCGATAGAAGACATAGTCTTTATATGCATGTTCACGCACAGTACATGATACATGTAATATGAAAACTTCTCTATCTCATATTGTTATGCGGTTGTATTGTCCGCGCCACGGGTATTGCCGTCCGTCCGTCTCTCTGTCTGTCCTCCCGTATGGCTTTTAACACATGAGCTGTTCTTAGGTAATTGAAATGTGAAAAAAACAACTGTTTAAAGTAGCGTGCTCACACGCTTCACGCTATGTGCATGTTTTTTGCTAGAACGAAAGGTAGGTTACAACAAATACTGCACCAGAGTGATACCTCGTCAGGACACTACGACACTACCGCTCTGAATTACGCACTTTCGTGACATATACGTCGGCGTCGTAGACGTGTAGTAGTAGATCTACGTATAGCAGTAGTATAAGTGGTAGTGGTGGTGGTAATGGTGATAGTCGCCTTGCAGTCCTGATGGATCGCTGACTGTTGATGACGTGCAGTAAAGTGCTCAGCAGGTGACAGCATTTCGTGACACAAACCGCTGCATTAATATTTCACGCGCGGAAAACGCACTGACGTCACATTCGCATCAACGTCCATCGCTTCATGCACTTGACGACCTCGACTTTCGCACTCACGCACGCACGCAGTGATTTCTATGGACGAAGTACTAAATACTGGGAGATGCCTAGAAATCAACGATGTTAAGCAAAATGTTGCTTAAATTTTTGCACATTTTGTGTTTTTAATCTAAATTGTATCTGTAATGTTTTTGATTGTATAGAGTATTGTAAAATAAAGCTACAGACAATTGTTAGAGACGGGAAAATAGAAAACAGTATGTTTCAGACTTCAGTAAGTAAGCAGGTAAAACTGTAATTTTTCTTTCACGTGGATTTTACACAGATTGTAGTAAAATAATAGGGAAACGCGCCACATTCCTGGGAAAAGTGGAAGTACGGGTCCTTGCGGCCTTTCCGCCCATTTCCTTTATACCCCATTTACACGATCGAGCAAACATCGAGCAAATGTCGAGCAAACGTCGAGCAGACATCGAGCTGGCTCATCCAGCTAACATATAGCTAGCTCGTCAAGCCAGCTTAATCGTGTAAAAGTGGTATTACACACTAATGATGTTTTCCAACTTGCATTAACTGCGCCTGCGCTTTCCGTCACTTAGTGACTCAGGTGTAAAAACGCACTTCACTCCCACAGAGACAGTGCGATGATATCAACATTTAACAACCTCGGCTAACTCAGCTACCTTGATTTTAGATTTCCTGCAACGACAGGTATTTCGCAAAAGCTATAGTCACCGTGCGTTTTATCGATATTTCACATTGTTGTTTTATTCTACTCTTAGCAAAGGCACAGGATATTTGACCGGCAGTCGTTTTCGTTTTGATCGGTCAGATAGCCTAGAACATATTTGGCCGGCTGCTAATCAAATAGTCACCGTGTTTAGCAAAAGTCCCCCTCTTTGTTTAACGGCTAGGTCACAATGATCGAACGGCGCTGGAAGAGATTAAGCTGCTAGAAATACAGCCCCACATTTAAAACGGCCCATAACATCTGCACGTTATTATGAGGGACCCCGTGTCATAAGGCGCTTACGCTCCGGCACACACTGTATTAGATCAAATAGTATAATAATCCGTGGACCATATTCATATCCGGTGACTGACGGATATAAGATCAGCTTCGTCATTTCTACACTGGTTCGGTTCTTGTCAATCTCTCGAGACAAACTGTAGCCTACTGAGCGGCTATGATGGAGCGAAGCAGCGACCCACAACGACACCTATATAACTAGGAGATCGAAAGTCGCTTGTCATTTGATATGCTTCTTGGATTGCTATAGCGTCACGGTCTGTAGGACTGTGGGCGTAGTTACATGATAGTTATTGTGAACGCACGTTGCACCGAATAATCCCATTTTGCACCAAAATGAATCCGATCATTTCCACATCTTGGGTTCTATTATGACTGTTTGATATCTAACGGATTCATTCTCTAGCCCAACAACTTTTAGTTTGTTAAGGGCCTACATTTTAGATTTTTGACTGTTATTGTTTACAACCAATACAAGTTTGGTTTACTCTTTCACTAAGATCTGAGATCTTACTCGACTGTAATTATTAGACAAACTGTGTTCACAAAACACATATTTTATCGTACATAACTGTCAAAATGGTTTTGATACGGATGTGGACTGAACGTCTGATATGTAATGTCCACGTTTCTGTTTTTCTTTATGTTTTTTTTTGTTTTGGTTTTATTTTTTATTAATTTTTATCGTTTTTTGTTAACATAAATAAAATTGCACTCATTAGGCCGTCAATCCGTTAGTAACGAAAGTTTTGTTTCGATAGATAGTTTTGCAATGTTACGGTGCTATTTCGAGATAGCCGATAAAGAAAAAACAAGGTGCTTTCTAAGCAATTCTTGTCATGCACGGCGTTAAAATTTTAACGTTAATTTAAATTTCACAATAACTTTTATCCGTCAATTTTTTTTAACCACGATAGTGTTCGTTATCGCGTTAATTGGTCAGCTACTGTAATGACTAAGCGCCCTTTGGCGCGCTCAAGGCTAGATGATGTCGCCATTACTGAACACACGCATGGTCAGTGGTCAGATGCAGGGTGATCGCTCGCTGCTGCATAGTCGTACTAATGAGGTGGCACAACATTGACACAGACAGACAGACATCATCTGTAGCTGACGACTTGACGTCTTAGACTATTTTATGTGTAGCCATTAAGTTGTAACAGATCTACCGAATGCTAAACGTCAGTGCAACAGATCGTTGAAATGTGGTAACATATCTATTACCAGTTTACCGTAAATTTTCTGTGAAGTGTAGCAATGAAAAAACTTTAAAATCAAAACAAAATTCATCGACCGATTTGATTTTTAATTATCCCTACTACTTACAGTATTCCAAACGCATAAACATACAGCTAGATTAAGTACGAAAACAAAAAAAGACGGCAAGACAAAAAATAAAAAAAAACGAAAGAAACAGAAACGATAAGAAAAGTGAAATACAAAAAAACGTATTTTAAAATACAGGGTGGTCCATAAAAACGTGGCACTTTACTTTTGTTCATATCTTTGCCAATTATTGACCGACTTTCAAAATTTTTCCACTGGCACACTCTGCGGAAAATTTGCAATAAGGTGATTATTACATATCGTACCGCAGCATAAATGCGTTTTTACACTACCTTGTGAAATATAACTGAAATATAAATGTATAACTATAATAACAAACGAACATTTTTGGAAAATAATAAAACACTTTCGACCAACATTGCGGTGAATGGTCTGTATGACACTAAACTGTGTGAGTTTAACACGGTCTATTGTCATACAGACCATTTACCGCAATGTTGGTCAGAAGTGCTTTTTTTCATTTACCTAAATGTTTGTTATTATTGCTAGTTTTTTCTGACGTTTATTTTTCACAAGATAGTGAAAGACGTATTTATGGTAAAATGAGGTATATAATAATTTCACTATTGCAATTGTTAGCAAAGTGTTTCATTCAAAAAAATTTTGAAAATCGGTCAACAATAATGCGAAAATATGGACAAAAGCCACGTTTTTATAGACCACGGTGTAGTGCACGTGCTGTAATATATAAATGCCAACCATCAGCTACGTTCAAAACATTCATCATTAATAATCCAATATTTTACAACCTCAAATCATCAAAGTAAATTTTAAGAAGTAGTACAACAGAAAAGTTTAAAATTGTTCCAACTTAGCTTAATTTTACTTAATTCGGCCAAGATCGTTATTTTCATATGTACACTCTTGCCGTAAAGTTGCAACTAATCGATCGTTAAAGATACCGTCAAATTCCAAACGAATCACTACACTACTTTGTGAAATATATTCCGTTTTATAATACCGGTAAGTGAGCCACAAAGTATCTTAACTTTCAGCGTACTAAAGCGGATTATATCTCAAGATGCGTTTACAATAAGATGAGGTCTTAAACACTGTGTTTTTGAAGTTTTCGCTGATACAGCTACTACAAAATTTATGAAAATCAATTTATATCTTGATAAAGTTAAGAAAGTTTATAAATTAGAAACTTACTTTTTATTACAAACGAATGTGTGAGTAGTGTCTTAACGGCATATCAAGACAAACGATTAGGCCTGGCCACTCAGTGCCACTACACACCTGCGACAAACAGCAGGGTTAAAAGCAGGTGAGATAAATTAATAGCAAACTAGCAAAAAACAACAACTGCAACACTACGGACGAGCAGGTATAGCCGGGTACCTGAAACGACGAGATGACGCGGACGACCAGTACGGCGGAGAGGAAGAGCGTGTCACTCATGCCGAGTGAGATGAGTAACAGCGGAGTGGCGGAGTTTGACTTGTCGTGGCGTAGACAGATCATCGCCAGAGTATTGCCGGCGAAGCCGAACAGACAGAGCGAGCCCATGAGAACGGTCGAGATGATGAAGTCGTAGAGGCGACAGGTCGGAGTGTAGAGTGAACGCGGGAGTTGACCACTGCTGACGCCGGCCACCGATCCACCCGATGTCAGGTTGGACATCTCCTCACACGCCGCTATCAGGTCCGCCTCGCTCTCAGCCGTCGCGTTGCAGTTCCACACCTCAGCTTCCGCCGCCGCCATCTCCGAAACCGTCTGGCTTGGTAGTCTTCTGTCACAGAGAAGTATAATTCGATACCAACCTAACCGCTGGGAAGTTGACGGCAGTATATGGGAGCTCTGCAGACTTCCCACTCATATAACTGTGAGCTGTGTTCGCACACGCTGCCTTTAAAACGGAGATAAGCTGTGAGACAGCGCTAGCTGTTGACTATGGATGACTGTTAATCCTTTTTTTACCTGATGACAGAGACGGCGGGAAGGTGTAGATTTCAGCGACGACTGCGGAGCGGATTACAATTGTCAACGCGCGTCGCGCGATCGTCGTAGAGTCGTCGTAGTGTTTCCGCGTGATAACGACACGGCAGCTGTAGGTCAGCCGATCACTCGCTAGCGCCTCACTGTCGCCAGCTACTGCTGCTGCTGCTGTAACAGCGGATTCATCTTTCACGCATCTCACGTCGCCCACTACACGAACTGCTAACTAGCAGAGGCAGCAGCAGCAGCAGACTGCGACGCTTCTTGTAAATCTGTTACGTAGCAGCAGTGCCAAAAACACACACCGAGATAAACAAATATACATTTAGAACAAACAAGCAAACAAACAAACAACTAACGAACAACAGTATACCCAGCACACGGCATGACAGTTTGCATATTAGTGTTTAGTATGCACTGCGCGAACGGCGGTGTCACAAAAAAACTAGCAACAAAGAACAAACAAGCACTAGGACTACCGGTACACAAAATACTAAAGATAGAATCAATCCGCTTGCATTATCTCCATTTCTTTACAGTGCATAGAGTCCACACAGTCTACACAGAGAAGAATTTAAGTCGGTTCAGTTCGTGTGTCACATGCATCTGTGGCAGAATACCTAAGTGATCTGTCGTCTAATGCAATCGTGTCCGTGTAATGTGCCATATTTTATAAAATTGACGTTCAATTTATCGATGACTGACCGAACATTCCGACGCAACACGGCAAAGAGATGTGCGGAACGCGTTTTGGTCCTCCATTTTCCATCTCTGGGTTCAGTATTTCTCGGTGTATCCTGCAATCCGATCAACTGATCAATCTAGTTGGTTGATGAAGTAGCACTCCTAGAGGTCGATCGCGAGACACGACTCGTGGTAGTCTAAGTTCAGCAACATTCTCCCGGCCGGCGGCTGATGAATGTCAGTCGTAGAATGCACTGCAGTGCAGCCAGCTGCTGTAGCCGCATCTGTACCTGATGTAGCCAGAGAAAGGAAGAAAGGATGGTTGGACCTCAGTGGCGTAAAGCAAAATCTTGCATAACTTTTTGCATGTTTTGCGTTTTGTTCAATGCTGTATCAAAAAGAAAATACAACAAAATTGTTATAAATTACTATTGTAACTTAGTAATTTTGTCATCTGCAGAAACTGCTGTAGCAACTGTAACAAAGTTTATACTATTCTAGCTGGCTTTTTTTTACAATTAAATTTTCAGTTCATATTTTTACGTTCGCTGAGAGCTAAGGGCTTGGACCAATCACTCACTCACTCACTGCTGCGCGTAACCAGCTGTGGGTCGTAGCGCCCTCCACGTTGACCGGTCGTCGGCAAGAGCCCATGCGTTGGACCAATCGCGTGCAGATATTTTGCGTTGAGGTAGGCTATCAGCAATGTCTTATCAAAATTATCATCATCATCATCATCATCATCATCGACAACCGTGGGCTCAATGCCCGTTGGTGTCTGACGCCATTCTTACTATCGCTGCCCACCGCTGCCTATCTAGGGCAGCGTGGCTTAACTCCTGCAG
>Ga0209671_1000426_pt1 | contig 27438 bp, 20 predicted proteins | sample WorMetHERISLAND2_2_FD_187401 | JGI IMG/M metagenome (GOLD analysis project Ga0209671, IMG submission 187401) | Marine gutless worms symbiont microbial communities from Max Planck institute for Marine Microbiology, Germany - Olavius geniculatus... | ecosystem: Host-associated > Annelida >...
TCCCCGCCCTCCCCTTTCTGCATATCGCCGCAGCATTCAATTACTCTCTCTCTTGCACTGCGCCCCTGGTGTGTGTTGTATACTGATGCAAGCTATCAAAGTGACAAATCTTGGTGGCCCAGACACAGAGCAAACATCGACAATTGACGGCAATCGAGCGCAACACGGCTTGACGTATTGGCTGACTACATTGTTGATAGACTGCTTCCCGGCGTGCGGCGTGCGTGCTGTGACCTTCATCTCGCCCCACAGTGCAGACATCAAATGCAAATTGTTTAACCTTCTCCACAAATATATAAACAAAGTTTGAATTTAATCCGAATTTTAGCGGTCGAAATAATTGATCTGCGATGGACCATCCACTGCGATGAACCATCCGCAGGATGAACGGACCACAGTTGTGATGAATCGACCGGTGATGAAAAGACCGGGAAACCCAGCATTAACCTGTCTTGGGTTGTCAGCACTCTGCAAGTTTGCAAGTTCACTATCCGAACTCAACATAACTTCAGGATTCCCGAAATGCATCTCTGCATATCACAAACAAACAAACTCTCTTGCTCATCAAAAACTACATAAAATGTGTGTAGAAAATGAACTGCAACAACACCCAACAATCGGATGCAATGCAAAATAGATAAATGATAACTTCTGCAGTGCTACTTTTATGTACAAAACCGCACACAAATTGGTTCACAATAATGTTAACATGGTGGGCAACTCACTGCCAAATCTGATCAGACAGTAATATAAAATGTGCACTATTTATGTTCACCAGCACGAAAAATTAATAGGCAAAATTAAGCACACCAAAAACAAATTACCAGCGTGTCCAAAGTCAACAGATGGAGACAAAACTCCTGCACCCTCTAACTGCTCCAAAAATGTCAACTGAGACACAGACACAATCTTTTAACAGTAATCACAATTCCATAACTCTACGCTACAAAAATATGGCTAAAAATAAGAAAACAATCTTAGCAAGTACTGCATCAAAAGCTCTGTACCCAATGCATACTAATTTGCTTGTAACATTTGCCACATATATATACAGCTTCCAGCTTCCAACTGCAAACTCTCCCATCTTTTTCTTCAGGGTTGAGTGCAAACTTCACTATGTTGCAGGCTTTAGAACTTGAGAGCACTTGAGTTGGCCGAGCACAGACAGCGGTGTGCTCAGTTCTCCCAGCATAAAAACAGGGTGTCTGGCTTTTACGCCCCTTTGCTGGTTCGCCCCCTGGCTCTTTCGTCCCTTGGCTTGTTCGCCCTCTGTGCCTGGCTGATTCGCTCACTGGCTTGTTTGCCCCCTGGCTCATTCGCCCCTTGACTTGTTTGCCCCCAGGGCTTTTTTACTCCCTCACCTTGGACGTTTCACCCCCGTTGAATGCCGGCAATTTGACATCGAGGTTTGTGCATAATAATTGTCTTTAGGCCTAAACAGTTTATGCATGATGATGAGAATAAACGATTGTGTGAACGTTTAATGATTGTTCAATTCTGAAATAAAATCATTAGGCCTATAGGCCTACATGTATTTTATTATATAGAGTTTTAGTGCGCTTTCTCACCTTAGAATGTTTGCAATGATGTCTGACGCTGTCTATAGATCTATAGGCGTTTGTCAAGCAGTTATTAGGCTTAGACCTAAGTATACCTGTAAGAATTCATTTCAAAGGAAGCTTGACGTTGACACAATCAACTAGCCAAGTTTTAAGCGTTCTAGGTATAGACTATATATAATAGTTCCGCTGCTACAATGAAACCAAAGATTACTGACTTTGTGAACTGTGACCACTTATTATTCAATTTGTCACTTATAACGTTAACTGAAGTAACTATTAATCAGTGACGTGATGCTACACTTACTTGTTGCCTTTCTGTAAATCGAAACACAAGCCTCAATAATGAATCACTGGTATATTCAACGGGGTGGGGCAAATCAGCCAGGGGCGAACAAGCCAGAGGGCAAATCAGCCAGGCACAAGGAGCGAATCAGCCAGAGGGCGAACAAGCCAGGGGGCGAAAGAGCCAGGGGGCGAATCAGCCAGGGGGCAAACGAGCCAGGGAACGAACAAGCCAGGAGCGAACCGGCAAAGGGGCGAAAAAGCCATAATTCTAAAAACAGTGTCGGTTACAAAACAGAAGCGAACTTCTGGCCCATCCGCGACGAAACAAGACTCCCATTCACTGCATTCACTACTTCTGTAATTCTCTACCCCCAAAATCCACATAGTTTTGCCAAATCACTGTATATATCTGTTCAAAAGATTTATTTTTCTATTTGTTTTTGACCGGCTCGGAAGTTTTGCAAATGCCAATTGCTCCATTACACGTAATATATCGGAAATCCAGTAAACATAAGCAAACCTCTGATGCTCTATCTCTTGGATTTACATCTGCCATGTCATGTTGTACGTTTAAGCTTTGAGAATGTTACTTTTAATCTGTTTTTGTCATTTACTTCCTGTTATTTTCTAAAAACCGCACAAAGAATATGAAATGATCAAAATGTAAACAAAAGCTTAATAAATAAGTAATAAATAAATGTGTTCGTCTTCGAAACAACTTCGCTTCCCCGCTAAACTGTCATTAGTGAACGCTGACTGGCTGACGAGCCAGACCATGCACGTCGCTACCAGGTCAGCCTTTGCAGCAGCAATTGACCGAGCTACATGACACTGACACTGCGCTATCCAGGCTTCCTTGCTTGAGACCTTTTAATCATGCTTGAGACTAGATGCACAGTTGTCAGCACTTAACACTGCACTGCAGGTAACGTGGACCAGCGTTAATGAGTACAAGACGACTGATAAGAGGCACAGTCAAAGAAGACAGCCAGCATTAGATCACTTTCGGTTTTGGTGCCAAATACACTCGTAGTTTTGGCCAAAACCAAAACTCATCACAGTGCGTCCCACCGAAACCGAAACCAGACCGAAAGTGGCTTCATTGTCAGATTCAGTGCCAAAACCCAAACCGAAATTCAATCGACCTCTAGTCAACGAGATGCCCAGTGCACTCCTTTGCCATTTTCGCATCCAGTCTTTTGGTTAACGTTGCTGCAACATTACAATTGGAAGTTTTGAAAAGTTTTTTTAGTCCTGTGACTAAATATCAAACGACTTTGAAACAAAAATAAAATGATGCACTAATTACATAGAAAAAACAAAGTCTAAACAAGGTCAAAAGATACTTGGCACTGGATGGTACTGCATTGCAGACTGGGCTCACGGGGTTGTCCTGACTACCAAATATCCTTTTCTGAGGGGAATGAGGCATCACTTAATAATGTGATATAAGTGTCCCACGTTTTAGAACAGTGTCACCAAAAAAACAAAAAAGCAAAACTCCTGTCTAGCAATAGCCAGACAAACAAATGAGATAACAAACAAACAAGCTATCCCCATAAAATGGGATATAAACTGATTCCAAGCAAACGCAGTGAGGGACCTCTACCAACTACAGCAATCTGTGAGGCTTTACTTGAAGGCACGCAGTCGGTTTTTGATGACCTAACTAAGAAAAGAAATTACCTTGTCAATGTCAATGTCAACATTGGATTCATATAGTGCAACATCATGAAGCATATCTAATGCACTGACCAATTGTCTAGCCAAGTATCATACTTGCTGATCTTCCATATCAATTACAAACTCAGCCAACAACGTCCAACATTCAAGAGCAGCTGCAGTATATAATTACACCAGTGTGATCATAAGTAAATACATCACAGCCATCAAAAATCACACAGAATGCATCAGTTAATCACCGTCTACATCGCTGTTGTCGCAGGTGGCGTCTGTGAAACAGTGAACGTCGGCCCGGATGCAGTCACATTGCCCATAGCCGAGCCATCTATCACGTGTATCTCGACAACCCTCATCTGCCGACCATCATCAGAATAAATTTGTTTCTTCTGCAGCGTCCAACATTTCTCAGCCACCTCGACCTTACGTTTGCGTCCACTGCTGTCTGCTGTCTCGGCCTGCGCTGAATCCTTCGACACTAGTTCCGACATTTCCTTTTGTATCGGCTCTAAACACGTCACAATGTTCCGCAAAAGTTCGACATCACTGACCGAGGATGCCATCTCGTAGACTTTCCGTAGCAACGATCGAGCCTTCTGCCTTTCTGACTTCAGCAGCTTCGGTCCGGCCACAGGACTGCTCAGTATCGGGAGCTCGTCGTCGGGGGGTGAAACGCTGTTCTGCTGGGAGAACGAAGCCTGAAGTCCTGACTGAAGGATGTCCTCATCCAGCGTCAGCAGCGGACTCTGCGTGTAGAGAGGAGTGATGTGCTCAAACGTCCAGTCGTTGGGCAGGGCACGGAACACGGCGCAGAAGTGCGTGCAGAGAAGCTGGGTGCGCTGAAATGACTGACAAGTACAGCTGCAAAACGTCGACTCGTCACCGAAAACCACCTCGTGTGGAGGTCGACCACCGCGGGATGACACCAGGAACACTCCGGCCACATCTGACTTGACCTATACAATACAAGTAACTTAAGCAAAGCTCACACCAAGTAAATAACTTAATTTAACTCAAATACAAACTTTTATTTTTTATCTTTTATTTATCTGATATAATATAAATAAATTGTCACAAGTGCATTAAAATAAGCAATTAAGCATACTTGAAGTAAGTAAATAACTTATTCAGTTGAAGTATATACCTTACTTGAAACAAGTGTGTACATTCAAGTAAATAAACATACTGGACTCAGGTACGTCTTGACTTAAGCTATGTTTCAAGTATATTTTTACTTGAAACAAGTGTGATTTAACGCTTTTCAAGTATAATCTTTTTTGTGTGTAGGCCTTAGGCTGATGGTGCAGTAGAATGTAATATGCGATTACATAATTTAAAAGAATCAGAGCTGTCGAACTAACACGTTAACTTAACATGTTAAAGAATTGATGTGCGTTAAAAAATTAACACACATATGTAAATTTACTTAATCCTCTGAAGGAGGAGTTCCAATATTCAATTAAACTATGTTTAATTGATGATCAAATAATATTCAAGTAATTGAAAATTGTTTTGTTGCCATTCCGTCACTACTGTCAAAGTCCCGCAACACAGGCACGACTTCATGGGCTTCACTCCAGTAACTCTCTCAATGTGGTCCACCTACAATATCAACAATATTAATAATGCATTACTAACCCGTTAATGCATGCATTAATTAACACAATGCATTAATGTGTTTAAAAATTAACGCTTTTACAGAACAATGTAATACCTGAACACCGGTGATGGCGCCACTGTCTAAAGAGACCATCTTCTTGCGCATGTCATCAATGAGACGCCGTGGACGATTGCGCAGGTATTGGGGCACGTCGTCATTGTACTTGCGGTAAAGACTCGATGAACGCACATTCAACTCCATGTACCTGCAAAGCACCCAGACAATGACGATTGACCAAAGGTCACAAGTAAATTCGTATAGCATATTCTCATAGTAAAAAATAGGGCTGTACCAAATATTTTATTCATAATCTATTCGGCCCGAACAGTAGGCCGAATGGTGTATTTGTATTCGGCCAAATAGTAGTGCCATAAATAGACCGAATACGAATTATTCAGTCTCAAAAACAGTTGCTGTCAGCCCAGCTATCTCAGCAGCATAACACCCACACATGATGCTTATGGCATTTTCTTAACAATATAGTTTGCTCACTATCAAGAGTCTGCCATAAGTCACTGTCATGTAATGTTAATCAGTAATCTTTGTCAGCATCATTCGTTTAACATGGATACAAAATGCCTGATTTTCAAAATTTTTCACCGCTCTGTGACAAAACCAGAGCATTTGGCAATCTGTTTGAACTTGCATCAACCATTCGCATTCTATTCGTATTTGGCCGAATACTATAACACATTATTCTTATTCGGCCGAATAGTAAAATCTGCTATTCGGTACAGCCCTAGTAAGAAAACCTCTAATGCTCTGAAACATCCAACTACTGTGTTGCATTCAGCCAGCAACGTCATGGTTTTGAAAAGTAGCTGAGATAGGAAGTTGCAAATTTCCCAACAGACAGGTGCAAATTTTCAACAAAGGAGATCATGGGTGCTCAAAATTTTGATTTTTCCCTCAAATTTTCATAAAATCGCCCCAATGGTTTTTTGACCCCAAATCTTGCATGCTTGGACAAAATTTTTCCGACAATACGAAGATTTTCTGCTAATATTCCGACAACCAAAAATTAGATGGGAATTTACCCCTCTTTCCCCTGCTTCTACTCTAACTCTGCCACGAAAGCACTGCATTCAGCTCTGTCTACCTGCACCGATAGACCAACCAATGTTTCGTTTTCACCTCTGCTTTGTTTGTTCGTTTGTCAGTTTGTACACAAAATCACTGAAAATGTATGAACGCAAAAGAAGTGATTAGCTTTTGCTAGTGTTTAGGTAATGTTTAGAAGACAAAATAAAACATGCAAAGTTCTGCTCTTCACGTGCATGTGGCTAAAGCTATTACTATTCTTATTCATTCTTCTTATTAACATCGTTTCATTACGGTTACCATCACAAAATTACTATTGACGCATGCCGTGATACTGTGGTTACCATGCCACACATTTGTGAAATCAACTCATTAAAATTTAAACAATAACTCAGCCAGTTAATCATCAAAATCTGCAGTCCCGATGACAGCAAATGCAAAAACAATCAAAATAAAAATGACTTATACTTAGCAAGCAAAGTGAGAGTTACGTACGTCCCAAGCAGTGCCGGTAATTGGCGACGTATGATGACGCCGAGTAAATCACTCAGTGTAGACTCACTGCAGCTGGTCATAAACTCGTGCAGGAAATCTTCGTTCATGTTCTTCGTACCATTGTTTGTGTACAGCAGAAACGTCAGCTCGGCACTGCGATACGCTGCACTCCAGCGCTGCAAAAACACACTTGCATCTATCGCATCTTGCTTAGCTGACCGAACTGAGTGACCACAAGACGGCCTGCCGCAACACTACAGCCCATGGGCTGCTGGGCCTGCCACCTATACCACGTTTACACAAAGAAGCTGCCTCGACAAGCACGTCGCCGCCGCCGCTGCTGCTGCCACATCAATGATGTCTGTCATTTACTTTCTTTTACTGCCGCTGGATGCAGCTTTTGTATGCACATTCTACTGTATTCTTAGTTGTACACATGCATTACATGCTGGCACATCATTAAACTAGTACTACAACTACGATCATGAATACGATGAAGACTACTACTAATAGATGAGAATTAGTGAAATAAGCCTGCCATGAGATGAGGCTTCCACGTGCTGCTAAACCAGTGAGCAAGTCGCCGGTTTGACATAAATGCGGCCGAGGACTCAAACTCAGTCAGCGTTCGGCTTACGTCCTCGACATTCAGAGCATTCGCTATACGTCGAAGCTTTGTCCTTACGCCATCCCCTTCCGACCCCAATCCATTCTAATGCACATGCAACAGCAACAGAAATATCAGTAACACTGAGGCTACAGCCATTAATACCAACATTAATAAATAAAAAAATACCAAAAACTACAAAAATATCAATGGCCAGAATCAACTGGCTCTAAGTAACATCACTGTGCCTGTACCTTGCATGTCAGTTCACACATACAGGGCTACTGAAAGTAATGATCAATTAATCAATTGTTTCAAAAAATTAATCATTTAACTTTGTAATAGACTGAAATTCAATCAAAATTCTGGACGTCTTAACAGCCTACAATGACTGACAGCTAATGACGAATGTTCGTTTTCCAATTTTGCTTTAGTTTTCGAATGATAAGATTGAACAACAACTGACAATTAAATAGTTTACGTGGTCATTCTGACTGACTACAAAAATTTACCTAAATTAATACATTACTTGGATTAATTAACTTAACCGGTCATTTAGTATTCGCACTGTTTTTACTGTGATGCTTATAAGTGCCACTGACTTTAGCACTCTACTTGGTGTTTCCAAATTTCAAATTAACTAAAATGACTCATTTATAAATAAGTCGCCGACCGGTAAGCTGCTGTGTCTGATCAACAAAGATGTGATCTAACCTTGCTCATCCAGCGCTGCCAAGACTGCTCACGGTGATAGTCACATATGTGCACGTGGATACCTGTACAACGATGCAAATTAACATCAGCACAAGTCACATAAACTAGCACTAGTAATAGCAACAGATAGCAATGTGGGCTAGAAGAAAGCACCGGAATAATGCAGCATAAACAGCAGCAGCAGCAGCAACAGCATGAAGAATAACAGCAATGGCAATTAGTATAGTAATGGCAATGAAATACCCTGTGCACCTTGCACGATCATCATAAGACACTGCTAAAAAAACTTTGAACATAAGAGAATTGATTGTATTGCCTCTACATTTACCTGAACTGCAAACATCTTCATTCTTGTATTTGACCAGGGGAACAATAAGGAGTCCAAACTGAGACGGTACATAAGTTGACATAACCATGTTTCGGCATAAAATTAAACAGGTTAATTCCGGGCATAAGAACAGGAAGTAAACTTGGGAGAATATTAGCAATAACTATAGCTAACAAATCCATTTAGTGCTTAGACACAGTGACTCTTTTCCAGCCTTGGCCTTGCCATTTAAGGCCAAGGCCAAGGCCAAGGCCTAAGTGTCAAGGCCAAGGCAACCAAGGCCAAGGCCTTGAGTGTCAAGGCCAAGGCCAAGGCCGCCAATTTTAATCCTTAAGGAATGGCCAAGGCCAAGGCCTAACATCCTTGTACTACCTTGGGAAATATAAGTGAAATATGAATGTATAACGATAATAACAAACATTTTGGTAAATGAACAAAAAACACTTCAGACCAACATTGTGATTAATGGTCTGTAAGACACTTAACTGTGTGGGTTTAACACAGTTTAGTGTCATGTGGATCATTTAGTGCAATGTTTATCTGACATGTTTTCCATTTACCTAAATGTTCGTTATTATCATTAGTTTTTTCTTACATTTACATTTCACAAGATAGTGTAAAGATGCAATTATGTTGTGGTGGAATATGTAATAAACACATTATTGCAAATTGTCTGCACAGTGTGCCGATGAAAAAATTTTGAAAATCGATCAATAATTGGCAAAGATATAAACAAAAGTAAAGTGCCACATTTTTTATGGACCTCGGTGTATTACTACTATTACTATTAGTAAATTACTATTGTTACTATCACTACCAATATTATTCAAAATAACAAAGCTCACGCCCTATGGGTAAGTCCACTCCATCACCCGGCAACTCAACCCCCTCAGGCTGTCCGTGAAACAGGTGGGGGCACATATCTAAGTTCCAAGGGCTCAAACGCCACGGTCGGGGTCTGCGACTGTTCAACACAGAAGGTGCCAAAGGGGTATGACAGATGACAAGCAGACAAGCAGACAAACAAACTTTCTGCACATTATAAAAACCACGATGCAAACAATGACACTTAACAGACAAGCTGACATTTCGGCACACATTTAGCTCACTCCAAAAATGGAGTAACTCTGGAGAAATTCACTAATGAGCCAAAAAATCTAAAACCACCAGCAGCTGAAGCACTAAGAGATGTACACTATACAGTAACCTGGAAAAGTATCTTCAAGCGCAGCAACCTCTTCCTGCGAGAAATCCACCAGTGCATAGCGAGGATTAACTTTGGGGTTCCATCCACGAATAATGTGCAGAGCATTGACAAGAGTCTGCCTTGTCTCCCGCTGCACCACCATCACTGCTGCTACCTGATAATTCACGTTGGTTCTCACGAGGAGAAAAAACATGGGAAGTGGATAGCGGTCGGCTCGATAAAGAGCGTCTAGTACCACCATTAAGCCGCCGTAGCGTCGGTACAACCGCCTCATTTCTGTCGACTGGTAGATAAACATCAGGTCAGCGTTAGGAACGTCAATCTTACACTCAAAGTCTTCGGTGCTGTCATCGGCGGCATTCAACGCAGCAAGGTTCTGGGGACTAAGAACAATGTCTGAGCGATGTCGAACGCCGGTCTGCATCAACACAATGCCATCATCAGCTCGATCCATCTCGCGGACCACGTCCAACAGCTTTTCCTGGTCGACCTTGGAGTATCTTGCAGCAAGCCTGTCAATGGTTGACTCGACTATGTCTCTGCCATGGCCAACCAACCAACTGCAGTTAAAGACAACACAGCTATTTTAATCAATCATTCAATAAATTGTTACTGGCTCAAAACAGATATAGCAAAAGTGTACACAATGTAAATATCTTGGCAAACAGGATTTCTGAGGTCAACAAATGTGGCTCTAACTCTGTCAACAGTCCACAATATATGCAAGATAATATATGATATTGGCTGATATTACCAAAAATATGTCACCCATGTCAAACGAAAGGTATTTGCACTCACACTACATTCATATCAGCCACGAACGAAACAACTTTCTCACTTGAGTTTGACTAACACAAATTACAAAATCTTAGTAAATTTGCATCAAAGTAAAAGTATTCTATGAGAAAGTGATAAATATGCTAGAAAATTAAAACTTTCCCACACTACACTATATGCGTGGAAAGCACTTAAAAGCACTTAAAACATATACACTGAAATCATCTAACAGTTTCAAGCAATTTTAGACAATGTAATGCAAATAAAGATCCCAATTTAAACAAAAAACAGTGCACTTTAACGACAAAATTATCGTTGCATGATGTTTAGTAAAACAAGACTTTTCTATTCCCAGCTTTAACCCGCAGCGCAAACCATACCTGGGTTGTTGCTTGGCCATCTGGCTGGAAGCCATGTACCCAATGCCGCTGCTATCGGGTGTAAAGACCCCCGAACTTGTAGTAAAATACTGTGCCGTCATCTGATCTCCAGCACTGATCAATGGTGGGTTATCTGCTGGAGTCATAGCAGCTGTACTACTCTGTGTCGCAGTATCGGCTGCTTGGATCAACGCACACAGCTGGTATCTGTTCACTGTCTGCTGAGGCTGCGGAGGAGACATGTACCGATACACAGTCTGCCTGTTGACGGACGAAGATGCTGCATGGACTGGACTAGACTGGCTGGCTGGCACAACTACCTGATGCCTCTGTCCTACCGGCAGGACAATGTGCTGAGATACACCGGGACTGGCTTGCACTGTCATAGCCAGCCGACCAGACTGCACTGGTGACTGCGCCACACCCACAGTGGACGTGATCGGAAAAGTGTTCACTGATGACTGATCTATGCTCACTACACTTGCATCTGAGTTCATGCTGACTGTGCCTGAATGGCCGACGACATGCGGCTGTGGCTGCAATTGGTGCATAGCATTAGCCAGTATGTCCATCTGACCATCGGAGGATGTATGCTGGATGTCTTTCATATTGCTGCAAACAGAAAACAACACCAATTAAAGTCAAATAAATTTTATTTCAAAATAATAATAACAGCAATAATGCAGACAATTTGTGATGCACCGTACAGCAAATCATGAACAACCCAACGGCAGCAAAAATGCTGAATTGAACCAGTTTCCACAGTGTCCATAATCAGTCTATGGCTATACCAGTGACAACATAAGATACAAAACCGACAAATAACACAATCCCAATTAAGATTACAATGATGTGTAAGTAAGTCTAATACCGTGCAATTAATAACAATTATCAAGGAAAGATGCAGTAAGACTATTTACTAGACAACTGATGATTCAATCATGTTGTCAGCATTCAGTGGCTGTATCACGCTGGTTTCTAATTCATTGCTAGCTATTAAACACTCCTCTTCCTTTATTTCCTCAGCTATCCGTGTAGTTCTGACACTTCCTCTCAGAGGCTCCCGGATCCCAGGAGTCTACAGACAAACATTTCACACAAGAACATGACCTCGTCACTGTCTTCAGACAGTCAGAAGTGCAGCATTCTCCTTGAAATAAAAAAAAAACAATTAGAAGCACTGAGTGCAGATCTATGTTTTAAAACACATTACGCATTATTAGTTTCATTCAAATTCTCAAGACTAACGACATCAATTTAAATCCTATTCTGCTCTCCTCCAGGTGTCAGTTCCCAACTTCCAGCATGGTCCAATTCTTGTCATGCTGTTGGTCCTAGTTCAGTTCAAAAAATTCCCATCTGTCACAGCATCACTGCTCAAATCAAATCAAAAATCAAATATTCGTTTGATAAAAGTTTTGACAATCCGCAAAGCAGCAGAGTTAACAAAGAACTAAAAACATATTCCAATGACAAGGTTAAAACCTAGGCCTAATAGCAATTTTTATACAACATGTGAATGATAAAACCACTGTCAGTTAAACGGTTAGTTTTGTCGAGAAGGATAAAATCATGTTGCCTGCTACAAAGATTGCATCCATTAGACAAACGTTCAGATAAAAGCAGTCTCAAAACGTTATGACTGTTATTTACAATCTGTTCGAAAAATGCGTCATCAGTAGCATCAAATCTGCCCATGACAGTCTCTGAAAGGTCTGTGCAGAATACGAGTTTGTGTGCTTTGTGCAGAAAGGCGTCAAGACGGTTGTGGTCAGCAGCTGAACAGTAGCCAGACCATGCTGGACTACAACACAGTATTTTGGCCAGTACAGCTGCGTTAAATACATCATGCAATGACAATGTCGGTAAACCGTGTGCTCTCAAAACTTTAAGGGTGTACAGTCCACTTCTGCAGGACTTCAAAATTGTCTCTACATGTTCTGTGAAGGCTAGCTTGTCATCAATTACAATTCCCAAAGCCGTTGATACTTCTGACATGTGTTACTGACTGTTGCAGATCTTCTGGCAGTTAAACAGTTTGTTTCAAAAAATGTCTTAAAATGATAAGCAACTGAAATAGTTTTAAAACTGAAAAGATGCCAAGAGTACGACTACAAAACAAAACAAAAAATCACCTAATGCAGTAAAGCATGACATTGTCTAGATAGTGAAAACACCCTTTAATGTATAGCAGCCATAAAATCTAGAATTTACAGAAAATCGAGACCAACAGTGAACATATATAACTCACCTCTTGTATGACATGGTTGACGTGAGTGTTTGGATCTGGAAGTCTCACATAATACAGGAGTTCCATCTGTAGGTTAGATGTACCATGTGCCGAGGACTCGAAACTAATGAGAGCATCTTTCAGCAGCTTGCCAGTGCAGCGCCTCAGGTATTCTGTGTCGGCATCAATCTTCACAGAAATTACAATTAAGGACAACACCGCATCATACACAAAACTGAACGAAGTAAGTCAGTAAGTATACAGTTTAATGATCACACATCATAATTTAACACATGAACAATAAATAACAATAAAGAAATTAAATATACATAACACAACTTATTAAAATAATATACATCAAACAATAGCTATATGGTCTAAGTATTCACATTAGAACTAGATAACTATAGATCTAAGACATCAATTATAAATTGTAAGCAATAAGCAACTGCATGATGATCTAGCATGCCACTGGTAATCTAGCAGTGCAATTTGCATGCTGATGATACCTTGTACTGTGGAAAGAAAACCAGTTTCTTCATGTGAATTACAACGGGACAGTCCATTTTCTTTGTTGGCTGGACAAGGTACCTCTGCTTGGGTAGCGCTGCTTGACTGTCCACCTTCAATCATATGAATATAAGGAAAGTAAGAAAGCAAAACATGAATCTACATAACACATAATGTTAAAATTAACCTCTAATGCATGGGCAATAGCAGCATAAAGTCTTCAAGTCAGTGATTCTGGTCAATATAAGCAACCAGATTCTTTTTGATCATAGTTTTATCGAATGGTCAAAGTAGTTCAGCATCTAGGTCGAGTAACTTGGTCACTCCTCTGGGTCAGGAGAACTAACCTGCTTCCATCTCTATCACAGTCAAATAGCCAGCTTTCTCACAGTAAGAACAAGCAAGCTACCTCATAATCATATGTTTTACAAACAATTCATGAGCCTTATGCATTCAGCGACATTGCTTAAAAATGACATCGTCAAAGTTCCTGTGTTGCTGCTAACAGGGTCATCCATTCTTGTAACTGATGTCTGCTATATTCATATAAGAAACAGCACTTGTAAGTTATTAAAACAGTAACCAAACCCAACTGACATCATGTTAGATCATGCAGCGACTCACAGATTTAGCAACTCGGCAGTCTCGCTGTTTAATTTTTGACGTTTTATTGAGATCTGGCCCATGGTGACACGACAAAGTGCGGTTGCCAAGGAAGATAAATGGAACCCCCGTAAAAGGAAGCACAATTCCCTGATCAGTCAGAGCACTCAAGCTCCACCTAATTCTCTGCCTTGAGTTAAGTACCGATGAAGTCAGAACTGCAACATACACACATTTAAAAAACTTTAGCTATATAATAACAATAAAAACGACATACAATTAAATGGTAATAACACAATGATATTTTGATAACAATAATTGAAATTCATAACTGAAATGAGTGCATTCAGTTAAATGAGATCATAATATAATTGGAATTATTAAGACAACTAAAATATTAAGACAACCAAAACTTAGGTGTAATAAATTAATACTAGTACTTTATAAACTAAAATTAGAAATTAATTTCACAACTAGAATAATTTATCACATCAGAGTTTTTGTACAATCTCGGAATACGTCAGCTAAATGGGGGTGTGTCTGACGGCCTTGGTGGAAACTTCACAAACAACACAACTTGTTTCACTAACCGTCATCAAAAAAATTCTTATCAGAGTATTTTAAAATAAAATGTGATTGGGTTGATTCTTCATAAATACGTAGAATATCCTCCAATTTTGGGCAAGAATCTACCACTTTAGTAACAGCCATTGCTACGTAGAATATATATTATTAGAGATGTGTTAATATCAAAGTTTAATTTCAACACGATTTTTGAAAAAAAATATTGCAACACGGTAACTGTGTAAAGTGTAAATACTGTTAACTAAACAGATAAAAATAAATGCATAATTTAAAAATTTGCATACCAACGTTAAAATAACATTTTGTTTCACGCCTTACCTCTCGTATAAGGCTTGATTCCTTGTGGCAACGACAACATATTGATGAGAGCGCATGCGCTAACTGTGTTGTTTTTGCGCCAAGAAGGGTAATTTGTGGTTACAAACTGGTTTTGTTGCTAAGATTTGATAGGTGAAAATTTACATTACGCTGTCAGCGACAGCTGATCGTGTTGGCCTACTGCTAGCCTGCTGTTGTTGGTAGGCAGTGGTGGACATCCTTGACATGCTGGCGCTCAACAGAGTTTGTTCATTTCGTCGATATTAACTAACGAGCTCGCTGGGTACTGGTATCAAGAACACAGTCCAGCATGACTACCGTTGAATATGATCTCGACCTCACAGGAGGTTTAATGGATGTAAGTATTAACCCTTTCAGTACGTGGGCCGTCGCGGCGACGGCCTGTCCGAATTAAATCAGTTGTATTCCTAGTACGCAATAATTAAACTACTTTCGTACTATACCATCATCCTATGTTATTCCTGTTGAAAATTTGCCAGTGCATGCGCCAATGTTTGGTTACGCTTTTATTACAGGCTTCGAAACAGACGATACTCACGCATCGAAATTGCCAATGGCGGCACCGCAAGCTGTTGATAAGTTGTTGTGTAAATACTGCCAAGGAGAATCAATTACGTAAAAGTTGTTATTCCAACATGATCCTAATTACTTATTGTGTAAAAATGTATTCACTTATCTATTGAGCGATAACTTTATGCTTTTTCCTCTGGTCTAAGCAGCTCACTGATTATATTTATACAGACATATACTGTAAACTATCGAAATGCATTGGACAGACTTCGTGTTCGTATGAACATTATCTTGTTAATAAGGTAACTTGATGTTGATGTTTGTTAGGAAATTCGGCGTTTGGTGGCACCACCGCAGACAGACAAAGACCGATCTAGAAGACATCGAGTACAGGAACGGCAGCAGCGGAAATTTCCGGGGAAAACCCCGAATCATGATTGTTGCGACAGCTGCAAAGAGGGCGGAGACTTGCTCTGCTGTGACCGATGTTCAGCAGCATTTCACTTGCAGTGCCAGTGAGTGGTTCTGTCAGTCATTGCTGGCTATTGTGGTATAATCTGATCTGGGCCTAATTGTGTGTGTAGTCACTTGATTTATTTTGCTGGTGATCATGGTGCTCTAGTGGTTGAATTAGTTTTCAGCCAGTTGCAGCTGCAGTCAACTCTATGTAGTATCACACTAAGCTAATGTTGAAGTTCATGGTTTTGCTTGTTGAGAGCATGGTACTTTTTGTTTCTGGTGATCACAGATTGCAAAGCCCAATGTATGCAAGTTCGTATGTTGTGATCTTTACCCACATAGAAGCAGCTGTAAACTGACAAATAGTATGGTGCAAGCTGAATTCAGGCTAACAAAGTAAGATTGCTGGCAGATCGATACACTGATAATGCAGTGGTTGCCATTAAAACATGTAACTATTGTTTCGGTGCTTGACACTGTTTCTGTGTGTAATTCATTCAAGCTGTTTCCTCACTGACAGTGCCAATGCATACAAAGTTAGGTTAGGGATATACCAGATGTTAGGTTGCATAATCTATCTGGATCTGGAACCAAATTCACAAAACTTCATATCACAATTTTGCGACAATTTTATGACATTTTGCACATGTATGTCAATGCTTACGACAATTTTACGACAAAAATCTTACGATCACTTTTTATTTGTCTTATGACATTCCAAATTATACACTTCCAACATCATCCAACAAGAAAAACTTCTTTGTATCGATTTATAAGACCTCTAATTCAATTGTACTTGTAATCTAGAAATGTCAGATTTATACTATATCTGTTTTACGTGGTCTTTTTGCTGGATAAATTAATTAATGGATAAATAAACAGCACTTTGCATTGGCGATGGACCGTTAAAGGTAAAAGGTAAAGGTCGTCAATTTGTATAGCGCATAGTTGCGAGCATGCGCATGCCTCTAATGCGCTTTCGTCACTAACCAGAGTCGCCTGTCGCACGGCCATCACGTACAGCCTGCCGGCTAGGCAACCCCAGTCAGTTGCACCAAGGTCCCCATTTTCCGTAACCGATATAAATGAGTTACTACTCATTTTACCATCCCATGGAGGGTAGAAGGCTGAGTCGACCTAGTTGGCAGGCTTCGCACCAAGATGGTTTACCTGCCCGCAGGCAGTCACCCATCGCAATACTAACCAGGCCTGGCGTAGAGTAACTTCGTTTCAGCCAAAGCGTGTTACCAGCTACGTCGTAGCCACGTAAACACATATCTTGACAACAGACATAGAATAAAAAATAATACAGCGTAGTGTTGTGCGGTGCGACAAATGAATTAATGATATTGACTCAAATATTGCGGTACTTGAGCACAGTACCAAAATTACCAAAAGAAATAAAACTGCATAGTCCACTGCTGTTCGTTGGTGATTGGTGCAGGCTGTTTTTCTTTCGTTGTGTTCCCTATACAACTATTTACTGTAGTAGCTAAATAGCTAATGCGTATGAAAAATAACGCATTTATCTCTACTATTTGCTAGTAGCCAATCGCTACCATGCGCTGTCTAGACTGTGCAGCAGAGCGTGCCATGGCCAAGAAATGCTTTAAATACTTCATCTCTCCCACCCTCGTACAGCTTTCAACAGGCATACTGTCTCTAAAACAAGGAAATATTAATAAACTATAAAAAATAACATAAATTCAAAACATTTAATAAATAAAAAAATATAAACAAATAAAGAATAAATCAGCACCTGTGTTAACACCATGTACTCTTAATTGTGTAGTCAGAATATTAAAAATTTCTAAATTAAAACATTACAAATTTAATTCTAAACGACTGCTTTTACTTACTGACTAGTCAGCGGCTCGCAGACGACCATAGTTACCATGACAACAAGATACCTTTGTGAAGTAAGTTACGATCGTTAAAGATAAATTCTGTGAATTCATTTACGACATGTCGTAAGGTAATCTTATGACATCTTAAGTACTGAGTTATGATAATTTTATGACATGTCTTACGACATGTCTTATGACAATGTTTGTGAATCGGGCTCCTGGACGTACATTCTCAAATCAGTCTGCACAGGATTTCTAACAAAATTCCTATACAGATGAATGCTGTAATTACAGATGATACGTGTTTTGAACTATTGTTATTGTAGTGATCCTCCGTTGGATGAAGATGACGTACCTACTGGCCAGTGGCTATGTCATAAATGTCTTTATCGACCATCCGCTAGCAATCACGATGTGAGTATGGCTAAGGTAAACTTGGCAAGTCATGACTGCTGGTTTACACTGTTAAAAAACGATTGAAATTTGGTGATGTGTTTGTGAATCGGGCTCCTAGATGTACATTCTCAAATCAGTCTGCACAGGATTTCTAACAAAATTCCTATACAGATGAATGCTGTAATTACAGATGATACGTGTTTCGAACTATTCTTATTGTAGTGATCCTCCATTGGATGAAGTGGGGGAATTTGTTGCAAGTTGTTATGGGAAATGTTGTGCATGTGTCTAGAAAATTTTTTTGCCAGCTCTGTGAATTATCTTCACATTAGGAGCCTCATCGTGTGTTCGCTGTTCAGTAGCACAGTGAGTAGCATCATTGTGCACGATGCAACATGGGAAAAAATGCAGTGAATATTTAGGTAATTTCACATTGTCTGAAGAGCGGTCGTCCTGTTTGCATATAGGCTACATGGCTACAGATTTTATTCTTTTGACTCCCAACAGTTTGAGTCAGTTTACTGTAAATCGTTTTTAGCTTAGGCATGTTATGATTATAAATTATCACTAATGCCTAATTTTTTTTTTTTCAACAGGCATACATTTCTGTACATAGTTAGTCAAGTTACTCTAGGTGGTACCAAAAGTGAACTCACTGCATTTAATGGAGCACGAGTCTTTACCCTTTGTTACACCCAGCCAGTTGCATCAACAGTGCAACACGAAAAGCAGCAACTAAAATTACCCAGTCGATTTTTGGGACCAATCTAGCCCTTGCACCTATTAGTTAACAGTTAAAGGCACATAGAGCATATTGGGAAACCAATCTTAGAATTGTCATTTGCCACTTGACACAGGTAAATCTGTACTCCCCACTTTAAACCCAGTCAGATGGGAAGGTACTACATTCAATTTTCTCTGTATTCTGCTGCTCCATGTGTTTTCTAAAGGATGTTTATCTGTGAGTCTATCGGTCTGTTTCTCTGTATGTGTTTTGCTTGTCTATTAGTACTACTCTCTATTTCTCTGTATGTTAGTCTTTCTATGTTTCTAAGTCTCACTGTCTGTCTGTGTGTGTCATTAAAGTCTCAGGATGAGGAGACAGCATCAAACTGCAGTTCTCGCAGTCGTCACAGCGAGCAGCAGAGCACAAAATACCGCAGCGCCGGTGGTGCATTATCGTCATCGCAGCAGTCGGCTAGTGGCACGGCCACCAGCATTCAGTCTACCAACAGGCCATCATCGTCGACCCCCACACCACGGCCATTATACACCGAACATGACGACAATCTGGCGGATTTAGAGTTCACGCCTGATGAGATTGCAGCAGGATCACGGAACCCACTTCTGCTGCTCTCGGCCGCTGCACGACAACTTAATCCACGCCAGTTTGATCTGCCGAAGGACGTCACGTGTCCCATCAGCTTTCCAGGTGAGGGTTCTCTTTAAGTATTTATTTTCTTTAAGTATTTATATGCAGTTATTCTAACTGCGATCGCTGTTGCCGTTGATGCAAACTAAAGAGTAATGCTTCAGATCTGCAGAGTCTGTGTTACTGAACAGAAACTAGTAACTATGCTACATGGCAGAGATTTTTGAATCTAGATTTATGCAAATCAAGTTAGTGTAAAGTTGGCAACGCTCTGTTGAGTCAGAAGTTAGCTAGTTTATGTTGCTTGGAGCATTACATGCTATATTGTGTTTGGTCAGTGATTTTTGAGCTGTAGTGTTCAAAATATTGCCATATCTGATACAGTGATTGGCAATGCAGCACCCACTCTGCTACATCGGCACTGTTTCTGGTTTTCTACTTGCCTGTGTGAATTGTCACATGGATCAGTGATTTGTTGTTTGTCTGGTTGTGCTAGGTTCCAGTAAGGTTAGCAAGCGTAAAGCTGGCCCTGCAGCACGGGCAGCCAAAAAGTCGGTGCTTGAGATGGAAAACAGTTTAGTCTCGCTCCCTGCAAAACTTTGCTTTGTCTGTGGACGGTGAGTTAGAACATTTGTCTGTTAATTTTAAATAGAATACTCCTGTGATTACCTATTAAAAACTTTAATATTAGAAATTTTTTTTTGATAAATTACATCAGCATGAAATCATAGCACAATTTTTCATCAGAGAACTTGGAAAGATTTGCGACATTTGTGACAGCTGTTAGCTGAATAAATGAGCGCATTGATTCTAAAAAAACATACATGTTCTTGAACAGTGATCATAGTTTTGCGTTAAGTAAAAATTAGTGTATAGCTTGGACTGTGTCAATCCTCCTCTGACAGCATGATGTCTAAGACACTGCTCAGATGTTTCTGCAACATTTCCTAACATTTTTGTTAGAGCTGTCATATTAATGCGTTAATAAATTAACGCATGTTAAAATAATTAATGCACATGCGTAAATTTGTTTACAAAATTCTGTGAAGCAAAAGTTTCAATATTCCTTTAAACTGTGGTTATTTGACAATCGAATGACTTCAAGTAACTAAGCTGTAGTTGCCACTAATGTTGTTACGGTTATCGAAATCGGCACCGAAACCATGGTTTTAGCAATATCAAACCTTACCAAAATCGCGGTTTTAGGCTTTCTATTGACGGTTTCGGTTTTCCGGTTTCGAATCGGTGCAGCTCTAATGTCTTGACGTTAAATAGCATGCCATGGCAAGACACCGCCTGCTTCTCTCGCGGCGGGCATTATTGCCAAGAAAAACTGAGATTGCCTGGGGCGCTGCACCCCTGTGTAGGAGGTGGAGGGGGAGGCTTAGAATGATTGAATGGAGTAGTGTGGGAATGCAGTCAAGCATCCACGAGTTACTAATCAATGTCAGACACTGAAGCAGTGTTTACAGATGCAGAGCTGCTTGTGATGCGCGGTTAGACGGCGTGACCGGTTGCATAATATTTATTGCAACAGAGGCGAGCGACAACGACGGGCGGCAGTGAGCTGATACGTGGTGCTGTTGTAAACTACTGAAGTCCTGTCCCGTGTCTAGTGGCCTGCAGCGCGGAGTTGTTACTAATGCTTTTCAATTGCGACATCTAGACTTCATAGCAGGGGCAGAAAACCGAAACCGCGGTTTTTTCGCCGAAACCTAACCGAAACCGACCGACCTCGGCCACTGTGAAACCGTAACAACACTAGTTGCCACTCCATCACTACTGTAAACAAGTATTATTGTGTTACAAAAATTAACGCTTTGACAGCTCTAATTTTTACATGTGTTTCTGTGTATAGGAGCTGTCGTGCTGGTCTTCTGTTACAGTGTGACTATTGTCCACTGTTGTATCACTTGGACTGTCTCAATCCACCACTCACGGCACTGCCCTCAGGCCGCTGGATGTGTCCTAGTCATGTTGAACATGCTCTGGTACGAAGTCTTCAGCACTCATCATTGTTTTTTTTTTTTGACTTGCACTTTTTTGTTAGATTCATCAAATTTGTTGTCATCTGTTGCTGGTAATAAGAGTGAAAATTAATGACTATTGTTTTAGTTGCACTTTTGTGTTAAGCTGGTTTCATGTTTACAGACTTGTTTGATTTCTGTTTGTTTATGATGTGAAAATGCTGAAGATTAGAACAATAGAGCTGTCATATTAGTGCATAAATTAACGTGTTAATAAATTAATGCGCGTTAAAAAATGTGCATTAAAAAATTAATGCACGTATGTAAATTTATGTTAATTCACTAAATTCCGTGAAGCAAAAGGTCCAATATTCCATTCAGCTGCGGTTATTTAACAATTGAATAAATTCAGGTAACTAAACTGTAGTTGCCATTCTGTCACTACTGTAAATAAATAATTATTTAAATATTTAATGCATAGATCTGCTGTTAATTATATGCTTAAAAGTGTGTTTCCAACTTTGTATATTCTACAGGTGGGGCTCCCAAATGTCGCAGGGCCCGGGGTAACTTACCCTCCTACTCTCCCTCTTGATGGGCCTGGGTGCGTTAATAACACATTAATTAATGCAGTTTGTTAATGCGTAGAAAAATAATGCTTTGACAGCTCTACTGAAAATGAAATACGAATATTATCCATTTGCCAACAATTCCAATATAGTGTCCAGTATCTTTGGTGTCAGCATTGGAGTTGGGCTGAAGTATCTGGTATTGTAAAATATCATAACGACAACAACAAGCGTGACATAACAATTAGGATTAGAATAGTACCAGAGAATTGGTAAACTCTGGTATTGTTCTAATTCTAGCTGTTGTGTCATGCTTGTTGTTGTCGTCATGATATTTTACACCAACCAAAACTGTTACGTTCTCACAAAAATGCTGCCAGGATGAACGCCTGCTGACGTCCGTACGCCTGTCCGAGCGGATTCTGTTGTGGGACAAGTTTTCTGGACCAATTGATCCGCACACGGTCAAGGTGGACTTTTTGAAGAAAGTCCACCGCACTAATCCGCCATTCCAGACCAGATGCCACCCAGCATCTCGCCTTCTGCCACTGAAGGTATGGTGAGATGTGATGGTGTTAGTAGTTAGTAGTTAGTAGGCAGTAGTTATATAGGGTTCCTATGGTCAGGGGAAGTCAGAGAAAGTCAGGGAAAAATCAGAAGATCAGGGAAAGTCAGGGAATTCAACAGTACCAGCGTGCAAAAGTTATTAAAGATGCAGAAAGAAATAAACTGTTGCGCGCACACTGCGTACAACAGTTCATAATGTTTATTTGTACTTTCACTTTTAAATTTGTTGCATTGACCTTGTTTCCAGTGTGATTGCAAGTGATTGAAAATCGACATTGGTATTTTGCGTGAACAGATTAGTCAGGGAAAACGATTCACTTTGTCCTGGAAAGTCAGGGAAAATGAATTCTGCAGAGTAGTAGGAACCATGCTAGCCCAGGCTAGGAGTGCATTACAAATGTCACTTAAAAAGCATTAACATGGTGCACATTTTTCCATCGATTAGTCTGTGCAATACAGGCTTTTAGCTCAAAAGCAAAGGGGTAAAAATTAAAAATTGGTATTAAAGTTTCCCAGGTCATCTCTTATTATCATATTAGCCATAATTGGTGTTCGTCTAATGATTTATGGTTTCTCTGTTGTGGTTTTTTTTACTTGTTGCGAATGTAATATGCATTGCTTTTATTTGCATGCACGTCTGTTAGCGTGTCAATAAAATTGTCTTAATCATCGTATTAAAGTGACCAATGATTTTCGCTGAACTGTGACTACTGTAATCGTGGATTGTTGTTTGTGTGAAGGTTCCTGGTGCGGTGAAGTTGATGTACAAAAACGTTGTCAGTGAACCTCGTCCTGTCATGCAGTCAGCACATGTGAATGATAGCAATGCTGCCAGTCATGTCGCAGTAACAGCACACCCTTCTTTGAAAACTGGGATTGGAACTGCATCTGATACACTGCAGATGAGTACCGGTAACCACGAATTAGCAGATTCATCCGGTGGCACGGAAGCCGGAGCAGCACCATCAAGTGATGCTGATACAGTGCAGCAGAATCAAAGACAGGTACATCGTCCAGCGTTTACAACATTTGTCTATGTGTGCTTATGTGATAAAATGTTTGGCAGCGATGGTGATGCTCACAGGAACTGTGTCTTTCCTTGCTGCAAGCTGATAGCATAGTGAGTGAAGACCATCAGAGTCTTGCTGTGTAATGTCGCCATGCACGCTTTAGTCACGAGTTGAGTTACGTGTGTAATCTGAACTTCACATTGTAAATGGTGGGCATATATGTGATGCAAGGAAAGGTAGTTTTGTTTTGATGGATAGTTCTGCTGTTTCTGACGTGATTACCAGATGCTTTCGGCAGTTTTTGAGCACTCTGAAATAGGTGTAAATGATGAAAGCAAGTCGCTCTATACAAAGCTGTTCTGGCAATCACATACAATTCACCTTCAGGAGACACAGCTTAGTTTAACCAGTAGCTCAGTAGCTCAGACAAAATATTGGGTCATTTATGTGAACTAAAAATTCAATGCAAGCATTCTTGGCCAAACTCTTTATAAATATAAAGTGGTTGGTTTTAGTGGTGGGATTGATTTTTTTTTCAAATTATGTTTCATCGAGTTGTGATTAGTGAGTTTTGATAGAGTTTTTGACATACTGACACACATCTGTTTGTCTATTTATGTAGAGGCTTAGGTTGGTGAAGCAAAACTGGTTTGATATTTTGGTTGATGAGCAGAATTACTGGCATTCATTTTTGAATCTGAAGCTTAAGCAATCACAATGAAACGTCAGGTCAACAGTTTTATGTAGATATTTAATTAACCCAAACACAAAACAATATACAATAAAATAATCTTAAGAACAACAACACACATACGTTTGTTATGGCTAGCAAATCTACTTGCTAGTTAGTTGTTTATTGTCTTTCTTAGCAGCTGCATATTAGTTGTGGTAGTATTGTGATGTTGAATCTGTTTGTGTATTTTGAGTTATGATAATGTTTTGACTTATGTTTGTCGGTTTGTGTATGCAGTGGCTACAGTCTATCGTCCGTTTGCAGGCTGATATCACTAAATATCTGTCATCTCCCACTGGCAGTGACATTGCACCATCACCCGTACCAGCTAAGCCGACGGCATCCGTTATGCCACAGATACAGGCACAGCCGGCCTCCATCACCACTACAGTAGAGCCTGCTGCAGTAGCGGCATCGGAAATTCCAGCTGCTGTGGAAACAATGGCATCGGAGATCCCGGTTGTCATGGTAACAGCATCGGAAATCCCAGTTGCCATGGAAGCATCAGCATCGGAAATTCCAGCTGCTGAGGAAGAATTGGAGTCCGACGAAGCGGAGACGACGCTCTCAGCGGATAACTCAGAGGTGAACGTTTCGCTGGAAAATCTGTCGAAAGATTCGCCTGAGGACAACGACACAATGGATGTTGAGCCTCCTCACGGTTGTAGCGTAGCTGTCGAAGCACCAACAGCAGATCACTGTGAAGCTAGCGGTTGTAACGATGTCGTTGAATCAGTGCAGACAAACAATTTGTCATCTTCGCCTGACAGCTGTTGTTGTAAGAGCAACAATGATGTCGCAGCAAAGACCGAAGGTACTCGGTGCAGTGACTACGAAGCTGCAAATGTTCTCAGCGACATGCAGCAGTTGGCGAATCTCGCAGCCTTTAGCCCGGCACTGAGTACCAGCTTTTGTGCTGTCAGTTTAAACACTACGTCAGATGCTCGGAGTGCCGGCGTAAAAACTGACGAGTGTCTTTCTTCTTTGTCGCCGCAGTTATCATCAAACGTAACGGGACGTTCCTTGTCAGGTTAGTACGCAGTGCATGGATCTTGAACTTTGCAGCGAAAGTTTGATTTTAGGAGTTATTATTTGGATGAATATGGTACTGCTGGTTTCTGCTGTCCATTGTTGCTGCTTTTGGCATAGTCGTAAAAGAGGAAAGCAAACTGCAGCTTTCTCTCAATGCAGTAAAATTTTTGACTGCGTTATTCCTTACAACGAATTATTTCATAACACGTTTACAGTACACATTCACTTATTTGTTTATTGAAATTATCAGACTCGCCATTGTTGTTGTTTTATTATAGTAGATCTGCTGTTGATCTCAGGGTACTACTACTAATGGAGAATGCAGATGTTGCTCCTGCTGTCGGTAGTTAGCTGCATTTGGTTTATTATGGCAGTTGTGGACTAACTGTGTTTTATTCATTTGTGCAGTTGTATTCGTGTATCTTACTTTAGTACTGCTCCACTGATGATATTGAAATTTATATTTACCAACTTGCATTGGTTGTAGGAGTAATGGGACCAAGGTTGCGAGCAACTCTGTTGCCACTGCACTCTGATGCTAAGCCCATTCCTATGTATCAGAAATGCCTCACTATTGGAACAGGTACTTCTTCATTTACTTATCTGCTACAGGCTTGTCACTGTCTCTTCTTAATGTTCGTAAATGTTTTTATCTTCAGATCAGTGTAAGTGTTATTTTCTATCAAGTCATTAATAGTGTAGTGCTGTATTTGTCTTGTTTTTATTGTTTTCGTCACTACAATCCATTCCATTTCCTCTAATGTATCATGGCAGCATTCTGTTATTGGCGGTATGCCTTAACACGCTGCCCAAACATCTGTGTTTATGTTTCTATATGTGTCCATTATAGGCAAGGCAGGAAGTTGCACTTTTCCAACATACATTGCAACATAACATAACATACATAACAGACACTGCAGTTTTCCAGCAGAATTTTGACAGATAGTTATAAATTTCTAACACAGGAGATTGTGGGTACCCCACTGCCCCTTAAGTTTCCCAAAATGGAGTTTTCAGCCGCAAATTTTGCATTTTAGGAGGACAATTTTAAGGGGTTGTCTCTTCTCCCACTTTCCTGGCCATGATGCTATTGCTTGCGATTGTCTCTAATGAATGTTGTTATGACAGCTGCGGATACTGACGTGTGTCTGTCGCATGTCGGTCAGTGTCAGCGAACATCAGCAGATCATGCCGTCATCTTCTATGATCAGGTGAGAATCGATGTATCATTTTTGAAAGCCTGGAAAGGCCATCCCTGAAATGACCTATCCTGTGTCGGGCGGGACGTAAAACCCTACTCACTCACTTTTGAAAGTCCAGAAATTTACTACAGGAAAATGAATATCAACTAATCAAGCCTTGTCTGAACAACTTGGAAATGTCAGCCATGAATTTGACAGCTGTCTAGAAGATGGAAAAATTCTGTTAGCTACATTGACAGATTTGGGCTGGAATTAGTGCAGCAGTCATGGAAATAGTGAGCTGATAGTGTGTAAACAACATGGTGGCGGTGTTGTTGTGTTGTCATTAGTGGAGTCATCAGTTTGAGCTGTTGAATAAGTCGGAGTATGGCACCATAGTCGACGACGTCCGCTATGCGTGTGATTTGTCTGTTTCCTCTCGGTCGTCAAGGAGATCGTCTCGGCAACGACCATCGTCCACCAATAGCAGTGTGGACGAACTTCGACAGCTGATGGCCTGCCGTGGTGTATCATCAGTTCAGGACAGAAACAGGGACTGCGATAGCAGCCTGTCTACTGTGAGGCCACTGGTACGTTAATAGTTATTATCGCAGTCAAATTCAGTTTGAATACTTTTGGAGCAGTGCCTGTCCACAAACCCCACCGAGGTCAGCCACCTTGACGTGGTGGTGGGGCTTTGCTCCGATGACCCGAAAGATTTCTACAATCTGGAGGATAGGAGCGTACTAAGAGCTGACCAAATACGTGAGAACATTTACTACACGTTACCAG